>JACCDH010591862.1_pt1 | contig 13553 bp, 11 predicted proteins | sample 7442481 | NCBI WGS metagenome assembly JACCDH01 (sample SAMN15323433, study PRJNA562643) | freshwater metagenome | isolation source: river surface water | place: USA:Blue River Watershed | collected 2017-08-15
CCCGAAGGTGAGGCAAGGCCATTGCCCTGGCGCAGGACATGGCGTTCTTCCGCCTTGCCGTCGCCATCGGCGTCACGCAGCAGGACCAGCCGATCGGCCGAACCTTGCTGCGCGCCAGCGCCGCCCATCAGGAACTTGGCAACCAGCGCTTCCAACCCGTTGCCCAGGTTGCCCTTGGGCGCATCGGTTTCAGCCGCCACGACATCGCCGTTCGGCAGGACCAGAATCACGCGCGGATGCTGCAGCCCTTCGGCAAAGCGGTTCACGCTCAGCCCCTTGGCGGCAACCGGCGCTTCGCCCGCTGCCCAGCCGATTGGCTTGGCGATCCGGATCGATGGGAAACGCTCTACCTTCGGCTCGACGATCAGGGGATCGCGGCCGGAAAGCTCGTCCGGCGTATGCTCGGCCGGGGTCGGGCGGGTAAGGACATAGCCGAGGCCAAAGAGGACCACGAGGACGGCGAGGCTGCCAAACAGCCACTTGCGGGTTCTGGACATGACGCGGGTGATAAGCGGCCAAGGCCGCGGGGACAATGGACCTTTTGACGGGGGTCTTTTGGCGGCAGCAGCTTTGGCCTATGGCAGGGCCATGTTTGCTTTTGCGCCCGATCCGAACCAGCCCAAGTCCGAACTCTATGCCGACCTGGTCGAGGCGGCCCGCGCACTGGTTCAGGATGAACCGGACGGGGTGGCCAACATGGCAAACCTTGCCGCGCTGATCTGGCAGTTCCTGCCGCAGCTGAACTGGGCCGGATTCTATCGCGCGGTCGATGGCAACCTGGTGCTGGGACCGTTCCAGGGCAAGCCGGCCTGCATCCGGATCGCCGCTGGCCAGGGCGTCTGCGGCGCGGCATTGGCCAGTGGCGCCACGCAGCTGGTCCCCGATGTCCACGCCTTCCCCGGACACATTGCCTGCGATGCTGCCAGCCGGTCTGAACTCGTGGTTCCGGTCTGGCGCGATGGACAGGTGGTTGCCGTGATCGACCTGGACAGCCCCGAACCGGCGCGCTTTGACGCTGAGGATGCGGCGGGCATCGAAGCCCTGGCCAGGGCAATTGCCCCCGCGATCTGAGCAGCCTGCCTGCTCCGAAACGGGACAGCTGGCGCACAAGTTACTCATAGCACTTGGTTTTCTGCCCAATGCGATGCTAAATTCCTGATTAAGGCCGGGATTCTCCCCGGCACAGCAGGGGATTGCCGATGTCATCGCGTGCGATTGCGCTTCGTTTCATGCTTGCCGCCGGCCTGGCCGGCCTGGCCGCGCCCGTTATGGCGACCCGCCAGCCGGTTACCGATGCCGAAGGGCGTGTCTTTGGCGATACGGTCGACGATCCGCTGCCCGAATGGAAGCAGCCGCGGGCCACCCGCGTTGCGCAGCAATTGCCGCCGCAGCCCACCAGCTATGGCGGGGCGCCGATGGATCAGCCCGGGATGGATCGCGCCGCCTGGGAAGAAGAGCGGGCCGATTGGCTGGCGGAATGCCGCCAGCGCTTCGGTGGCCGGGGCAAGGTGGCGGGCGGCGTGGTTGGCGGCCTGGTTGGCGGGATCGCGGGCAGCGCCATCGCCGGAAGAGGACACCGGACAATCGGCGGCGTGATCGGCGGCGTGACCGGGGCCGTGGCGGGCGCAGCATTGGGCGATTCGTCCGACCGCAGCCGCGCGCGCGATTACTGCGAAAGCTATCTGGATCGCCATTTGGCGAGTTACGGCCAGGGATATGGCAGCGCTGGTTATGGCAGCACTGGCTATGGCAACGCGGGCTATGCGAACCCGGGCTATGGAACCTACGCCTACCCGCAGCAGCAGGTGGCCTATGCCTATGCCATGCAGCCGATGATGGTGATGGTCCCGGTGGCAATGACCGCTGTTGCCGCCCAGGTCGTGCAACAGCAGCCCTGCACCGAAGTGGTTGAGGAATGGGTACCCGTGGCGCGGCCCGCCCGCCGCTACATCCCTCGGCGGATCGAGCCGGGCAAGCGGGTGCGCGTCTATCCGGACAAGCGGGTCCGCATTTACTGAGCGCGATGCCAGGCACAAAAAAAGGCGGGGTGCCGATTGCCGGCGCCCCGCCTTCTTGCTGTCAGCGTCGGCCCGTCAGAGCTTGCGGCCGATCAGCTCCTTCATGATTTCGTTCGTGCCACCAAAGATCCGGGTGACACGCGCGCCGCGCCACATCCGGGCGATCGGGTACTCGTTCATGTAACCGGCCCCGCCGAACAGCTGCAGGCACTTGTCCATCACTTCCCATTGCAGGTCGGTGTGCCACAGCTTCGCCGCAGCACCCTCTTCCGGGGTAAGCTCCTTGCGCAGGTGCCGCGCCAGGGCCCAGTCAAGATGCGCCCAGCCAACCTGCAGCTTGGCCTTGAGATCGGCGAGCACGAAGCGGCTGTTCTGGAAATCGAGGATCGGCTTGCCGAAGGCCTTGCGATCACGGGTGTACTCAACCGTCATGTCGAAGGCCCGCTGCGAACCGGCCATGGCCGAAACGGCGATCGAGAGCCGTTCCTGCGGCAGCTCGCTCATCAGATAGATGAAGCCCATCCCTTCCTGCCCAAGGCAGTTGGTGATCGGCACGCGCACGTCCTCGAAGAACAGCTCCGAGGTATCGGCTTCATCCTGACCGATCTTGTCGAGATTGCGGCCACGCTTGAAGCCTTCGCGATCCGCCTCGACCAGGACGATCGACACGCCCTTGTAAGCCGGCTGGATCTCGGTGTCGGTCTTGCAGCAAACCAGGATCAGGTCGGCATTCTGGCCATTGGTGATGTAGGTCTTCGACCCGTTGATCACGTAATGGTTGCCATCCTTCTTGGCCGTGGTGCGCATCCCCTGCAAGTCAGACCCGGTGCCCGGCTCGGTCATCGCAATGGCGGTGATCACCTCGCCCGAAACCAGCTTGGGCAGCCAGTGGCGCTTCTGCTCTTCCGAGCCGTAATTGACGATATAGCTGACGACGATGTCCGACTGCAGCGAGAAGCCGGTGGTCACCCCGCCGTAATAGGCGCTTTCCTCGTCAACGATGGCGTTATAGCCAAAATCGAGGCCGAGGCCGCCGTATTCCTCTGGCACAGTCGGGCAGAGCAGGCCCAGTTCACCCGCCTTGGGCCAGATGGATTTCGGGACAATTCCGTTCTCGGCCCACTGCGCGCCGTGCGGGGCGACTTCTTCCTGCATGAAGCGGCGCACCGTCTGGCGGAACGCCTCATGGTCTTCGGTGTAGGCAGTGCGGGCAAGTGAATCGAGCGACATGGGAGTTCCCTCTGGCTGACTTGGATTGGCCAAAGGTTTGGCGCTGCCCCGCGCGCCGGTCAACCGGAATTTAATCGCCCGGTTAAGGGACTGCCGCAACGTGTGCGGCGGCCAGCGGCTGCAGCCGGATCCGCCCCAGCCGCAGCGAAGGATTGGCCCGGTCGATCCGCAGCTGCTGGCCAAGTTCGGCCCTGATGCCAAGCGCCGCGGCGCTCGCCGCTCCGATCCGTAGGCGGTAATCGCCATAGGGCACGGAATCGAACAGCACATAACCATCGAAGTCGCTCTGTACCTGGCGGAGTGCCCGCCCCGCGGTATCGGTCAGCTCGATCACCACGCCCTCGCGCGGCTGGCCATCGGTGTCGAGCAACAGCGCTTCGACTTCGCCGGTCGGAGCCAGGCCAAGGCTGAGCTTGGCGGCCACGCCCGGTCGCGGCACGACGACCATGCCCTGCCCCTTGGGCTGCAACAGCGGATCGGGCAGGGTCCCCGAATCGATCGAAACAAGCACCGGCACGAACGGAGTCAGCCCATCGATCACCGCCCGGCCGGACCGGTTGGTGGGGGCATCGGTGTGGCGGAAGCCCGCTTCCACGGTAACGCCCTCAACCAGCGCTTCATCGGCCTGGCGATGGCCATCGCCGTTCTCATCGCGGAACACTTCGACGGCAGCCTGGCCGGTTTCGGCAAGGCGCTGGCGCGACATGCGCCAGCCGCCATCGACCGGATCAGGGCCCAGGCTGAAGCCCAGGGTTACGCCGATTGACATCCGCCCGCGGGTATCGAACCGGCCTTCGGTGCGCAGCGCAAAGCGATCGAACTGGCGGACCAGCCCGACCATGGCCTCGCTGCGGCGCGAAGTTGCATCGTGTTCATAGCCCAGTCGCAGGGTGGAATTCCGACCCAGCCCGGATTCCGCAACAACCTGCGCATTTTCGAACCCGCGCCGCTGGCCATCGAGGGCAAAGCGCACGGCCCCGCGCAGCCGGACCTGCCCGACCGCAGTGTTGGCGATCAGGTTCAGCTTGGTGCCCAGATCGCCCCCAGTTGCCCCGCCGGGCTGGCCAAGGCTGGTCCGGCGCGCCAGTTCCGCCGCCAGCGAAGTTCGCCGCAACTGAACCGCCGTGCGCATTAACCACTCGGTAACCTTTGCCCCGGTGCGGCTCCGCAATTTGCGCAACCCCGCCTCAACCGGCAGTCGCCAGGATCCCAGCTTGACCGACGAGCTCAGCCGCAGGCTGTATTCGCGGTGCTGATCGGCCTCCACCAGCTCGCTTTCGAAATCACCATCGACCCACAGCGCTTCGGCATCATACCGGATCGGACCAATTCGCCCGAGCGCCTTGGCCTGAATGGCCCGTCCGGCGCCAAGCTGCTGCGCACCGCTCAGTTCGAGCAGCATGCGGCCCAGCGCCCGCTGGACAGTTCCTTCGATGTAGTGGTGGCGGCGATCGCCGAGCATCACGCTTTGATACTCAAGGCCAGCCGTGGTTCGTCGATCGATGCCGCGTTCGACACCGACCCCCCAGCGCCAGCCGGTATTCGGCGCGGTGAACGTTTTCGACAGGTCGATCAGGTCTCGACCGGAATCGACCGCTCCCGCCCAGTACCAGGTCTTGCCCGCTGGCAGGCTTTCGATCCCGACCGGTGCGCTGCTGCGCTCACGCTTGATCTGGCCTTGCGGGCCATAGAGCACGACTTCAAAGTCATTTTCGCCCCACAGCAGCTCGACATCGTCAAACCGATAGCGGCCATCGCCGCGATCAGCCTGGTAGGCGCGCAGTTCACCGTTGCGGTACAGCTCGGCATCCCAGCCAGCCGGCATGGTTCCGCTCAGCACGGTCACCCCAAACCGGCCCGGACGGTTGAGCGGGCGGTTGGAAACAAAGGCACCCCGGCCATAGGCCGCCTGGCTGGTCAGCGCGCCGCGCAACACATCAACGTCGCCCAGCGCCAACTGGGTCGCTTGCAGCGGACCGAGCAATTGGGCCGAGGGATCGTTGCGGTACAGCTTGAGCCGCAGCGCATCCGCGCCGTTAGTGGTGCTGCCGGCCAGACGGGCGCTATAGCTGAGGCCAAGGGCTTCACCCGCCGCCAGCACTTCGAACTGGGCATTGGCACCGGAATTGCGGGTCCACTGCCCCTGAACCTGCACGTCAACCGACGGGGTGCGCCAGCCGCGATAGGGCGTTGCTGCCTGCGGCAATTTGGCCAGGTCAAAGTCCGCCACGCTGGGCGTGCGCAGTCGCGCGGCGCGACTTTTGCGCTCGATCGCTTCAAGGAACGGCAGCTTGCGATCGGATTCGAGCACGACTGCCAGGTTTGAGAGTTCGGCGCGGAAGCGGATCCCCATCCAGCCGGAGAGCGCCTTAAGATCGACACACCACCCTTCGGGCGTGTCGTGGATCGCATCCTTGGCGATCGCGCGCGCGCCGTTCATGTTTTGTACTGTATCGGAATCGCGATCGAGGGTGAAACGCTGATCCTCGGCAAAGAGCCACCCGGTTGCGCGGCGCGACTTCTTGTCGAGTCGCACCGGCAAATCGAGCGCCTGGATCAGGTCGGCAAAATCAACGCAGACGCCCGACGGGGTCTGGTAACCGCGAAGGGGCTCACCCAGACGGTATTGGCCGCTGCGCAGTTCCAGCAGAAGCGAATCGTCTTCGTTGGCCTGCCAGGACTGCGCCTCGGCCGGAACAGCGCCTACCGCAACGCCGAAAGTCGCCCCAAACAGGGCGGCCAGGCGGCGCAGCGGGGCGCGGCAGTTCTTCATGACGTCAGGTTCCGATCGCCGGTCAGGTCAGCGTACGGTCGAGGTTACGGCGGCAATCAGCTGCCCGCCGTTTTCTGGCAGTTCGCGATATTCGATGCGGATCGGGCCGGTGAGCTTGCCGATCTGTTCGGCGGTTAGCGGAATTCGCACCGACCGGCCTGGCACTTCGGGGTAGATTGCCACACCCTTCAGGGCGAAGACCTGCTCGTTCCCGCGCTTGCCGAGGATTTCGCCATAGACAGAGCGCTGTCCGGTGCGGTGCAGGTCAAGCTCAAGCCATTTCGCGCCCGCATTGCTGCCAAGCCGCGGGTTGGCGATCGTCGCCCCCGCATCAAGCCGCCCCTTGCGGATAAAGACCGGGATCGTGATGCCATAGACTGGGGTCAGGCGAATCGCGAGCTGGCCGGCAACAGCCTGGTCCTGCGCGGCTTCGGGCGAAAGCGCGGGCGGAATGGCACGGAAACTCATGTGAACGCGGTATTCGCCGTCCGGCAGATCGGCCGCCGGCCGCGCGCTCAACCGGATCGCCTGGGGCTGCCCCGGAAGCAGGGTGATACGCTTGGGGGCATAGCGCAGCATTTCCAGCGCGGCCTTTTCAGCAGCGCTGGCCTCGGCTTCGGTGACGTCGGCGAAGTCACCGTCCGGTTCCATCCGCCGCAGTTCAACGCCGATGCGATAGGTGGCCGCCTGGCTGCCGATATTGCTCAGCACAACCTCGGCATTGCCAGCGCCGTTGATGATCACCCGGGTGGGAGCGACCAGCAGATCCCCCCCCTGGGCCGCAACCGGCGAGGCTGCTCCGGCAGCAACGACCATGGCGAGGCCGGCGAAAAGATCGCGAATTCGATGTGTGATCAGCATTGGCGGCGGACCCCTGGCAGAAGCAAATCCTTGCCGGGATCTTTCGAACCATCCCCCGGCTTACACCTAGGCCTTAGGGGAACAGGGTTAATTTCCCGCTAAGCATAGGCGGGAGCAGGGAAAACAAGAAGGGCCGCGCCCCGGGGATGCGGCCCTTCCGGTTTGAATGCAGCTACCAGGTGGCAGCCGGGACTACCCGGCTTACTGGTATTCGACGGCGACGCTGAAGGTGCCGTTATAAACGCCCGAGGCCTGGCTCGAAGCGACAGTCAGGGTTCCGCCGATCGAGAAGTTCGACGAACCGGTGCTGCCCAGCTGGAAAGCACCGCCCGGATTGGCATTGAAGCCGCTGATCGACATGGTTTCGGTGCCGCCCGAACGGGTCAGCGTGGCCGAGGTCGGCAGCGTGAGCACGACGTTTGCGTTCGGGCTGCCGGTGACGGTGAAGCCGGCCGGAGCGCGGGTGCCGGTCGAAATGAGCGAGCCCGACGACGTAACGGTCGAATCGGCATTAACGGTCACGCTGCCGCCGGTGTTCGCGGCGATCTGGCCGAAGTTCAGCGACGAATTGGCCGTGAGAGTCAGCGTGGCCAGCACTTCCGCCGAAGCGTTGGCAGTGGCCGAGGTGGCCGCAGAGGCGGACGAAGCAAACGAAACGGCACTCAGAGCGGCGCCGACAAGAGCGATACGAAGCGTATTGCGCATGGTAATTGTGATCCCTTCCAAGCAGTCTTTACCCGCAGCGCCATGGCGCTGCCGAACGAGGGACAACGCCCCATTCGCAGGTTTGCTTGTAGAATCACAGGGTTGTGGGATTACTTTGTGTTATGGTTAACCGATTGGGCCGAAACGTTAATATCTTCCCCCGGGAAAACCATGGAATTGGCCCGCGGGCCTAGATCCCACCCCCGGTAAGGCGCTGGCAGATAAGGTCGAGCTGATCGAGGGTGCGATAGCGGATCGTGACCGCACCCGATCGCGGATCGGCATCGGCGTTGATTCTCACCGACAGACCCAGAAACTCCTCAAGGTGTGCCTGAACCGCAGCGATGTCAGCCGAATTGGCGCTGTCGCGCTCGCTGCGTGCCCGGCGCTGGGTGGTTGGTGCATCCTTGCGGCGCGCAAGCCGTTCAACTTCGCGGACAGAAAGCTGGCGCGACACGGCCTGGCTGGCAAGTTCAGCGGCGTTCTCGATGCCAACCAGCGCACGGGCATGGCCCATTGACAACTTGCCGCCCTCGACCAAGGCAATCACGCTCTTCGGCAGGGCCAGCAGGCGCTGCAGGTTGGCCACGTGGCTGCGGCTCTTGTCGACCAGCTTGGCAATCTCGGCCTGGGTCAGCCCTTCGCCTTCGGACAATCGGTGATAGGCCCGCGCCTCTTCAATCGGATTGAGATCTTCGCGCTGCAGGTTTTCGATCAGCGCAAGGGCCGTAACTTCACGCTCATCCAGATCGCGCACGATCGCGGGAATTTCGTGAAGCTGCGCACGTTGGGCTGCGCGCCAGCGCCGTTCACCGGCAACAAGGCGCCACTTGCCGGCACCGTGCGGGGTTACAATCACCGGCTGGATCACGCCGCGCGCGGCGATCGAGGCGGCCAGTTCATCAAGCGCGGCTTCATCGAAATGACGGCGCGGCTGGCCCGGGTGCGGGATAATCGAAGCCACCGGCAATACTGCCAGGCCATCGTTTGACGTCACTCCGCCAGCGCGCGGCAGCGAGGCGGGGTTGACCAGCGGCTCTTCACGCCGGGTCTCACCCAGCAAAGCGCCAAGTCCGCGGCCCAGGGCCAGAGGCTTCTTCTTGGCCGGGGCCTGCGGTGCAGTACCGCTGGTGTTGTCGTCGCTCATGCGGCTTTCCTCGATTCAGGCAGGCGGGCAATCAGTTCACGGGCCAGGGCGATGTAGGCCCGGCTTCCGGCGCAGGAATGGTCATAGACCAGGGCCGGCAGGCCATGGCTGGGCGCTTCCGAAAGCCGCACGTTGCGGGGAATTACGGCTTCAAATACCAGTTGGCCAAGGCAGGACCGCACATCTTCGGCCACCTGATCGGTCAGCCGGTTCCGGCGGTCGAACATCGTCAGGGCCACGCCGATAATGCCCAGTTCGGGATTGAAGCGCTGCTGCACCCGCTCCACCGTCTGGAGCAGCTGGCTCAAACCCTCAAGCGCGAAGAATTCGCACTGCAAGGGTACCAGCAGCGTATCGGCAGCGCAAAGCGCGTTGAGCGTCAACAAGCCCAGCGAGGGCGGACAGTCGATCAGGCAAATATCATGGCCAGTGTCGGTGGCGAGCGCCTGGGCGAGGCGCGATGTCCGGTTTTCAACCGCGACAAGCTCAACCTCGGCGCCGGACAGGTCAACCGTGGCAGGCACGATGTCGAGCCCCGGAATCCGCGTCGGCACCACACATTCGCTCAGCGCCGCCTGATCGACCAAGAGATCATAGGTCGACCGCTCGCGTTCGTTGGCACCGATGCCAATGCCGGTGGAGGCGTTGCCCTGTGGATCGAGATCGACCAGCAGGACCTTCCACCCGGTTGCAGCCAGGGCCGTGGCAAGATTGATCGCCGTGGTGGTCTTGCCCACGCCGCCCTTCTGGTTGGCGATCGCCATGCGAATCACGGTTTCTTCCCCTTTTTGCCCAGCAACTGGCCAACAATCACCCCGGCCTCTGGATCAGTCAGCGATTGTTCCACGTGGAACAGGTGATTCCATCCCCGAAGCTCCAACAGTTCCTGCTGTGCCGAGCGCCCCTTCGGCAACAGGTAGAGCGTGTCCTTTGTGGAAAAGCGTGCGGATAGGTCAAGCAATCGGACCAGTGGAGCAAAGGCGCGTGCCGAAATGACGCTGAACGGTCGCGATTCCACCAGTTCGAGCCGCGCACCAACGATCCGCGCGTGGTCCAGTCCCAAGGCGATTCGCGCGCGCTCCAACCATTCAACACGCCGTGCACGGGATTCGACCATCACCACATCACATTCGGGCCGCAGCGCTGCGATCACCAGGCCCGGAAAGCCCGCGCCGGTGCCAAGATCGAGCCAGGGGCCAGACGTTTCACGTGGAACGTGGGTCAGCAGCTGTGCCGAATCCACGATATGCCGCTGCCAGACGACCGGAAGGCTCGCCGCGGCGACAAGGTTCTGGCGGGCATTCTCTTCAGTCAGCAATGCGATCAGGCAGGCGATTCGCTCCGCCGCTGCCGCATCCCATTCCGGCAGGGCCGCCAGCCATGACTGCGCTGCGGTTTCCGAGGTGATCATGCCGCGCGCTCCGCCCGGCGTCGGGCATGGACCAGCAGGGCCGCCAGCGCAGCAGGGGTAATGCCGGGCAAGCGCCCAGCCGCCGCCAGCGTGGCTGGCCGCGCCTTGGTCAACCGTTCGACCATCTCACGCGAGAGCCCGGGAATGGAACCATAGGGAAAGTCATCACCCAGCGGCAGGGCTTCACCTGCGCGCATATCGGCAAGCTCGCTGTCCTGCCGGGCCAGATAGGGTGCATAGGCCGCATCCTCTGCCAACTCTTCCGCCAGATCCGGGTCTTCGGCAAATTCGGGACCAAGCCACGGACCAAGCGCATCGAGATCAATCCCGGTGAACCGCAGCCATTCACGCAGCGGCAGACGGCCTACATCCGGACGCACCGGCAAGCCCCCGGCCGCCAGCTCATGACCGGTTGCCGAAACAGCGAGCGCATCATTCAGCCATTCGCGCCGGGCTTCGCGCCGCCGATACCACTCCGCCCGCGCCGGCCCGAGACAGCCCGCAGCAAGCGCCAGGGGCGTGAGCCGGCTTGTCGCATTGTTGGCCCTGAGGCGGAGCCGATATTCAGCCCGCGCGGTCAGCATCCGGTATGGCTCACTCACGCCATGCAAGGTGAGATCGTCGATCATCACCGCCATGTAGGAGTTGGCCCGGTCAAGCGCGATCGGGGTCTTGCCAAGCACATCGGCTGCGGCCGACATCCCGGCCACCAGGCCCTGCGCCGCGGCCTCTTCATAGCCCGTGGTGCCGTTGATCTGGCCCGCGCAATAGAGGCCCGGCACGTCGCGCAGCTCCAGGCTCTGCCGCAGCGCTCGCGGATCGATATGGTCATATTCGACGGCATAGCCAGGGACGACCATCTCCACCCGCTCCAGCCCTTCCATCGTCCGCAACATTGCGAGCTGGACGTCGGCCGGGAGCGACGTGGAAATGCCGTTGGGATAGACCAGGTGGGTATCGAGCCCTTCCGGTTCGAGAAAGACCTGGTGCCCGTCGCGATCGCCGAAGCGGTGGATCTTGTCTTCAATCGAGGGGCAATACCGCGGGCCCTGAGCGCCGATTGCACCGGAGAACAGCGGCGATCGGTGGAGATTGGCGCGGATGACGTCATGGCTTTGCACGTTGGTCCGCGTGATCGCGCAGAACACCTGCGGGAGCACGCGGCCCACGCCGCCATAGACCTGCGGCAGCGCCGACATCGTCCAACGTTCAGCGTCGGATGGCTGTTCTTCCAGTGCGGCCCAGTCAATCGTCCGGCCATCAAGACGCGGCGGGGTGCCGGTCTTGAGCCGGGCCATCGGCAAGTTCGCTTCGCGCAGCTGCGCGGCGAGGCGCTGGGCCGAAGCCTCTCCGATCCGGCCGCCCACGATCCGCTCTTCGCCGCGGAACAACACGCCGCCAAGGAAGGTGCCAGTGCAAAGAACCACCGCGCGCGCCGCAAGCGCCGTGCCATCGGCAAGCTCAAGCCCGGTCACGCGTCCGCCAGCCAGCCGCAGGGCTGCCGCCTCCCCCTGCACCAGGGTAAGTGCCCCCTGCTGGCCCAACAGATGCTGGACTGCCGCCTTGAAGCGCTTGCGGTCCGCCTGGACCCGCGGGCCCTGCACGGCGCTGCCCTTTGAGCGATTCAGCATGCGATAATGGATTGCCCCGGCATCGGCAGCGCGGGCGATAATCCCGTCGCAGGCATCGACTTCGCGGACCAGGTGTCCCTTGCCAAGCCCGCCAATCGCCGGGTTACAACTCATCGCGCCGATTGCATCGAGATCGAAGCTGACCAATGCCGTGCGCGCGCCCATGCGGGCAGCAACCGCTGCCGCTTCCACGCCGGCGTGTCCGCCGCCCACTACGATGATGTCGAACTGGTCCATATGTCTGGAGGCGGCCTTAGCCGACCGATGTTTCACGTGGAACAGGTTTTGCGCCCGGTCACTACTTCCCGATGCAGAACCGACCGAACAGCGCGTCGAGCATGTCCTCGGTGGTGGTCCGTCCGAGCAGGCTGTCGAACGAGACACGGGCCAGGCGTAGGGCTTCCGCGACGAGCAGAGGGTCAAGCTCATCCTCTGCCGCCTGCAGGGCGCGCGCAGCTTCGCGCAGCAAATCATGCTGGCGCTGGCTGAGCGCCGCTTCACCCGGTTTGGGCAAGGCCTGCCGGGCCGTGGCCACCAGATCCGCGATCAGCGATTCGATCCCCTCGCCACTGACAGCAGACACGCGGTGACGCGGATACCGCTTGGCCGTGCCCTGCGGCCGATCGGCCTGCGCAGAGATTTCCCAAGCCCCGGCCGGCCCCTCCCCTTCGGGTCCAAGCCACAGCACCAGGTCGGCCCGGTCCAGCGCCTCAAGCGCGCGCTCAATGCCAATCGCTTCGACGACATCATCGGTCGCATCGTGCAGGCCGGCGGTATCGGCAAACAGGAAGGGTATCCCGGCATAGCCCACCGGCCGCGTCAGGACATCACGCGTGGTCCCTGCAATCGGGGTGGCAATAGCGGCCTCTGATTGCACCAGGATATTGAAAAGTGTGCTTTTTCCGGCATTCGGCGGGCCGGCGATGACCACCCGGAAGCCTTCGCGAAGCATCTCGGCCCGCGGCCGATCAAGCCAGCCGGCCAATTCCTGTCGCAACAGATCGATCTGTTGCACGAAGTTGGCCGGAAGCGTGGCGACATCGTCTTCATCGGCAAAATCGAGCACGGCTTCAACCGAAGCCGACAGACCCAGCAGGCGTTCGCGCCACTGTTCGACCTGCCGCGAAAAAGCGCCCCCCGCCATGGCCAGCGCTGCTTGGCGCTGAAGCTCCGTCTCGGCCGCGAGCAGATCGGCCAGGCCCTCAGCCTCGGCCAGGTCGATCCGGCCATTCACGAAGGCCCGGCGGGTGAATTCACCCGGTTCGGCTGCCCGCAGCCCCGGCACGGCTTCAAGCGCACCCGCAACTGCCGAGACGACCGCCCGCCCGCCATGAAGATGAAGCTCTGCCGTATCCTCGCCAGTCGCGGTGTTCGGTCCCGGTAGCCACAGCACCAGTGCGCGATCGAGCACGGCCTTGGCCGAATCGCGCAAGGTTGCAGCCACGGCCCGGCGCTCGGCCGGAAGCCGGCCGGCGAGCGCTTGCAACGCTTCGCGTGCCGCCGGGCCGCTTATCCGCACCACCGCGATAGCAGCCGGCGGCGCGCCGCTCGACAGAGCAAAGATCGTTTCAGCCATAATCAGTCAGACGCACCGGTTAGGGTTCAGTCTTCGCTTTTCCTCTTGGAGCCAGCGGCAAAGGCGGCGCCATTTTCAACAAATTGCTGGAACAGCTTGAGGCCCATCTGGCCCATCGGCGCGATATTCTTGGCAATTTCCTGGATCTGGTCGACGTTGCCAGCACCCTTCATCGCCTTGGCAATGGCTTCGACATAAAAC
>JACCDH010224519.1_pt1 | contig 13552 bp, 8 predicted proteins | sample 7442481 | NCBI WGS metagenome assembly JACCDH01 (sample SAMN15323433, study PRJNA562643) | freshwater metagenome | isolation source: river surface water | place: USA:Blue River Watershed | collected 2017-08-15
TCCACCATCATCGGCGGCAGCATGCTCCAAATCAACTACATGGTCGCGTCCGTTTTCAATACGAATGCTGTACTCCTGGCATTCCACTTTGTCGATCCAACCGCCGCAACGGTCATTGGAGATCGTGCGCTCGACACGTTTATTGGCTCAGTGATTTCGTTTGCCTGCAGTTACTTCTTGCCTTGGTGGGAAGCTCAATTCATGCCGTCGCTCACCCGGGCTGCCATTTCGGCGAATCGCGAATACCTTCGCGCGGGCTTAAAGTATGTAGCCATCTTCCAGCAGTCGGGAAAAAATCCTCTCGACGAGCAAGTCAAGCAAGCCGATTTGGCCTGGCGCTTATCCCGCAAAAATGCCTATGTTGCGCTGAGCAACTTAGCTGATGCGTTTTATCGCATGATGCTTGAACCACACTCACGTCAGTGGCATGCGGTCGAGTTCAACAATCTGATGATTCAAAACCACACGCTCGCCTCGCAGATCGCGACGGTGATCCATACCTTGGCAACGTCGCAGGAAGCACCGCAACCGATGACTGATCACCTGTTAGCACTGGTACCTTTTTTGGAAGCCCACAGAAGTGGCTATCTGCCCCCCTTGCCTGCAATGGTCAGTGACGGCAGTCAGCCTACACTCAGCTATCCCATGACACAATTGCACAACACGGTCGCTGCAATCGATCAAGAGATGTCAATCATTCATCAACACTTAAAACCAGCTCCACTTTAAATATTCTCTTCGTTATCTCATAAGGAAAATGACATGTCCCTCAAAGGCAAAGTCGCGCTAGTTACTGGCGCTGCAAGCGGTATCGGTCGCCAGGCTGCCCTCACCCTCGCACAAAAAGGCGCAGCTGTCGTGATTGCGGACCTGAATCAATCCGCTGCAGACGCTGTCGCAACACAAATCATTGAAGCAGGCGGCAAGGCGATGGGTGTCGTGATGGACGTAACCGACGAAGCAGCTGTGACCGCCGGTGTTGATCAGACGGTGAAACAGTTCGGCAGCATTGATGTACTTGTCGCAAACGCTGGCATACAAATCGTGCATCCCGTTGAGGATTTTCCTTACGCCGAATGGAAAAAAGTCGTGTCGATTCACTTAGACGGATCCTTTTTAACCACTAAAGCAGCGCTCAAGCATATGTATGCGGCTGGACGCGGTGGTTCGATCATTTACATGGGCTCGGTGCACTCACACGAGGCCTCTCGCTTGAAGTCAGCCTATGTGGCTGCCAAGCATGGCATCTTGGGTCTCGCTCGAGTCGTTGCCAAAGAAGGTGGGCCTAAGGGTGTACGTGCAAACGTGGTCTGCCCAGGCTTTGTGCGCACACCCCTTGTCGAAAAACAAATCCCAGAGCAAGCTGCAGCTTTCAACATCAGCGAAGCCGAAGTGATTAAAAACATCATGTTGAAAGACACGGTCGACGGCGAGTTCACAACAACCGAAGACGTGGCAAACGTCATCGCCTTTCTGGCGGGCTTTGAGAGCAATGCACTCACCGGCCAGTCCGTGGTTGTGAGCCACGGCTGGAGCATGCACTAAGCCTAGAAAACGTTATGCGCCGGGGCGTCTGAACACAAGCTTATCTTCAGTTGAGACGTCTGCGGCGAACGCGTAACCCTCTGCATCAAACTTCTTAAGCCCATCAGGCTTTGTGATGCGGTTTTCAATCGCAAAACGCGCCATCAGTCCACGCGCGCGCTTTGCATGAAAACTCACCACCTTCCACGCAGCACCCTTCCCGTCTTGAAACACACACTGAATCACACGCGCCTTGAGCTGCTTCAAATCCACTGATTTGAAATACTCTTCTGAGGCGAGATTCACGATAATCGGAGCCTTGTCTTTTGCAAGGCGCTCGTTGAGATAGGGGGCAATCGTCTTGGCCCAGAACTGATACAAGTTAGTGCCGCCTGGGTTATCGAGTTTAGTTCCCATTTCCAGACGATACGGCTGCATTAAGTCTAGCGGCCTGAGTACGCCATACAACCCACTGAGGATCGCAACATGTTCCTGGGCCCACTCCAAGTCCTTTGCCTTCAGTGTTCCCGCCTCTAGACCCTCATACACATCACCATTGAAGGCCAAGATCGCTTGCCTGGAATTTGACTGCGTGAAGCTCGGCTTCCATGCTGCGTAACGATCGACATTGAGCTTGGCCAGGGCCGGACTCAAATCCATCAACTCACTGACCTCTGCAGCCGCGCGCGCCTTGAGCACCTTAATTAACGCGGCTGCCTCTTTAACGAATAATGGCTGGGTATGTGTTTGCACACTCAGGGCAGAGTCATAGTCGAGCTTTTTAGCGGGCGATAGGACGAAGAGCATGGCTTGGGTCTCGCTGAATGAATGGAACCAGAGGACTAAGGCGCCTAGTTTACCGGCTGACCGAGCAGATTCTGCTAGAATTACGGGCTTGACCCAGTGCTCGCGGTTCCCCAACCGCATCCCGGAGAGGTGGCAGAGTGGTCGAATGTACCTGACTCGAAATCAGGCGTGGGTGCAAATCCACCGTGGGTTCGAATCCCACCCTCTCCGCCAATATTTCTAAAAAAAAGCCCAGTAATTTTAATCCGTTGCTGGGTTTTTTATTGCCCAAATTTTGAGGTTACATTCACATGGTGATGAATGTTTTTTAATTCTCAATTACCCCTCAAGAGGATTACCGTGAAACAAAAAATGATTAAAAAAATAGTCGCTGCATCTCTTTCAGCCACTCTTGCCTTTGCGCCACTCGTAAGTAATGCCTGTACTAGTTTTTTACTAAAGGCCAATGATGGCGGCTTTGTATATGGTCGCACCATGGAATTCGGTACGCCGCTTAATTCAAAATTAGCTGTAGTTCCACGTGACTACAAAGCATTGGGCGTCGGTGTTGACGGCAAACCCGGGACCGGATTGAACTGGTCCACAAAATATGCCGTTGTTGGGATGAATGCGCTCGGTTTGCCGGTGCTCGTGGATGGTATGAACGAAAAAGGCTTGGTTGGTGGATTGCTCTATGCACCGAATACAGCCATGTACCAGGATGTCGCTGCCGCAGACTCTGCCAACAGTATTTCATCGACACAAATGTTGACATATGCTTTAAGCAACTTTGCCACCGTTGACGAAGTGATTGCGGGATTTAAAAAGATCAAGGTCAATCGCTCTGTGGTTCCATCTTTTCATAATCAGACTGTCACCGTGCGTATGACTCTGCATGATGCAACCGGCAAGAGCCTAGTGATTGAATACTCGAAAGGGGAACTTATTGCTACGGTTAACCCAACGGGTGTCATGACAAACGATCCTCTCTTTTCAGAGCACCTGAATAATATCGGCAACTATGCCAATCTAAGCGCTGTTGAAAAGTCGGCCTTGGTGATTAACGGCACCAGCTATAGCCCACCTAGCTCTGGTAGTGGGCTGCATGGCTTGCCAGGCGATTACTTGAGTCCGAGCCGTTTTATTCGCGCCTTATTTTTATCAAAGTCGGCTCCAACCAATTTAAGTTCTAACCAACAAACGAACACCGCCTGGCACATCCTGGGTAGTTTTGACATTCCACCAGGTGCTATTGCCTTATCAGCCAGCAACCCCTATGGTGGCGGAGCCGGTGGCGTTGAGATTACTGAGTGGAGCGTTGTTGCTGACAACAAAAATATGATGTACTACGTCAAAATGTTTGCTAACACGAATGTTCAGGCATTTGATTTCAAAAAAGTTGATATGAATGCGAAAGAGATTAAGCTCTACGATCTAGATAGGCCTCAGACCTATATTCAACTTAATTAAATCAATTTGTTTTTGATTCAAGAACCAGCTTCGGCTGGTTTTTTGTTGGCTATTGAGGGGAACACACACGACAGACGCCACACGACCTCTTTCAGAAAAGTAGAGGATTACCTTATGATGGAGGCAGTTAATCATCGGTTGGGTCAGCATGGATATCTTTACATGGGGCGTCGTTTTTTTCGCTACCGGGATCACGTTGACCATTTTTATCTTTGGTGCTCCGCTCTCAATTAAAGCACCAAAGAACCAGCCAACACTTATTTTGATGACGGGAACAGCACTGAGTACCTGTGCATTCCTTGCGGCCATCACTCAGTTACTTCTAGAGACATCACATTCGGACTTCGGAACGAAGGCGACCGTCTTTACGTCTGTATTTACAACGCTTGCGCCTGTGTTATTTGTTTGTTTCATCTTGCAGGCGCTATTCCTAAGATCCATCAGACAATCGATACTTAATCTTAAGACCTTATCGATCGTTCTGTTCTTTATTGGCCAATTAGGTTTGGGCGTTTTTCTGTTTAAACAAAGCGAATCGATTAATGTTCACCAGGCCACGCTAGATTTCGTACAAAGTACTTTTCGCAGCGTCAACTTCCTTCTCTTTATGAGCTGGATTTATTGGGAAGCAAGATTAAAACTCAAAGAGCATGCCAATTTTCTACTGAACTTTATCCAGATTTTTTGCGGACTCTGTTTAGCTCAGGCGCTGGCCTGGACCTGCTTCTTTGCTGTTGATTTCAGTAAAGATTTTGCATGGGTTAATCAGCTTGGGGGCTGGCTCGCTCTGGATATGATCAACAGAATTATCCGGACAGGAATTTTTTGTTTAGTTCAAGTGCTCCTCTGCATTTATTGGTCGCAGCACTACTCATTGAGTGCTATTCAAGAGCGCGAAAAGCAAGAGAAAATACAATCTCTACTAAGCGAAAAAGACGTGCTGATTCGGAGTTTATCTACGCGCACGGCATTGATTGAAAGCGGCGCTTTATCGGCCGGTTTAGCACACGAGTTCAATCAGTTTCTGACTCGAATTGAAATGAATACCGGTGAAGCTTTAAGGCTTAGCGATGATTTAAACCTTAACCCTAACGATCTAAAACGACCGTTGGGCAATGTCCTCAAAGCAAATCACTCCGCAGCTAAATTGGTTGTGAACCTAAAAAAGCTTTTTCAAGGTGGCGCAGAAAGCTCTGAGTTTTGTAATGTCGATGACCTAGTACGAGATGTTGTTTCACTCTATACGAATCGAATGAAACAATCCAACATTCAAATTGATTTGAATCTTCAGGTAAGCGAGCAATTATCAATATGGGGAAATTTGTTTCGACAGGTCTTGGTTAATTTGCTGTCCAATGCCGTTGATGCCCACAGCACGACTGCCCAAACGAATAAGCGGATTGGAATTGATAGTAGCGTCAATCAACGCTCAGAATACTGCCTTGTTATCACCGATAATGGCCCTGGCATCAGCCCCGAGCAAGAGGCGTATCTGTTCAATCTTTTCGCAACGTCAAAGAGCGCAGGAACCGGTGTTGGTCTGTGGTTATCGCGTCACATCGTTGAGCGCCATCATGGATCGCTTATATATGAAAATGTACCGAATCAAGATGGCGCTCGCTTTGTAATTACAATACCCGTCGGGAGCGTGCCGCGATGAATGATTCGACTATGGCGAGTGTAGACGTGGACAGGAAATTTGTCTTTTTAGTTGAAGATGACGAGGATTTGCGCGCCGACTTAGAGCACGCCTTACAAGTATCGGGGTACACGGCTTTTTCATTCTCTAACCCTGAGCAGTTTTTAAATGCCTTCAAGCCTTTGATGCCAGCGGTGCTAGTCACAGATATGCGTATGCCGAAGAAAAACGGTATCCAGCTGCAATCTGAACTACTTGAGCAGGGCCACACGCTACCGATCATTTTTATTAGCGGCGAAAGCTCTGATGAGCAAATTATTAAGGCATTCAAGAGCGGGGCTTTTGATTTTTTGTTAAAGCCCTTTGGTCGTGATGCATTTTTGAGCGCCGTCGCCAAGGCGACTGAGCAGAGCATGATGGCGGGCCACGAGCTGGCTCGCGAAGCCCGCTTTGCCGACGCGCTTAAGACTTTAACGCCTCGCGAGAGACAGGTGTTTAGTTTGATGGCAAAAGGTTACGGTAATAAAGAGCTCGTCGATGAGCTTGGGCTGGCACTGCCAACTGTTAAGCAATACAAATCCGAAGTGATGGGAAAACTCCACTTGTCTTCACTGACAGATCTGATTGCTTTAAGCGCTCGCATTGACAGCAAGTAAGCGAGCACCCAGCTGCCAAATTCCCTTTTTATTTCTCCAACCATCCTACGATCGTAGGATGGCAAGCTGACTCTCTAAGAGCACAATGCAGACACGTTAGCTTAGTGTCGGCTGTCTAGTCGGCGCTGCGATTGTGTGCGTCATACCTCCTTTCAGTACAAGATCAACAGAAATAGAAGTTGATCCAGAGGAGATTTGTTTGCCAAAAGTGCATCGGAGAATATTTCATGACGGAAGGCTTCTTGAGTAGAGTCGTTGTTTCTAAACTTAGAAGCCTTCTTTCTATCGGGGCCGTGGGAATTACGTTTTGCTTCGCTCACGGCACTGCTTGGACCGCTTGCAGTGGAGACACTACGATCAGCACAGCTCTCGTTACTACGCAAGAAATCGGGTCCGGCTCATGGCAGTGCAGCTTGACAGTTACCGAGAGCGGCTCTATCACGGCGGTTAACAACACCAATGGTGTCAGTAATCCGTCTGGGACCACCCTCACGACTCTAAACAATAATGGCCAAATTTCGGCAAGCGCCACTGGGAATAATTACGGCAAGGGTATCAATAACGAGGGCACCATAACAACACTGAACAATAATGGCCAAATAAGCGCCACTGGGAATGGTTTCAGCAGGGGTATCAACAACGAGGGCACCATAACAACACTGAACAATAATGGCCAAATTTTACCCAGCGGCGATTCGGTCACGGGTGTCAATAACGCTGGCACCATAACAACACTGAACAATAGCAACCAAATTTCGGCCGGCGGCGGCGCGCGGGCCATCAACAACTCAGCTGGAGCTACGATTACCACTATAAATAATAGCGGCACAATTTCAGCTACTTCTAATTTTGTGCTAAGCAATCGAGGAACTATCACCACATTAGTGAATACGGGAGGGATGTCCGGCTATGCGTACGGTGACATTAATAACATCGGCGTGATCACGACACTAGCAAATAAGCAAGGTGCAAGTCAAGGCTTGTCAGGCGCGCTCAGGTTAGGTGCGTACGGGTACAACCCCGTAAACTACCATATCATTATCGCGGGTACCACTGACTTCGGCAGATTGTCTGTCGGCGATGGCACCACAGGAAGAATTACATTTGGTATTTCTTCATTATCCACAACGAGTAGCTCCATCTTAAACACGACACTGAGTTCAGTATTGAGCGGTGTACCCTCAGCAAACCTTGCTAATACAAGCGGTACATCAAACGGCTACACCTTTGTTTTGACACAAACAGGGTCTTCAACCGGAATTTGGAATTTGCTTATCTCGGCAATTGCCAGCAGCAACTCAGGCTCATCCTCTGGCAGCACAAGCGTATCAACTGTCTCTAGCGGCACAAGCGTTGGGCTCGCTTCAATCGGTGCGAGTCCTGTCTTGTCTGGCGGTACGCTCGTGTTGTTGAGCGGTGACAGCTCAAGCACTGCCTTCAATGTGGCTGCAGCGAGCACAATTCAGAATCCGAGTTCAGGTAGCGCTACGTTGTCGGGCGTGTTTTCTGGGGCAGGCTCTTTAACGTTCACCGGTTCGGGCACAACAGTTCTAAGCGGCGCCAATACCTATTCAGGTGGCACCACCGTGAGCGGCGGCACGTTGTCGCTATCGGGTGGCTCACCTACTGGCACGGGTGACGTATTCGTAGCGTCTGCCGGCACGTTGATGGGCACGGGCACGATTGCGGGTAATAGCACTGTGAGTGGTGTGCTTAAGCCCGGTAATTCCCCAGGCTATTTGTCTTTCACTAAAAACTTGACGCTGAGCACTGGGTCAACCTACCAGCAAGACATCGCAGGTACGACGCAAGCAAGCAGCGCTACCCCTGTAGGTGCTTCAGGCTATTACTCATTTGTAACTGTGGGTAGTCAACTGGTGATTAATTCCGGTGCGACCTTAACGCCGCGCCTCTCAAACCTCTTTACGTCGACCGAGTCGGGCTACGGCAGTGCGATATATGTTCCAGCACTTGGCGATCACTTCCGCATGGTGACAGCCGCAGGTGGTATCTCTGGCCGGTTCAGTACGCTGACGCAACCCGCAGAGCTTAGTGCTGGCACCCAGTTCATCGCGTTCTATAACGTGAACGGTAGTAACAGTATTGATCTGGCGACCGTACCAACGTCTTACGCAAGCACGTTGTCGTCAAGTACGACCAACGCCAAAGAAGTCGCAAGCGTCTTGGATCAAGTGCTAGGTTTAAACAAGGCAAACACTGCTACAGCGGCACAGGACTCGCTGCTATACGCGGCCTCCGGTCAAACCGCAGCGAGCCTGCCAGGCTTTGCGCAAGCTCTTTCGGGCGAGATCCATGCAGCCTCCATCGCAACGCTGCCCCAAGCCACCCAACGCCTGCAGCAGTCAGTGCTGGCCAGGCTCGGTGACTATCCGATGGCGCCAAGTATTAACCCCGCACAAGGTGGCTCACCGTTAACGGCAAGCCTAAGTGCAACTAATCCTTCAGGCCTACCCACAGCAAGTGTCAGCTCAAACCCTGCGGTCAACCCACGCACAGCGAATATCACAAGTGCTGCCGCATCCAATGGCAGCGCCTGGGGCGAGATCGCTTACCAACGTGGTGATCGCTCGGGTAACAGTGATGGTAGTGGCTACAACAACAATCTGTATCAGGCCGTGTTTGGTGCAGACACCTATGTTGATCGCGAGCTTGGTATCAAACTGGGTGGCGGCTTAGCCTTATCGAACACAACCGTCTCGATGGGCAGTAACAACAGCAGCAACGGCAACAGCACCATCCAGCAAGGCGCGCTCTTTGTGTATGGCAAGATGCCGATCGCCGAAGACTACGTGCTCGATGGCATGGCGAGCATCGGCTTGAGCTCAACCAATCTCTCGCGCAGCGACATCACAGGCTTGAGCAGCGGCTTTAGCAACAAGACGGTGATGGGTAACGACGCGCTGGTGAGCGTGGGCATCAGTCGCCCCTTCGAGTACAGCGATGTACGCCTCACCCCCTACGCGCGTCTAACCTATCAATATGTCGGCCAAGCCGCCTACAGCGAAGGCAGCACAGCGGCTGCACTAGATATCGCAAGCTTTAGCGGCAGTGCAGTACGCGCGGTCGTGGGTATCGCTGCTGGATCACTCAACAAAGACCCGCTTAAGGCTGACTACACCTACCGTGCCAATGTCGCAGTCGGTGCAGACACCACCGGCCTATTGAACCCTATGGTGAACACCACACTCGGTGGATTCTCTAGCAACGTCACGACTGCAACAGCAGGGTCTGCATTCTTGCAAGTCGGCTTATATGGCACGGTGAACATTGCTGACAACGCCTACGCCTATGCAGGTGTATCTGCCGAGGCACGAACCGGCCAGACCTTGTATGGCGGCAGCGTTGGGTTGCGGATGGCGTTTTAAGGGGGTACTTGTTTAATCAAGCGCCCAAACGACCCTTTTTATTTCTCCAGCCATCCTACGCTCGTAGGATGGCAAATTGATTCTCTTACAGCACAATGCAGACACTTTAGCTTAGCGTCGGCTGTCCAGTCGGCGCTGCGATTGCGTGCGTCATACCTCCTTTCAGTACAAGATCAACGGAAATAGAAGTTGATCCAGAGGAGATTTGTTTGCCAAAAGTGCATCGGAGAATGTTTCATGACGGAAGGATTTTTGAGTAGAGTCGTCGTTTCTAAAATTAGAAACCTTCTTTCTATCGGGGCGGTGGGAATTACGCTTTGCTTTGCTCACGGCAATACTAGGGCCGCTTGCAGTGTAGACACTACGATCAGCACAGCTCTCGGTACTCAGCAAGCTATCGGCTCCGGCCTCGGCTCATGGCAGTGCAGCTTGACAGTTACCGAGAGCGGTTCTATCACGGTTACCAACGGCAATGGCGTCTACAACCAGTCTGGGATCACCCTCACGACCCTAAACAATAATGGCCAAATTTCGGCCAGCGGCAATTCGGGCACGGGTATCAATAACGAGGGCACCATCACAACGCTGAACAATAGCAACCAAATTTCGGCCAGCGGCAATTCGGGCACGGGTATCAATAACTCTGGCACCATAACAACAATGAACAACAGCAGCCAAATTTCAGCTGGTGCTTACACTATCTTTAACAGGGCGAGCGGCACAATCGCTGCACTCAATAATACTGGCTCGATTACGGCGTCAGGTTCTCAATCCTATGGCATCGTAAACCAAGGGACCATCACAACACTAAGTAACAGTGGCAGTGGTTCGATTTCCGGTCGGGCCAGCGGGATATTTATGAGTGGGGGGAGTACGATTACGACCTTAAACAATAGTGCTTCGATTTCGTCTAGTGGCGGAGCTGGGATTTCCTCATACGGAACAATCACAACACTGAACAACAAACAAGGAGCCAGTAGTAGTCCACTAACGTATACAGGCACCTTGCCTGTTAATTACAACATCATCATCGCCGGTACGACTGACTTCGGTAAGCTTGCAGGCAGTTCCGTATCTGGCACCACGACATTCGGTATTTCATCACTTTCGACGACAAGTGCTTCGATCCTCAATACGCCACTGAGCGCAGTGTTGAGCGGTATTTCTTCAGAACTTCTACTTAATACAAGTGGAACCTCAAACGGCTATACTTTTGCTCTAACACAAACAACGCCTACGTCTGGCACCTGGAACCTACTCATTACGGTGTGTAGCGTATGCAGCTCTGGCAGTAACTCAGGTTCGTCCTCTGGCAGCACAAGCGTATCAACTGTCTCTAGCGGCACAAGCGTTGGGCTCGCTTCAATCGGTGCGAGCCCTGTCTTGTCTGGCGGTACGCTCGTGTTGTTGAGCGGTGACAGCTCAAGCACTGCCTTCAGTGTGGCTGCAGCGAGCACCATTCAGAATCCGAGTTCAGGTAGCGCCACGTTGTCGGGCGTGTTTTCTGGGGCAGGCTCTTTAGCGTTCACCGGTTCGGGCACAACAGTTCTAAGTGGCGCCAATACCTATTCAGGTGGCACCACCGTGAGCGGCGGTACGTTGTCGTTATCGGGTGGTTCACCCACTGGCACGGGTGATGTGTTTGTCGCCTCTGCCGGAACCCTAATGGGCACGGGTACGATCGGTGGCAACCTGACCGTTGCCGGCGTACTCAAGCCCGGTAACTCTCCTGGCTATTTGGTGGCGTCGAATAACGTGTCGTTGAGCACTGGCTCAACCTATCAGCAAGATATTGCAGGCCTGACACAAGCGAGCAGCGCAACGCCTGTGGGTGCTACAGGTTACTACTCGTTATTGAGCGTCGGGGGCCAGTTCGCAATCAACAGTAGTGCGACACTAACGCCGCGCCTCTCGAACCTCTTTACTTCGACCGAGTCGGGCTACGGCAGTGCGATTTATATTCCAGCACTTGGCGATCGCTTCCGCATGGTGACAGCCACGGGTGGCATCTCAGGTCGCTTCAGCACACTCACGCAGCCAGCCGAGCTCGCCACCGGCACGCAGTTCATCGCGTTCTATAACGTGAACGGTAGCAACAGTATTGATCTGGCGACCGTACCAACGTCTTACGCAAGCACGTTGTCGTCAAGTACGACCAACGCCAAAGAAGTCGCGAGCGTCTTGGATCAAGTGCTAGGTCTAAACAAAACAAACACTGCCACCAGCGCACAAGATCAGTTGCTCTACGCGGCCTCAGGTCAAACTGCAGCGAGCCTACCAGGCTTTGCGCAGGCGCTGTCAGGCGAGATCCACGCGGCCTCGGCTGCAACCTTGCCCCAGGCCACACAACGCGTGCAGCAAGCCGTGTTGGCACGCTTAGGCGACTTCCCGATGGCACCGAATCAACTGAACGGCGGTGCTGGTGCTGGCAATGCACCCACCCCGTTATCTTCAGGCGCCATCACGGGTAATAACCCCTCGGGGCTGCCTACTTCCAACATGAGTTCTAACCCCGCCGTAAACCCGAACTCGGTAAACCTCACGAGTGCAGCCGTCGCAGACGGTCGCGCCTGGGGTGAGATCGCCTAACAGCGCGGTGAGCGTTCGGGCAACAGCGGCGGTAATGGCTTCAATAACAACCTATACCAAGCAGTGTTTGGTGTGGATGCGTACACGAATGCCGAACTTGGCTTAAAGCTTGGTGGTGGTTTGGCACTCTCTAACACCACAGTCAATGCAACGGGTGGAAACAGCACCATCCAACAGGGTGCACTGTTCCTCTACAGCAAGATGCCTGTGGCAGAAGATTATGTGCTCGATGGCATGGTGAGCCTTGGGTTGAGCTCAACAAACTTCTCGCGTAGTGACATCACCGGAATCAGCAGCGGCTTTAGTAACAAGTCTGTGATGGGTAACGACGTGTTGGTGAGCGCAGGGCTGAGCCGTCCGTTTGAGACCAGCGATGTGCGCATCACCCCGTATATACGATTGACCTACCAGTACGTGGGCCAAGCCGCCTACGATGAAGGTGCAAGTGCTGCAGCGCTTAATGTCGGACGAATGAACGCCAATGGCGTGCGCGCGGTGATCGGCGTGGGTGCAGGGTCACTGAACAAAGATCCGCTTAAAGATGAGTACACCTACCGTGCGAACCTCGCGATCGGTGCTGACTCGCAAGGTTTGTTGAACCCAACTTTGAATACCACCCTCGGTGGTTACTCAAGCAGCGTCACCACACCCACGGCAGGCTCAACTTTTGTGCAAGCAGGCTTGTACGGTACGGTCAAAGTCGCGGACAGCGCCTACGCCTACGCGGGAGTCTCTGCCGAGGCGAGAACCGGCCAGACCTTGTATGGCGGCAGCATTGGGTTACGGGTGGCGTTTTAAGGGAAAGGGTGAGCGAAAAAGGGATTTGGATGCAATACTCGTACCCTAGCCATCGGATACAACTCCATCCACCCCGATATTGGACCTGATATGTACAGAATCACCCTTAAAACTATTTCAGTCTTTTTTGCCTTGATTCTGCCGGCCTATGCGCAAAGTCCAACACCTCCCTTGTTCAACGATCTCAATGCTGCCGCAAGAGGGTCTTACGCAGCCGCACGAACCCTCGCATTGAAGAGTGATCAACCCGTCTTTCTGGTGACGGACACCGTAACCTTAATTAGGGGTGAGGATTTAGGCTCCCTACCCTATTCGCCGCCCCTTTATCACGAACTCAAGTCGATTTCACATCTTCCTCTTGGCGTGCACTCGGCGTCTATAGGACTACTCGAGAGCCCAACAAAGCAACCTTGGATTGAGCGATTGAGGACGTTAGTCAAGAATATGGACAGTGCCGAGGCAGATTTGGCCAAGGCATCATTCACCGAAGTGCAAAGAGTGCGCCAGCAGAAGATCTTGTCGCTGTCACGCGCTTATATCGATAATGTATTGAGCCGCGAAAATGTCGACATGGCTACCATTACCCGCTACTCGCGCGCGCTTGCACCATTGCTTCTTGCCAACGCAGCAGATGCTGCAAATGTACAGATCGAAGCTCTAGATCAGGCCGTGCGCGAACTCAGTAAAAAACTCAAACCGGGAGA
>JACCDH011207349.1_pt1 | contig 13552 bp, 13 predicted proteins | sample 7442481 | NCBI WGS metagenome assembly JACCDH01 (sample SAMN15323433, study PRJNA562643) | freshwater metagenome | isolation source: river surface water | place: USA:Blue River Watershed | collected 2017-08-15
AAGAAGCATTCGATTAATATTATTTTTTAATACCCATGTTTTTCAAATGATTGACATGAGCGTGTATTGCCAATTTCATTTTAGGATACTCAATATATTTTACATTAAAATCTTGGCAAGTAGCTTTAACGATATTGCTGATTACTGGATAATGTATATGAGATATTTTAGGGAATAAATGATGCTCTATTTGATAATTCAATCCACCAAACAACCAAGTATATATTTTATTTTTAGTTGCGAAGTTAGCGGTAGTTTGTAATTGGTGAATAGCCCAATCCTCTTCAATTTTATTAGCAGGTTGAACCGGAACAGGAAATTCAGCTTCGTCAACCGTATGGGCCAATTGAAATACGATACTCAATACATAACCACTTATTAAGCCACCCAATAAATAGCCAATTAACCAAGGTGTAAAGCCAACAAATATAATGGGTACAACAATGAATAAGCTTACATATAATAATTTGAAACCCCAGAAAATGATATGATCACTAATTTTTAATTTTTTTACAGGCATAGAACCAATCATACCGGAAAAGTATTTTTTATAGTCGGTAAAAAATACCCAGTATAAATAAAGCAAACTGTAAAGCATCCAATAATAACGATGCTGATATTTGTGCATGCCTTTATATTCTTGGGTATCACACATTCTTAAAAAGGGTTTTGCATCAATATCATCATCTACACCGTCGATATTAGTAAAAGTATGGTGAATGAGATTGTGTTTGATATTCCACATATAGCTACTCGCACCTAAAAAATTGAGCGTATATGCAGCAGTAGTATTAAGCCAACTAAATTTACTAAAACTTCCATGGGCACCATCATGCATGATATTAAAACCTATTGCTGCGGTCAATAAACCAATTAGAATAGATTCAACTAAATGAATGTACCAGATATTCGGGTTATAGAAAAACACAACATGTACATAGGTAGCTATAAATGCACCTACTAAAATAATAGCTTTAAGATATAATGCGAAATTACCTGTTTGAGCAATATTATTTTGCTCGAAATAGGCATTGATTCGTTTCTTTAATTCTTGTTGGAACGATATATTGTTAGATGAAAATCTAGGAGGTGTCATTGATTATTTTTGAGTTGAGTAAAGGTAAAGATTATTTTCTATTTGGAGCTATTTTCTTTGAATTTATAAGCTTCAATTAATAGTAAAATCCATGCCATAATAAGTAGTATGCCACCTATAGGTGTTATTATACCAATTCCACTTAATCCTATTACCTGGTATGACTTTAAGAAGATCAATAAATAAATAGATCCGGAAAAACAAAGTATTCCACTAAGCAATAATCTATAGATACGTTTAATGCTTTTTGCTGATATCCATGTATTAGATAAACAAAGCATTAATAAAACAATAGCATGATACATTTGGTAACGAACGGCAGTTTCAATGGTTTGCAAAGCATCTACAGGTAGTACTTTTTTTAGTGCATGAGCTGCGAAGGCTCCAATAATTACCGCGGTAGATCCAAAGATGCTGGCTGCTATTAATGATGGTTTATGCATGGTTGTATTATTTTAATAAGATGTTCTATTGTTAATTGATCTTCATTTACGGTGTAGTGTGCTTGTTGGTATATAGGCAATCTTTTTACTAGTAATTCTTCATAAATACGATCAATATCTTGAATCGATTTATTTAAAAATTGTGGTCGATGAGATTTAGAATAAATACGTTGAATTATAGAAGCTTTACTTGGGTTGATAAAGATGACCAAACCAAATCGCTTCATCCATTCTAGATTGTCTTCATAAATGGGTGTGCCGCCACCGCAAGCAATAATTTGAAGAGGCGATTGAAAACATAAATTTTGTAACTCTTGTTGTTCTATTTTTCTGAATGCTTCCTCTCCATTTTCTTGAAATAGTTCATTAATTGATTTGCCATGAGCATGCGTAATTTTTGCATCTAGATCAACAAAAGGAAAATTGAAATATGCACTAATTTGCTTTGCCCAAAAACTCTTTCCAGATCCAGGCATGCCAATTAAAAAAACATGTTTAGCTAAGCTTGATCCTTTTGTATGAGTTTCCATATAAGTAATAAGGCAGCTTGTGCTGCTACTTCTTTATTACGCTCTCTATCGTATAGAGAATGTAGTTTTTGATGAATTTGATTTTGATCACTAACCACAGAAATAAATAAGGTTCCTGTAGCAATTTCAGGTTGAATAGGATCTTCACTTAGCTTACCACTTATACCAACACCAATAGAAGAACCCATTATTTTTTTAGCAGCATTGGCCATTTTGGTGGCTATAGTTTCGCTATACACGCCGTATTCTTGGATTTCTTGTTGACTGATACCAAGTAAGCGTTCTTTAATTTCATTTTGATAGCAGACTAAACTTCCTTTCAACAATTGAGAAGCACCTTCATGTTGTGTTAATAAATGAGCGATATACCCACCCGTACAACTTTCTGCCAAACCAATTGTTAATTGCTTTTCTTTCAAAACTTCAGATATAATTTTTTCTAAGGTTTTATCTTCAGTAGCAACGATATAATCCTTTAATGTTTCAATTAGGTTTTGTTTTAAGTTGCTTATGTTGTTTCTTAATTCAACCTGATTATTCGATTTTCCTGTTAATCTCAATTTTACAATACCAGGACTTGGCAGATAAGCTAACTTTATATCTTGAGGTAATGTTTCTTCAAAGTTGTTTAATTTTTCTGCAAGAAAACTCTCTCCTTGTCCAGCTGTTATTACTGTTTCATGAATAATAAAATGGTCATTAGCTATTTGTGCTAAGAGTGGAATAACTTCTTTTGTTATAATATCTTTCATTTCGAAAGGCACTCCTGGTAAAGCAATAATGATGGATTTATCTTTTTCAAACCACATTCCTGGAGCAGTACCCAATTGATTGAATAAAACTTTACAATTGTCAGGAACATCTGCCTGTTTCAAATTGCGTTCTAAAATCGGTCTATTACGTTTAGTGAAAATAGATTTTACATGTTCTTCTACTTCTTTATTTCTTATTAATGTACTTTGGAAATAATCGCATAGTAAAGGTTTTGTAATATCATCTGCCGTAGGACCTAATCCACCCGTTATAAATACAAATTGAGCATTTTTTATAGCTTCATCTAAAGCAGTTTTTATGGGATTAACTTCATCTGCAACAGCTATTCGTTTTATAATATCTATTCCCAATTTGTTTAATTGCTGTGCAATCCAAGCGGAATTGGTATCAATGGTTTGTCCAATTAATAATTCATCACCAATAGTTATTAAAAGCGCTTTATTTTTCTTTTGTATCATGTATTGTATCTAAAATCTAAGCTTTATTTAAAGTTTGTCCGCATTTTTCTGTACATAGATTCCATTCGCTTGATTCAAACAAGTTATCGTTAGATCATTAATACAAACATGTGCAGGGAGATTTGCACAATACGCTACAGTATCTGCAATGTCATGGGCTTGAAGGGGTTCGGTATCCGTGTATACTTGTTTTGCTTTTTCTTCATTTCCATTAAATCTAACCAATGAAAACTCAGTTTCAGCCATCCCCGGACTTATACAGGTCACTTTAATTCCATAAGGAAGTAAATCAATACGCATTGCTTGCGATAAGGCATCTACAGCATGTTTGGTAGCACAATAGACATTACCGTTTTTATATACAATTTTACCTGCGGTTGAACTAATATTAAAAACATGACCAGATCTTTGTTGTTTTAATAAGGGCAATATTTTTCTACTGATGTATAAAAGACCTTTTACATTAGTATCGATCATGCGCTCCCAATCATCTAAACTACCCTCTTCAATACTTGATAAACCAGCAGCCAAGCCTGCATTATTGACTAAAATATCAATCTTTGGATTTGAAGCTAACCAAGTATTAAGAGCTTCATCTATTTGATTTTTATCTTGAATGTCAAAACTAAAAATACGAACTTCAACTCCGTAGTTTGACTCTAATTCATTTTTTAAGGCTAATAATCGTTCCATTCTTCGACCACATAAAATTAAATGATCGTTTTGAGCAGCAAATTTATAAGCAATAGCTTTCCCAAATCCAGAAGTAGCACCAGTAATAAAAATATGTCTGTTCATTGTTATCTTATTAGAATAAAGTCACCTTTGTAATTATCAATTTTATTATTTCTATCGGTCACAGATATAGTGTAAAAATAGGTTCCCATTTCACATTTTTGATCTTTGAATGTGCCATCCCAACTATCATTTATATTTTTAGAATTGAATATCAATTCGCCCCATCTATTGTATACTGAAAAGTAATTAAGCTTAGTATAACCAATAAGAATAGGTCTTATTCTATCATTAACTCCATCATTATTAGGTGTAAATCCACTAGGCATAAAATAAGATCCTTGTTTTACTACTCTTACAATAATGTCATCCGACCCAACACATCCATTTGAGGAGGTGATATTTACCGTATACTGTATGGTATCTAAAATTGGATAGTATCCTACAGGATCTGCTGTATTGTTTACGTTTAAATAGGTACTGGGAGTCCATAAATATTGTGATCCACCGCTAGCATTGAATTGTATTTGTTGACCTACTACAATGATTGTATCATTACCAGCAAAAGGAATAAAATTATCAATAATAAAATCTTTTTTAATGGAGTCTCTACAACCTTTCCCATTTCCTGCAATCAACATAAGCGTATTTTTACCACTCTGCGTATAACTAATAGTTGTATTTGCCGTATTACCGATCATAATTCCATTACTATACCAATTGTAGAAACTTGTAGGCGGACAAGAATTTGTAATTTGAGCATTCAGATTGATGATGGAATTGGGACAAGGATTACCAGTAATGGTAAAATCAGTTTTGAAATCGGGATATACTTTTACATATCTGGTAATACTATCGCTACATGTTGAATTAGGATTTACAATAAGTTTTACTTTATATGTGCCGGTATCTGGATAGATATAGGTAGGTTCAAATAAGTTTGAAGTGTCTGCTAAACTATTATTGACTCCAAAATCCCAATGGTAGGATAATCCACCAATACTTGTATTCTTAAAATTAACCTCTTTTGTTTTACATGTAAAAATATAGGTATTGAAATCAGAACTAAATTGCGGTATATTAGCAATAGTTGTTTTATAACAATTAGTGATCACAAATTGAAATTCTCTCTTAGAGGTATTGATGATAACACCATTTCTCCATTCGTTACAACAAACAGTGACTACATATCTCCCTTGGATAGTGGGTGTAAAGTACATTAATCCACTTACAGGATCAATTTGAATTCCGGGATTACCTTGTATTGGATTATCGTAGGTATAGGGTACGCTATAATTTACTGGAAACAAAGAAATGGAATTGGGCAAGGGTGATGAGTTGGACTGTGATCCACCAATATAAGCTTCGCATAAATTATAACTTAAAGAATCGCCATCTACATCATTAGCACTATGATCGTATACAAAAGGTACATTTAAACAGATGATTTGTGGAGGGTCTACTTTAAAAATAGCGCTATTATTAACTCCAACAGTTCCAAGTGGTGGAATATCACAATAATAAGAAGCTCCTGTTGTTCCTGGATTATCTAAGTTTAAAATAGTAGCATTTCTACAACAACGCTGGTATAGTATTCTATATCCCAATGTATTTGTTGGCAATAGATAGTCTTTAACAAAAACGGTCTTGCGCAAACAAGTATTAGGTACATTAGTAATACATGAATTACTAAAATTGCTCGGTATCAAAACAGAAGAGACCGCTACTAAAGTCGCATCTTGCAAATAGATATTACCATCGCCTTCAAATATAGTTACTTTAGCAGGATTATCTTGTTGAATTGCAGAAGGATTGCCTGTCAAACAATCTTGATATATACTTAAGGTGATTCGATAGACATTATTACCTTGGTAAGTATAAGTGAATTCTCCTCCAATTATATGAGATGCATAACCATATATCCCCCACAAAAGACATAGGAGCGTAAATAAAAATTTATTTTTGATTTGTTTTTGCATAACAGTAATTCGTAAATTCAAGGATATCATTCTCAAATTGTGCTTTGTTTTCAATCATACTCATATGCCCACAATCTGGATATAAAGATACAAAGGATTTGTCCGATTGAAGTGCTTGTGCTATTAAATCTTTAGGGTCTAATAACTGATCTTGCTCACCTATGATCCATTGCATTGGAAATTCATTCCAAGTAGATTCTGCATAGTTTTTTCTATGCATGATAGCCTCATATAAAGCAATCAAACTTGCGGGTGAAACGGTTTGATGACGATTATATAAAGCATCCCATTCCGACTTAAATACGATACGTTTGTCAGCAGCAAATAAACTTGGAAATAGCTCTCTTAAAAAGGCTTTTGTTCCTCCTTTATTAATTAAATCTATTACTTTCAATCGCATTATTTTCTTTTCTTCTGAATCGGCTTTTAATGTGCTATGGACTAAGCTAAGGCCTTTGACCATTTTCCTATACAGATCACTATAAGCAAGCGCAATATATCCTCCCATGGAATGACCAATAAAAACAGCTTTACCTACTTGTTCATGTTGCAATAAGTCATGAATTTGCTCTGCAATGGTAAAAATAGCATTTAAGGTAAGAGCATTAGAATTGCCTAATCCAGGTATATCAATAGCTATTACTTGATAATTTGAAGAAAGAACGGGTATTAAATCTAGCCATATATTTTTATCCATAGGAAAGCCATGTAGTAAAACAACCACATCGCCTTTGCCTTCTTTGTAATAGGCTATTCTATTATGAATGAATTCATTGGGCATTTTTTTTCAATTTGCTTATATATATAAACAATAAACCTAAAATAAAGGGTATTATTTCTATTGGCAATCGCTGAACACCAAGTATATGTAATAAGAAGGAACAAGCTATTAAGATTAAAGTCAATATAAAATACTTGCTTTTATTCTTGGGTTTCAATACGATCCAGAAATTGGTAGGTAGTGCCCAAAGTACATTGTAGTTTTCATGCATGGAGGCATGTGACGACCAAAACCACATCGTTAAAAATACGATTCCTAGAAAACTACTTATAATTAAATATACGCTGCTCATGATTATGTAGACTAAATTCAGCTTTTCAATATAATAACAGCAAATCATTATGATTAATAAACAAAAAAGGAGTATTAAAGGTTGATTTAAATGACTTTCTGAGTTTGATTTTTCATCAAATTGTAAAACATTTTGCTCAGAAAGAACCATTTTTTTCTGATTTAAAGATGTCGATTTAAGCCCTAATGCAAGGTATTTGGGTATAAAAAAAGATTGCATGGTATTAATTGGCTGATCTACTCTTTTACCTAACATTAAATTGATCCCTAATCTTGTCCAATCTTGTTGGGTCAACATTTCATTTAAAATACTTCTGTGTGTCTTACCTATTATTTTATTATTACAATCGATTTGGTTTTCAAACAATTGATTGAATACTTGGTATACACGGGTGGCGCAATTATTATTTACAAAATCATATTTGTAGTATTTATATTGCTCTAATAAGTTCTCATTAAGATAAGACACAACTTGACTTTGTTGAGTCGAATCTAAAGCTAATACCTGTTCACTCACCGAGCGGTGCTCATATGCATACAACATTAAAAAGCTATTATAATCACAAGCTTCAATAAAATATAATAAATTTCCTTTTACAAATTTTACATAAAAATCAGGATCATTAAAATTAAAGGTGCCATAATTATAAACGATATCCGAATGATGAACCGAGTCAGTAACACGTATCGCACTATGACCAAAAGTTGCGTATAAATCTTCCCCTTGAGCACAAGTTAAAATACTAATTCTATAAGTATTTGCTTTTACTGTTGATACACTTACAATCAGTATAATACTGCAAAAGAAGATTTGAAAAAGATTTTTCATACTACAAATTAATAAAAAAATAGACGCCCTAGAGCGTCTATTATGAGTTTAAATTTAATTTTTACTTATCTCCCGCAAACATAGCACCGATATATTCTCTATTCAATCGTGCAATGTTTTCTAAAGAAATGCCTTTAGGACATTCAGCTTCACAAGCTCCAATATTGGTACAACTTCCAAAACCTTCTTTATCCATTTGAGCAACCATGTTTAACGCTCTTTCTTTACGCTCTGGAGCACCTTGTGGTAATAAAGCGAGATGTGATACTTTAGCAGATACAAATAGCATTGCAGAAGCGTTTGGACAAGCCGCTACGCAAGCACCACAACCAATACAAGCAGCAGCTGCAAAAGAATCATCTGCTTTTTGTTTTTCGATAGGTAATGAGTTAGCATCTTGTGCGTTACCGGTATTAACAGAAACGTAACCACCAGCTTGGATAATTCTATCAAAAGAAGAACGATCTACCGCTAAGTCTTTAATAACTGGAAATGCTGCAGCTCTCCATGGTTCGATAACAATGGTATCGCCATCTTTGTATTGACGCATATGTAATTGACAGGTAGTTGTTTGTGCCCAAGGTCCATGAGCTCTACCATCAATGTGCATAGAGCACATACCACAAATACCTTCTCTACAATCGTGGTCGAAAGCAATTGGTTCTTTTCCTTCAACAATTAATTGCTCATTTAAAACATCGATCATTTCCAAGAAAGACATCTCCGATGAAATTCCTTTTACTTGATAAGTTTCAAAAGAACCTTTTTCATTTTTATTTTTCTGACGCCAAACTTTTAGCGTTAAATTCATAGTATAATGTTCCATAATTAGTACAGTATTAATTATTTATAAGAGCGTTGGCTAGGGTGAACAATTTCGTAGTTTAAATCTTCTTTATGCAATTCAAATTGACTATCGCCTTTATATTCCCATGTAGCTACGTAGCTATATTGGTCATCTTGACGAAGTGCTTCACCTTCTTCAGTTTGGAATTCTTCTCTAAAGTGGCCTCCGCAGCTTTCATTTCTATTTAATGCATCTACACACATCAATTCGCCTAATTCAATAAAATCAGCTACTCTACCCGCTTTGTCTAACTCCGTGTTAAACTCATTGATAGATCCTGGAATGCGAACGTTAGACCAGAATTCTTTTTTCAATTGTTGAATTTCAACAATCGCTTCTTTTAAACCCTTTTCGTTTCTTGCCATCCCACATTTGTCCCACATGATTTTTCCTAAGCGTTTGTGGAAAGATTCAACGGTTTCAGTCCCTTTAATGTTCAATAATTTTTCCATTCTTGATTGAACATGCTGTTCAGCTTGAACGAATGCTGCATGATCTGTAGCAATTGCACCGGTTCTAATTTCATCAGCTAAATAATTACCTATTGTGTAAGGAATTACAAAATAACCATCAGCTAAACCTTGCATCAAGGCTGAAGCGCCTAAACGATTAGCGCCATGATCAGAGAAGTTTGCTTCTCCTAATGCATATAAACCAGGGATAGTAGTCATTAATTCGTAATCTACCCAAAGTCCACCCATTGTATAGTGTACAGCTGGATAAATTCTCATTGGCACTTCATACGGGTTTTCACCAGTAATCTTTGCATACATTTCAAAAAGATTACCATATTGTGCTTTGATCACTTCTTTACCTAATGCATATAAAGTAGCATCATCAGGATTTGCAATACCTTGTTTAGTAGCTTCAGCTTTACCATACTTGTACATGATATTATACTTAAAGTCTAAATAAACAGCCATTTTAGAAGCACCTACACCATAACCTGCATCGCAACGCTCTTTAGCGGCTCTACTTGCTACGTCTCTTGGTACTAAATTACCAAAAGCTGGGTATCTTCTTTCCAAATAATAATCGCGTTCTTCTTCTGGAATATCATTAGGATTTCTATTATCTCCTTGTTTTTTAGGCACCCAAATTCTACCATCATTTCTTAATGATTCTGACATTAAGGTTAATTTAGATTGGTGATCGCCACTTACAGGGATACATGTAGGGTGAATTTGTGTAAAGCAAGGATTACCAAAATAAGCACCGCTTTTATGCGCTTTCCAAGCAGCAGTTACGTTACTACCCATCGCATTAGTAGATAGATAGAAAACATTACCATAACCACCAGAGCAAATTAATACCGCATGTGCACTATGTCTTTCTAAAGCACCGGTCACTAAATTTTTAGCAATGATACCTCTAGCTTTTCCATCAATAGTAACTAATTCTTGCATCTCATGACGCGCATACATTTCTACATTGCCTAATGCTACCTGACGTTCTAAAGATTGATAAGCACCAATTAATAACTGTTGACCTGTTTGACCAGCAGCATAAAAAGTACGTTGTACTTGCGTACCACCAAATGAACGATTGCTTAATAATCCACCATATTCGCGAGCAAAAGGAACACCTTGTGCTACGCATTGGTCAATAATATTAGTACTCACTTCTGCTAAGCGATATACATTAGCTTCTCTCGCACGATAATCGCCACCTTTTATGGTGTCATAAAATAATCTATATACGCTATCCCCATCGTTTTGATAGTTTTTAGCAGCATTGATACCACCTTGTGCAGCAATAGAGTGCGCACGACGTGGACTATCTTGGAAACAAAATGCTTTTACTTTGTAGCCCAACTCACCAAGAGAAGCAGCTGCAGAAGCACCTGCAAGGCCAGTACCAACTACAATAATTTCAATTTTACGTTTATTTGCTGGGTTTACTAATTTACAAGTCGACTTGTAGGTAGTCCATTTATCTTGGATAGAACCAGCAGGTATTTTAGAATTAAGTGGCATATGATAAAAGTTACTTTATTATTTAATTAAATCAAGGAAAAATGCAATAGGCATAGATGCAAAAAGTAATGGAATCAATATTGAAAATACAATTCCAACTGATTTTATAAGCGATTTATATTTAAATGAAGCTAAACCTAAGGTTTGGAAAGCACTATAAAAACCATGTAATAAATGCCATGCAAGCGAAATACAACCTAAGCTATAAATGGCAACTACCATAGCATCTTTGAATTGTAATTGCATTTTAGCATATAAGTTATGGTATTCAACACCATTAAAATTATATGTTTCTAAACCTGTAATTCTTGAAGGCACCCAAAAATGATTCAAATGCATTACTAAGAACAATAAAATTAGCGTTCCAAGAATAGCCATGGAACGGCTATACCATTTACTAGTAGCATTACCAGCACTTACTTTGTAGGCTTGTGTACGTCTAGATTTGTTTTTAAAGTATAAACTCAAACCTTGAATAGTATGTAATATTAAAAATGCAAACAAACCGAGTTCTGAAATACGAATAAGTGGATTGTTGGCCATGAAATGAGCAGCCTCATTAAATTTTTGACCTCCATCATTCCAAAAGATTTGAGCATTGATATAGCAATGCACTAATAAAAATAGAATTAAGAATATTCCTGTTAATCCCATTTGTAATTTTTTCCCAATTGAACTTGAGAAAAGTGTGTTCCAATTCATAATTATTAATTATTTAGGTTATAAAATTACGATATGATAACATAATTATCAAGTAGTTGTTGATTTTTAAGTCAGAAACTAACAAAAATCATATTTGTAAATTATTCCTCGTTATTTTGTTGAATTCTCAATAATTTCTGTTCAATAAAATTCATCAAAATTAGGGGCTGCAAGGTACGCCATTGCTCAATTTCCATGAAAAAAGCATAACGATGAATGGAGATTTGGTTAAATTCTGATTTTGTAGCTAAAGGCATATTTAGGAAGAGTATCCAGCCACCCTCCTCTTCTATATCCTGATACCATTCTTCGTAATAACTATCATCACTAGAATGAAAATTGAGTACGTTTTCAGTAATCAATATGAATTTATAGATACCCTTTTGGATGAGACAATCAATTAAGTCTCTTTTGAGTAACATGCAATCATTTTCAATGGCATCATTCCATTCTCCTATAAACTCAAGAATAGCGATGTTTTGATCATAATCAACAAAAAGAACCTTTACGTATAAAGTAGCTGATCCAAAATTATCCCATTGTGGATGGATGAAATAGTTATATATGGTATTGGAATACTGAAATTCGCTATTGGCATGACCCCAAAATGGAGAATGCTCATCTTCACTGGCTATATATAAATGGCGCCAATTATAAAATGGCTCTATATCTTGCATTGCTTTTTATTTAGGAAGTGCATCCCAAGCTATAATACCCCCTTCTAGATTGCTTAAATTCGAGAAACCAGCAGATTCCAGCATCATAATGGCTTGCATACTTCTCATACCAGATCTGCAATGCACAATGACCTCTTTATTTCTCCAATCTTCAATATCATCAATTTCTAATTGGGCAATTTTACCAAGGGGTAATAATACTCCACCCATATTGTTTTCAGCAAATTCGTGTGGTTCTCTAACATCTAAAATATAGAGTTCATCACCCTTATCTAAACGGTTCTTCAATTCTAAAGCACTGATCGTTTTCATATTATTCAATAATTAGTTTTGTAAAGTTAGACCAATTTTTTCCATCATAACAACGCACAAAATAGAGTCCTGGTTCAAAGGTACCTATAGAAATATTATAATTTGTTCCAAACAAAGTGTTTGAATAAATCAAATTACCAAGCGTAGCGTATATTTCTATTTGGGTTAGGTTATGCTCCGCTTCTATGGTGATAAATTCATGAGCAGGATTGGGACTAATGCTCATCGTATAATTTTTAAATTGAGCTTGCTCCACAGCCATGCTAGTTAATGCTTTACCTAACAAGGGTCGTATCATTACAGCACCATCTATTTGAGAAGACTGCCAAGAATTTAGAACATTGTAGTATTGATGATTAGCCAAGGTACGATTAGCATCTAAACCAAAATATAGACTATCGCTACCACTTGTTGCTGGCTGAATTGTACTTACGTAAAATGAACCTGCAGGTAAAATAACAGGATTTGTAAAGGTATATGTCCAAAAACCATTTATACTATCTCTAAATCTAGGGAAGAAAAAATCTTCCTTGTAAATAATAGAATCTTTTGTAGCTCCATTAATACCTGCTAAGCTTTTCATTATAGCAATGGAAAAGTATTTATTGAAATTACTAGGTATTTGACGACCAAATTGAATGGCTACACCCCTTAAGGTATCATTTGTGAATAATTGATGTTCTACTGCAATTTTTCCAGGTAAGGTGTTGAATAAATTTAAGTAATAACTCTTTTCAGCTGAACCATCATCATAGGCTAGGTAATTGTCAAATATTTGTTTTGATACAATGGTATCATTAATGGTATTCTGACTAGCAACAGCTGTGGTATAATAAGTTTGCTCAAATACAACCTTATTTTGATTAGGGGATGGCGTATAATTTGGTGTATAATTGAGGAGGGCTAAATTAGCGGTCGTATTAGTAGGTATGCTTGTAGTAAAATTACTAAAGCCAGAGAAAACATATCCAGTACTCAGTTCTCTTGCAGTATAGTTAAAAGAATTAGTAATTGTGTTAGACGTATTATTTCTAAGATACACTTTATGCTCAGATAACCAATTGGAATTGATTGCAGCTTGAAATTGATTATAAGGCATATAGGTATAATCTTTCAAAAGAA
>JACCDH010547361.1_pt1 | contig 13551 bp, 8 predicted proteins | sample 7442481 | NCBI WGS metagenome assembly JACCDH01 (sample SAMN15323433, study PRJNA562643) | freshwater metagenome | isolation source: river surface water | place: USA:Blue River Watershed | collected 2017-08-15
AGTTCCGGGTCCATCGCCAGCGTGGTCGCGATCTCCAGCGCGCGCTTGCGGCCATACGGCAAGTCCACCGTGATGCTGTCGGCAAAACCGGACAGGCCGACCTCATCCAGCAGCTGCAGTGCGCGTTCGTTCAAGACGTCCAGCGTGGCCTCGCTCTTCCAGAAGTGGAAGGAGGTGCCGAGTTTGCGCTGCAGGCCGATGCGCACATTCTCCAGCACCGACAGGTGAGGGAACACGGCCGAGATCTGGAATGAACGGATGATGCCCATGCGCGCCACTTGCGCTGGCTTCTCCATCGTGATGTCGCGGCCATTGAACAGGATCTGGCCTGAACTGGGCGCGAGGAATTTGGTCAGCAGGTTGAAGCAAGTGGTCTTGCCAGCGCCATTGGGACCGATCAGCGCGTGAATATGCCCGCGCTGTACTTTCAGGTCGATTTGATTGACAGCGACAAAGCCCTTGAACTCGCGCGTCAGCTTGCGTGTCTCGAGAATGATGTCCGACATCGAGGCTCCTGCTCAGGACCGGCGGACGGCCGAAACGGCCGGGGTGGGGGCAGCCATGCTGTTGATCTCCAAGGGTTCTTTTTTATTTTTTGCTAAGCCGGTGCCGGCTGGTCTGCGCCGCCGTGCCCGAAAGCCTGACAACTTATTCTATTTCCAAGAAAAAACAAAATGAATCTTTTGATTACTAACAGCACAGCCCATGTCGCAGAGCAATAAGTCACGTGCATCCTGACGGTGCAAGTCGTGATCGCGTGCCCATGGTAGACAAGTCAAACCAACGCTAGGTTTGCGAGCGGCAAAGTGTAGGGCTGAACGGCTTGAAGCAGGTCTAAGTTACCGACAGTCACTACACCCTTGATACATCACAAGAACAGGTGCGTTCATCGGAATAAGCTTCGCCTAATCGCACACGTCTTGTTCTTCTTAGCAATTCCCCTGCCAAATCCGTCATGAATGGCGAGGCGTATATGAGCTCTTGCCTACATGAAACTATCCCTGCCCGCCTCCACCTTTGAACGTCAGTTGCTGGCCGGCTTCGTCGCCGGCGCCGGTACCTTGCTGATGCTGGCGGGGCTGACCTGGCATTTCTCGCTCAAGGGCGTGGATGCGACTCGCTATGTGATTCATTCGCATCAGGTGATCGCCAGCATCGGCCGCGTGCAGCAACTGATCTATCGGGCAACGTCCGAACAACGCGGCTACCTGATTACCGGCGACCCCATGTACCTGAATGGCTATCGTCTGGCCCGCGACGGTCTGGCGGGTGAACAATTCCTGCTCACGCAACTGGTATCGGACAACGCCTCGCAGGCGGCGCGACTGCAGCACCTGAAGGTGATGACGGCAGACCGCATCGCGCGCCTCGAGCGCAATGCGCAGCAGGTAGAGACACAGCGCCCATGGCGCTCGACAGTCGATGTCGCTGCCGGTACCAGCATCGACCGCTTGATCGACGGTGTCGTGGCCGACATGCATGAAGAAGAGCAGCGACTGCTCAAGCACCGGCAGGCGCTGGAAGCCGATCGCTCGCAAATGACCGTCATCGGATTTTTCGCACTGCTATTGCTGGTGGTGCTGGCCGTGCCGCTGCTTTATACGCGCATACGCCGCGCCTATCGCGAGAAGCAGGCCATGGCCGACAAAGCCCGGCGACTGGTCGACGTGATCGACAGCACGCCCGACCTGATTGCAATGAGCACCCCGGACGGCAAGGTCTCCTATGTGAACCAATCCATCCGTGACTTGCTGGGTATCGGCGACCTACCGGCGTCCGAGATCCGGCGCGAGCAGGCCTATACGCCGGCCTCACTGGACCTGATACGGCGCGTTGGCATTCCCCACGCCATCGCCCACGGCACTTGGTCAGGCGAGACGGTCTGGCGTACCCGCGATGGGCGGGAAGTACCGGTGTCGCAGGTACTGGTCGCGCACCGACAGGCCGACGGCAGCCACATGTTGTCCACGATCGCGCGTGACATCAGCGAGCTCAAGGCCGCCGAGCGCGTGCTGTCGGAAAAAAACCGGCTGATCGAAGAGGCTTCGCGGATGAAGACCGAGTTCATCGCCACCATGTCGCATGAGTTGCGCACACCGTTGAACGCCATCATCGGTTTCTCCTGCGTGATACGCGACGGGCTGGCCGGGCCGATCGCGCCGACCGTCAAGGAATACACGAATGACATACTCACCAGCGGTCGGCACCTGCTGGCGCTCATCAACGACATCCTCGACCTGTCGACCATCGAGTCCGGCAACATGAGGCTGGAGCCCGGCATGATAGAAGGCGACGAGCTGGCCGCCAGCGGCATCGCAATCATGCGCGAGCAAGCGCTGGCAAGAGGCATACGACTTCTGCCTTCGATCTCGCCCGAGCTCAAGAGCCTGTGGCTGGATCCGCGCAAGACCCGACAGATCATCTTCAATCTGCTCTCGAACGCGGTCAAGTTCACGCCCGATGGCGGCGAGGTCAGGCTGGGCCTGCGACAGGTATCGCGCTCCGAGGTAGCGAGGCAGCCCGAAGCAGAGCACCGCAGGCTGTTCCCGCTATTGGCGCCCACCCACGCGACCTTCCTCGAGATCTCAGTCAGCGACACCGGCGTCGGCATCGCTGCCGCCGACCTGTATCGCTTGTTCCAGCCCTTCTCGCAACTGGATGCCTCGCGCAATCGCTCGTTCGAAGGCACCGGCCTGGGCCTGGTCATGGTGCGGCGGCTGGTCGAGCTGCAAGCCGGCGCGCTGATGGTTGACAGCCAACCCGGAAAGGGCTCGTGCTTCACCGTCTGGCTGCCACTGCGTGAACCGGACTTATTGGCAGCAACATCGACGGCTCGCAGCGCCGACCTGCTCAGGCCGCTGCCGCACCAGACATGACAGATCAACCCGACACAGGACACACCATGATGGCCACCCTCACTGATGCGACCGAGCCGATCGAGCTGACCAGCGGCAAACAGGATCGCAAGCCGGTACTGATGCTGGTCGACGACCAGCCGCGCAATTCGAGGCTGCTGCAGGCACAGCTAGGCGCAGAGCATTTCGCATTCATGGTCGCGCAGTCAGGCGAAGAGGCGCTGGCCCAGCTGCGCGATCAGTTGCCCGACCTGATCATCCTTGACTACATGATGCCGGGCATGAACGGCCAGCAGGTCGCGGTCGCGCTCAAGCGTGAGCCGCGCACGCGCAACATACCGCTGATCATGCTGACTGCCTTGTCCGACCATGCATCGCGCATGCATGCGCTGTCGGCTGGCGTCGAAGAGTTCATTAACAAGCCGGTTGATCAAGCCGAGTTGTGTACCCGCGTGCGCAACCTGCTGAGGCTGAAGTCCTATCAGGACCAGTTGGCCGGCCATAACCGGCAGCTGGCCGACAAAGTAGCCGAACGCACCCGGCAACTGACCGAGGCCTATCGCGACACGATCTACACCATGGTCAAGGCGGCCGAGTATAAGGACGAGGACACCGGCTCACATGTGCAGCGCATCAGCTTTTTCTGCCTGGAGATGGCCGAGCACCTTGGCATGGACAAGGAATTTTGCGAGCAAATTTTCTATGCATCCGCGATGCATGATGTGGGCAAGATAGGCATACCGGATGCGGTGCTGCTCAAGCGCGGCACCTTCGACGCTGCCGAATGGGCAATGATGAAGACCCATTGCGCGCTGGGCGCAAAGATCCTCCAAAAGGGCAGCTCACCCTATGTGACCATGGGCGCCGTGATTGCGATGCACCATCACGAGCGCTGGGATGGCAGCGGCTACCCACACGGCCTCGCCGGCGATACAGTGCCACTGGCCGCGCGTATCGTGATGCTGTGCGACCAGTATGATGCACTGCGATCGCGCCGCCCCTACAAATCCGCAATGACGCATGAGCAAGCCAGCGACGTGATCACACGCGGCGACGGCCGCACCGCACCAGAGCATTTCGATCCGGTAGTGTTATCAGCCTTTAAACAGTTGCGGCACCGCTTCAACGAGATTTACAACGCGAATATCGATTGAGCCGTGCAGGCTGACGCGGGTTTGTGTATTCTCATTGCATCAATCCAGAGACATTGCCAGCCATGACCTCCCTGTTCGGTGACATTAGTAACATCATCAGCCTGTCGATTACGCCCGCCTTCCTGCTGCTGGGCGTGTTGATGCAGATGCGCATGTTGAACAATCGCCTCGAGCGCATCGGCGACCGGCGCGAGCTGCTAGAGCAGCGGCTCTCCGGTGGCGCTGGCTTGAAGCCTTCGCTGCTACATGAGCTGGATGTGCTGGGTCGGCGAAGCGGCGTGATTCATCGTGCGGTCGGTTTCTCCACCGCCTGCCTGATTCTCGTTTGCGCAGTCGTGGTGGCGCTGTTCATTGACGATGCCTTCCGGCTGGCGCTGGATTCACTGATCGCGGTGCTGTTCGTCTCTTCCATGCTGCTGCTGGTGGCCAGCTTCTCATTGTTCCTGCACGAGATTTTCCTCGCCAGCCACACCATGCCGGCGCGCGCGCTGCATCCGGCACGCCAGCCGGACGCGCATCACTGAGCTGTCCAGAAGCGCGCCGACAACGCTTCCAGCCCCACTTCCTGCAAGACCTCGGTCAGGCGCCGCGTCGCCTTCTGGCGCGGCAAGTCCTTCCAGGTGGCGATGATCAGCTCATTTTTCATCGAGTGCTCCCAGCCGACCAGCTCGGTCACGCTGACCTGATAGCCATGCGCCTCGAGCTGCAGGCAGCGCAGCACATTCGTCAGGTGACTACCGAATTCGCGCGTATGAATCGGATGACGCCAGATCTCGGTCAGCGCGTCACGCGCCAGCGACTTGCCCTTGTGCCGGCGCAGCGTGGCCGCAACTTCCGCCTGACAGCACGGCACCAGCACCAAATGCTTCGCTCGCTTCTTCAGTGCAAAGCTGATCGCATCATCAGTCGCCGTGTCACAGGCATGCAGGGCCGTGACGATATCCACCGATGACGGCAATTGCGGCGAGCTGATCGCCTCTGCCGCAGACAAGTGATGGAACTGCATGCGGTCAAAGCCCAGCCGCTGTGCCAGCGCGCGCGTGGTCTCGATCAGCTCGGCACGGGTCTCGATGCCATGAATGGCGGATTGGTCGCTGCGCTGCTTGAAATACAGGTCATACAGGATGAAGCCCAGATAGGACTTGCCCGCACCATGGTCAACCAGGGTCAGGTGATCGCCGTCGATCTGGTCGAGCAGCGGCTCGATGAACTGGAACAAGTGATAGACCTGCTTTAGCTTGCGTCGGCTGTCCTGGTTCATCTTGCCGTCGCGCGTCAGTATGTGCAGCGCCTTGAGCAGCTCGATCGACTGGCCTTCGCGGATTTCGGTTTCTGCCATGGTGGAATGTTCTCCCGGAAGGTCGTCATGGTAGCAGCGTCCGAAAAATTTTCATCGCGCGCGGTAGTTCTTACCGGCGCAGCTTCCCGCTTCCTTGCATCGCCTTAAGCCCTGCCGCAGTGCGGCCCCGCAAGCTCGCCACCTGCCAACTGCTGACATTCAACGGATATCCCATTGCTGTTCCGTTGGTGGATCGCTGCTCCTCCACCGATGTACCGCTGCTGTCAGGCTGATGTGCTGCTGATATGCCGCTGATACGCGGCTGATGACGCGCCAAGGTTCCTTAGGCACCAGCTCGATCTTCCCTCGACGTATCCGTGATGCGTCCGCGATGTCCCCGTAATGCTCAGGCAATCGCCTGCCGGGCACGGTCGCTGCTTCTGCGTCCATCTCGCGAATCACCGCCTTGCAAGGCGATTACAGATTGCGGTCCACGCAGCGCAGTAGAGCAGGGAGCACTCACACATAACCGAGGATGAACATGAAAGCTTTCAGATTGCGAACGTTCACGCCGTGGGCGCTTGCGCTGCTGTCTGTCGCAGTGCTGGCCGGCTGCGGCAGTGACAGCAACCCGATCAATCCGACGGCGGCCGGCGTCAGCCAGGTCAGCTCCGTCAACAGTACGGTGCCACAGAATGTGTTCTCGGCGACGCTGACCGGTACCGAGCAGGTCCCGCCAAATAACAGCGCGGCCACCGGCACCGGCATAGTCTCGGTTGACCTGAACACGCGCGCAATGAAGGCCACGATTGTCACCGCCGATCTGGCGGGCACGGCGGCGCACATTCATATCGGCGCGCGCGGTGTTTCCGGTCCGGTCGTGTTCCCGCTGAACCAGGTCGCTGCCGGCAGTGGCGTCTGGACAGCGACCGCTACCCTGACCGAGGAGCAGCTGGCCGTGCTCAGATCAGGCAACTACTACTTCAACGTGCACTCCGAGGCCTTCCCTGATGGCGAGATTCGCGGCCAGATCACGGCCAGACTTCCGCAAAGTGGCGTACCGGTCAGCCCAACCTCCACCAGCACGACGACCGCGACTGGTGCCACCGGCGCAGGTGCTGCACCTGGCACACCCGGCACAACTGGCACCGTGACACCAGCCGCAGGTACGGCAGGGACCTCCGGTAGCTCGGGCACATCCGGTACCTCAGGCACCTCGGGCACATCGGATACCACCACGGGTACGGGCGACACGGTCGGAACGACCGGTATCACGGGCACCACGGGTACTGCAGGCACGACGGACACCGCCGGTACGGCAACGACACAAACCGGCACACCGACGACGCCGACCACTGGCACGGTGCAAACCGGCGCGACCACGCCAACGCCGACCAGTACCGTCACGACGACGAGTACGCCGACCACCGGAACCACGACTGGCACGGGCACCGGGGCGACAACGGGCACCACAACCGGCACGACCACCGGTACCGCCACACCCGGCGTCGGCGATCAGGGCGCGGGGCGTGCGGCAGGTCAGAGCACGGCGGCGGCCAATCGTCCGGTGTTCTACACCAATGTGCTGACCGGCTCGCTGGTGATACCGTCAACCAGCAGCACCGCGACGGGCACAGGCTTGTCGGTCTATCGTCCGCGTGACAAGACGCTGACCTCGGTGATCGTCACGACCGGCTTGACCGGCTCGGGCGCATCCATTCGACAGGCAGCGCCGAATGCCACCGGCCCGAACGTGACCAGCATGCAGGAGACCAGCGCAGGTTCGGGTATCTGGGTGTCACGCGTGGTCCTGAATGACACGCAGGTCGCGGCACTGAATGCGGGCAACCTCTACTATGAGGTGACCTCGGCAGCCTTCCCCGGCGGCGAAATCCGCGGACAGATCGCCAAGACCTCGGGCGCAACCCGACCGGCAGCGACTGGCGGTGGTACGACCACTGGCACCACGACTGGCACCACGACTGGCACCACCACCGGCACGCCGACCACGGGCACGACGACCGGCACCAGCACCGGCACGCCAGCTACCGGTACCACGACCGGCACGACCACGGGTACGACCACAGGCACCGCTACGCCGAGCACTGGCACGACGACGGGTACGCCGACAACCGGAACCGCGACGGGAACCACGACCGGCACCGGGACGACCCCAGGAACGACCACGGTCATCGTGACCCCGACGACCGGTACTACCGGTACAACTGGCACCACGGGCACGACAGGCACCACCGGCACGACGACAGGCAGCACGACGCCCTCGACCGAAACGGCAGGCACGACGGGCCCGACCACGGGTACCGGCACCACCGCCACTACCGGCAGCAGTGGCACCAGTGGCACCAGTGGAACCGCAGGTACGGCAGGTGCTGGCGATACGGGCACCACGCTCGGTACCACCAGTACCGCGCCCACGGGCTCGATGGCGCTCGGCGGCGGCCTCGGCACCCTGACCGGTGGCACCGGCACGACCACCACCACGCCGATCACTACCGTCACCGGCGCGGGCACGACGCTGCCCAGCGCGACCAGCACGGCGGCAGGTACTTGAGCATGACGGGCCCGGGGCCAACCCCCGGGCCTGTGATCGGGATCAGGACGCCAGTTCGCCGCGTCCGGGCAAGGCGAGCAGCGCACGCTGCTCGAGATAGGCCTCCAGCGCATCAGCATCCATCGGCATGCCGAACAGATAGCCCTGATAGGCATGGCAACCGTGCGAGGACAGGAAATCGCGCTGCCGCTCATCCTCGACGCCTTCGGCAATCAGCTTGAGCTTAAGGCTTTGGGCCAGCACGACAATGGTCCTGACGATGGCGGCATCAGTCTCAATCGTCAGCACATTGCGGAAGAAGGAGTGATCGATCTTCAGTTCATCCAGCGGCAATCGGCGCAGATAGGACAGCGAGGAGAATCCGGTACCGAAATCATCCAGCGAGAAGCCGATGCCGGCCGCCTTGAGCGTACGCATCTTCAGCGTCACTTCATCCACATTGTCGACCAGCAGGCTCTCGGTCAGCTCCAGTCGCAGCCGGCTGGGATCAATGGGATTGCGGCGCACGATCTCAAGTACATGATCGACGAAGCGTTCATGCCTGAACTGCCGCACGCTGACATTGACCGATAGCGTCAGCTGCGCACGTGCCGGATCGGAAGACCAACTGTGCAAGCGACGGCAGGCAATGTCGATCGCCCACATACCGATCGGCACGATCAAGCCGGTCTCCTCAGCCAGGCGAATGAACTCCGCCGGCGCCAGCAGGCCCAGCGTCGGATGACGCCAGCGCAGCAAGGTCTCGAAGCCGAGCAATTCGCCACCATCCGTTACCTGCGGCTGGTAGTGCAGCTCGAACTGCTGCTGGCGCAGTGCACTGCGCAGGCTGGCCTCGAGCACCGCGCGACGCGACAGCGACACCTGCATCTCCGGCTCGAAGAAGCAGATGGCATTGCGCCCGGCTGCCTTGGACTGGTACATCGCCAGGTCAGCACGCTTCAACATCTCGCTGACGCTGTCGTTTGCGGTGTCGAACACATAGACGCCCAGGCTGGCGCTGCTGTGGTGCTCGGTGCCGCCAAGTCGATAGGGCCTGTCCATCGCAGCGCGGATTTTTTCGGCGACCATTTCTGCATTGCGCCGGAATACCTCAGGTGCCTCGCGCCCACCCTTAAGCAATACGACGAATTCGTCGCCGCCAAGGCGCGCGACAAGGTCGTTCTTGCGCACTGCCGACTGCAGTCGATGTGCCGCTTCCTTGAGCAACAGATCGCCTATGTCATGGCCGAAGGTGTCATTGAGCGTCTTAAAGTTGTCAAGGTCGATGAAGACCACCGCGCCATGTTCGACACTGTGCGGACTGGCATCAACCAGCTTGTGCAGCCTGTCCAGCCAGAGCCGACGATTGGGCAGCCCGGTCAGTGGATCATAAAAAGCCAGATGCTGGATCTCGGACTCGGCCTGCTTGCGCTGGCTGATATCGAGCAGGATGCCGCGCATCGCTTCGGGTGCGCTGTCGGCCTCCTCGCGCACGACGCTGCCGATCTCTTCAACCCACAGATAGTCGCCGTTGAGCTTCCGCAAACGGTACTCGTAGCTGTACTCGAGGCCGCCGCCGATGGCCTCGTCGCGCGCATGCTGAACAGCGGCGATATCGTCCGGGTGTACATGGGCTGCCCAGAAGCCGGGCTCATGCCAGTGCGAGACCGGGTAACCGGACAGGCGCTCGACCTGTGGCGAGACGAAGGTGTAGTGACCATCAGGCAGCCGGGCTTCCCAGGACACGGCATTGGTGCTCTCGATCAGCATCCGGTAGCGACCCAGCAGGCGGTTGCGCCTTTCGTTTTCCTGCTCCAGCTTTTGGTGCTGCTCATACAAGCTGTCCAGCATGTGATTGACCGAAACGGCCAGGCTGGACACTTCATCGCTGCCGCGCACATCGGCACGTGCATGGCCGAATCCCTGACTGATCACCTCACGCGAGAAACTCTCCAGCCGGCGCAATTCGCGAGTCAGTACCCAGGCAAGCCGCTCGCCAAGCAGCACCATGACCAGCACGATCAGCACGATCAGTCCTGCCACCAGCGCGATGTGGGAAGCGCCGAAGCGCATGCCGGGCAGGGTCACGGGTTTCACGCTGGCCCGGAGTCCCAGCCGGTTGAGTGGCGGCGGCAGGTCGAGCGCAGCTTCTGCCTCGCCCGGTGACGGACTGCGCAAGCCGGCCATTTTCTCATCCCATATCAGGTCGACCGATGCCACGTACAACAGGCTATCGAGCCCGATACGGTAGACCAGTGCACCTTCTACCCTGCCGGTCGAGGGCAAGGTAATTAGGCGAACGGCCATCAATTCGGGACCATAGCGCCCTTCCTGCAGAACGGCTGCCTCCTTGCCCTCATCCAGCTGGCGGCGCAACCAGGCGCGATCACTGGGGGTGAAAGCCGAGTAGTCATTGCTCGCAATGTCGTGACCGGCAAAATCGGTCAGCAGGATGGCAACCGGTATCGCATTGACATGATGAATACTGGTCAGGAAAGGGTGTAGATATGTGTCGCGGCCGTGTGTGTCGGTCAGCGCTGCCGCCATCATGCTGCTGTCGGCCAGCTCGGCCATGCGCGCCACCACGCCGCGCAGGGTCGCACCGACCAGCAGCGCGCTGTGCTCGGCCTCGCGCTGCATCAGCATGCGCTCGGCCGCCTTGCCCTGCATTGCCGCCAGCCATCCGGAGGCCAGTGCCGTCATCAAAAGGACCGCAGTGGCCAGTGCGGCACTACCCAGCGCAAATTTCTTGGCCAGACTGGCGCCTGCCATCGACGAACGAAGATGGTCGAGCCAGCCTCTCATAATGACACCAGCGATCCATCACGCGCATAACGCATCATCTGTAAGTCCGATCGAGTAAGTGCATCATGATCCGACGCGGTGAAGGCCGGCGCATAGTTCCTGACCAAGCCCTTGCGGGCCGGCAAGCGCTCCAGCGCAGTCCGCACTTTCTCGCGATCTATACTGCCGGCGATGCTGATCGCCAGTGCGATAAGGTGCACCGCGTCATAGGCATGAGCTGCGCCAACCGTGGCACGAATATCCTCGAAACGATGCACGCCCAGCGTACCGGCCGCCTTCAGGAAACGCGTACGCAACGCGGGATCGGCGCGTTGCGGACTGAAAGTCTGCAGCACCGAGACATCCACCTCATGCAACGCAGCGCCGGCCTTGCCGGCAAAGTTGCCGCCGGCCACCCCCCAGTGAAGGATTAGTGGCACCCGCTGAGCTTTCGGTAACGCGGCCACTTCGCGAACCAGCACGGCTGCCTCGTCATTAGCCACGACAATGATGGCCTGCGCACCGGCATCCACCATCCCCCGATATTTGCCAATGATGCTGGTGTCGGCCCAGCTGAACCAACTGCTGCGCACGATCTCGGGGCCCCGGCTACCCCGCAAATGTGCTTCGGCGGCGGCAAGGTTGCTGCGGCCCCAAGCCGTATTGCTGAGCAACAGACCAACGCGCCGCTTGCCACGTGCCATTGCATGGTCGAGCATGAAGGGCATCGCCAGGCTGTCTCGCAGCGATACGCGGAAAACATAGTTCGGTTTCATGCCATTGTTCGTGATCTGATCAGCAGAGGACCAGACCGCGATGAAGGGCAGCTTGTGCGCTTCAATAACAGGCAGCTGCTCGATGACCACCGGGCTGAATCGACCACCAAGTACGGCGACGAGATCAGTGATGGCGGCGAGTTCCTTGAGGTTCTGCACGCCGCGAGCTGGTATCGATCGATTGTCTCGAGTAACCAGCTTCAGCAGCCTTCCTCTGAGCACGCCACCGGCCTCATTAATCTCGTGAATGGCTGCAGACGCACCCAGTTCGATCGCTTGCGCCGAGTGACTGTCAAGCAGCCCGAACTCTGCATCGATGCCTATCCAGACCGGTGACTCCGCGTACGCAAACGTGGGCACGCAAGCGCCCAGCAGCATCGCAAGGCAAGCCCGACGCTGCTGCAGATAGGACATCCGGAATCGGGAAGCTGGGTTCATGTCCTGAGCGAGAAAAACGCATTACTTGATCACCAGTATTCTTGCTGGAAGGATACATGAACGAGAATGATTGAACAGACGAAAGCACTGAAAAATGCTGAATTGGGAGAAAAAATACCCGGTTAGCGGCTATTTGTTCCGTTGAAGAAATTTATTGATTCGCTTTGTTACTGCATGGGAACAATTAAGCATGCGCTGCCGATTGCGATGCAAATATCCTTGCCACAGCATAGTGATCACCATGCGTGGATTGCACAACAACGCCGGCATCGACCTGAACAGGGCCATGCTTGATAGCGGTCGCAACTGACCCAATAGCTGCCGCTTGTACTCATATCGCCCCCAGAGCAGATGGCAGGTACTTGCCTGATGCCGGATGCAATCGCAAATCGCCCAGTAGCAGGCGAGGAAGCCCAGCCGGAGTGGTGCGAAAGACGGGTCGGCCGCCGACAGGAGCATCACATAATGATCGCCAAAACGGCAGGCGACAGAACCCGCGACCAAGCGGCCATCGAGCATGGCCATGCCGACCAGCCCGCGCTCGCGCGCCAGCAGCAGCAAGCGCACAGTATCGCGCCGGTCGATGGCGGCGCGCTTGCCGCGCTCCTGCATGCTCTCGCGCTTGAAGCGCTGCAATCGTCGCACCAGCAAGCGCAGGGATGCAAAGCTGATGGCATCACCTGCCAAGCAATGCCATTGGAGACCGGGTAGCTCGCGCTCGATACGATTGCCGTATCCGCTCAGGGTCTTGCGGGTGGACTTGCCAAGTGCTGCACGATACGCATCGACAGTCGCCGGCAGCTCGATCACATGGTCTTCAGAGCACTCGCTGCGCAGGGAAGGCCAGCGCAGCATCGGACCAGTCACCTGAACGGCATGCAAGTGGATGAGACCGGCCTGCGGATAACGGCCAAAAATGCTGCGGCAAAATGCATCGACCACGCTGCTATCGATGTTCAACATTTCGGTCAGTACCCTCACGCGTGAGCGCTGGATGCGAAACAGCAGTGCACCGACGATCCGGCCACGACGCCAGCCGACCCAGGCATGCGGCAATGGCTGTCCGGGCTCGCACAACTGAAAGTATCGTGCCGAGGAATGCATGCTGCCGTACAGTCTGTCCAGCGCAGCGATGACGAAATCCGGTAGCGAATGTTCATGTATCTCGCCGACGATACCGAGGACGGCATCTAGCGACTCATCAGTGAAGGCGATGTCGGTGAGGTTGACATCAGCCACCGGCGAAAAAGCGCGCAGTACGGACGACGGCGGTGCATCGGGCAATCGCGACATGACTCTCCCTGACTCGATCAGCACCGATTGTCGATGACGCCCGCGATCGCAGGATTGAGCAACGCCAAGCGCCGCGCCACTGCCACTGCGGTCGCGCAATCAGCGATGGCGGCGCGCGCTGATAATGACGGCTACAGGGGAGGGTCCAGTGGGGACAGGCCGGTGTCCAAACCAGCCGGCGTGGTTCGAATCCATGCCCCCCTGCCCGGCCTTGCGCCCGAGGGCTTTGTTGTCTTACTCGGGCCTCGTGCTCAGGCGCCGCGGCGGTCAACCACGCGCTTGGCCTTGCCGACCTGGGTCCGCTCCACGCCGCGCGGCGGCAGCACATTTACCTTGCAGCTGATGCCAATGTAGGACTTGATCATCTGCTCCAGCGCCGCACCGGCGCGGACGCCATCGCCATGGCGCACATCCTCGCGCG
>JACCDH011202977.1_pt1 | contig 13548 bp, 14 predicted proteins | sample 7442481 | NCBI WGS metagenome assembly JACCDH01 (sample SAMN15323433, study PRJNA562643) | freshwater metagenome | isolation source: river surface water | place: USA:Blue River Watershed | collected 2017-08-15
CCGCCATCAGCATCACCAGCGGCAGACTCAACAACCCCAGGTGAGGCCACATCAAGCCCAAGCTGGGCAGCGCCAAAGACGCCGCCGCCAAACTGGCCCACACACCCCCTCGCGGTCTTTGCTGAACATAGGACCACAGCGATATCAGCAGGTGGCGGTTTTGGATGGGCGCCAGCAATGCAGTGGCCATCAAGACCGCGCCAAGCAGCGGAACAGAAGGGTGCAGCTGGCCGATCTCTTGCGCCTTGCTGAACATCTGCGCCCCACCGGCCCATCGATACCAATGGGTGGGCTCTGCGCACCAAGCGGCCACCACCGGCCACAGCATCAGCAGGCTCACACGATGAACGGCAGCCGCCAAGTCCAGCGCCATCCCTGAGTCCGGCTGTCCCGCATGCAAGCGCAGCATGGCCGCCCTCAGCCAGCCCGTCAGCCACACGAGTGGCGTGGCCTGTCGCAAAGACTCCACCATGGAATGCGCCACCGCGTGGACGGCCACAGGCAAAGGACCCGCCCATGCGTGCAAGATCAGGCGCAGCACATGCAAGCTCCACAACAGCCCCAGGCATTGAATCCACCAAAACTCCAGAGCGGTTCGCCACGCTTGGCGCCAGGTGCTCGATGGTTCACGGCGAAGGGCCTCTTCGGCACGGCCGGTGCTGACCGCTCGCAACGCGGTGGCCACCAAGCCCACGGTCACCACGACACACGCAATGGCCAGCTCCAACCTCACCAGCCATTCAAAGGGCGCGGCTGCGTCGGTACCCACGGGTGTCTGTGTCGTCAGTGCGGCCAGGCGCATCGTGTGGGCAGCCACCGCCAACCCCTGTACCCAGGTCTGCATCAGCAGCGCGGCCTGCACCTCCTCCAAGCTTCTGGCCAATACGGTCAGGATCAGCAGCGCCAAGGCCAAGGGCGACTGCAGCACGCCGGACAAGGCCGACCAAATGGGCCCAGAGGACCCCGCCGCCCAGGCCAGACCACCCAGAAACACGCCGGCCAAGACGGTCCGACCCAGCAGCACTTGGGCCACCCGAGCGAACGCCTCACCCGGCCCGGTGGCGTGAGCCAGCCAAACGGGCAGGTGGCGCTGCGCCACCGTCGACAGGCCCAGGGCGCTGACCAGGGACACGATTTCCGCGGTGGCCACCAGGCTGAGGTATTGGCCATAGGCTTCTGGAGACACCCGCCGCCAAATCAACAGCAGCACCGTCAGCCCCAGCACCACCGTCAAGGCTTTGCCGATCAACAGGCGCACGAACGCGCGTTGCACCTGGGCCATCATGGCGCTGTCCGCCCTGCGCCCATCGGCCCACGGTCCAGCCGCTGGCCAGCCTCAGCCAAGACACGATGGTCGATGTGCAGCAGACGATCGGGCAGTGGGCGCAGCACCCCGATCACCAGACCCAGCAGCATCAAGTGCCAGTCCATCCAGGACGTCAGCGCGTGCGGCAGGTTGCGCTTGATCCCCAGGTCGATCAGGGCCAAGCCCACGACTCCAGCGCCAACCCAAACCATCGGGGATGGCCCAGGCGCCGTATAGGCCACCACAGCCGATGCGGCCAAGGCCATCCACACCAAGGCCAACAACAGCGGATGGGCCATCAGGCGCCAAACCCGCCATCCGTTGGGCTTGAAGCCGTGCAACTTGAGCAGCCTGCCCGCGGCTTCGAACCGGCCGGCCTTCCAGCGGGCCGCCAAGACCTTCCAGGCCGGCAGTGGGTGTCCGTGGTGCACCATCGACACCTCACGGAGCCTTTGAACGGACCAGCCCTGGCGCTCCAGGCGCAGGCCCAGATCGGCCTCTTCAAAGGCGGCCAGGCGCGTGTCCCCCGCAAAGCCACCGGCAGCCAGCACCGCCGCTCGCCGGTAAAGGCCGCCGCCATTGAGCCAAGGCTGCGCGCCCGTTGCCCGGTTCAATCCCTTGATGACACGAATTCGATCGGTGCCGTTGCGCAGGCTGGCCTCGGACACCAGCCCCGCAACGCCTGCGCAACGGGGATGCTGATCCAGGTACCGCATCGCGTGCCGAATGAATCCCGGCTGCACCACCATGTCGCCGTCCATCAGCAGCACACGCTCTCCCATGGAGCATGTAAAGCCCAGCTCGACACCCACGCCACACCCCCGCTGTTCGGGGTCCAGCAGCTGGACAACCCGAACGGACGGGCTTCGGGCCCACTGCACGGCCCGTGCAGCTGTTGCATCCGTGGACCGGGAATCGGCCACCACCACCTCCACGGGGATGGGTGCAAGCTCCTGCCCAGCGGCCAAGGCCGAGGCGATCGCCGCGTCAATCTTGTGCTCCTCGTTGAAGCACTTGATCACGATCGAAACGCCCCTCATGGCTGGTGCCCGGGCTCGATGCCGCTGCCATGGGCGTCTTGGATCCGCAAACGGTCTCGCCTATAGACGGCGCACACCCAAGACACGCCCAGCAGATGCATCACGGCCAAATGGGGGGCTTCAAACCAGTCGGCCCCATAGGGAAGGCTCAGGAGGGTGATCAGGATCGCCGCAGCGGCAGCGCGCAGAAACACCGACTCACGCGCCGAGGGCTCCCGGCGCAGCAGGCGCAGCGCCAGCGCCAGCAGACCCACGGATGCACCCACCCAAGCCGCCAGCCCCAAAACCCCCGTCTCCCACAACAAGATGACAGCGGCGCTTCGCCCGGGCTCGAATCGCAGGCCCTGCAGCAGCGGGCTGGGTGCCAAGGCCGAGCGCCGAACGGCCCCCACACCGTGGCCGATCAGCCACCCCGGAACGTCACTGACCGATTGGCGCTCCCACCAGTACTGAATGGCGCCCAGCCGCGTCAACTGGCCATGCTCGTCGGCCCAGCTTCGGGTGTCCAGATTTCGGCTGAGGGTGGTTTGCAGATACTGCGCCGGTGATTGAGACTCCCGGCTTGCCGCCAGCGTGAACTGCTGCTGGTGGGCCCACATCAGCAGACCTGACAAGCCCAGTATCACCACCGTCCATGGCACGGCACGCATCCAGCGCCTGGATCGATCAGCCATTGCGGGAGAGGCCTTCATCTCGCCCGGCGAAGGGCTGATGATCGCCACCACGCCCAGCAGCGGAAGCAGCAGGACGGCCACCTTCACCTCGGCCAATGCACAGGCCAGCAAGGCACTGGCGCCGGCCACGAGTGCCCACACGCTGTGAACAATGCCCGCACGCCAGCCCATGATCACGCCGGCGGCCGCCCAAAGCGAGACCATGGCCATGGTTCCACTGCCACCGGCTCCTTGGGCATTGCCTGCAAACAGGCCCACCACCGCGTCCCAGGGTGCGTCGCCGCCTCGCCGCGGCGCCACCACAAACCGCTGCCACACGACCACCAGCGCCTGAACGAACAGCCAAGTGGCCATCAAGGGCCAGATCGATCGCACATGCTCCATGCGCAGCATGCCGAACAGAAACGCAGCTGGCAGGCTCCACAAATACAGGTACTCCTTGCCGGTCACCACCGCTTGCAGGACCCCGGACCGACTGGCCACGCTCGACAACAGCAACGTGACAAAGAACACACCCAGGCACCCCAGTGCCCATCGCATCAAGCGCTGATCAGACGCAAGCGCAGCACGATGCAGCGTTCCTGATCCGCCAGGTTTCGGCAAGGCCAGCACGGCGATTGGCCGAAGGCCGCGCATGGACAGGCTGTCCCCCACGGCCCGTGCGCCCATCAACACCCCCATCAAATAAGGCAACCAGAACGCCTTGCTCAAGCCCCCCACATACTGAAGCGGCCCAACGATGAAGCCCAACACGACCAGAAAGGCCCATAACAGCACGGGCCATGGGGCCACGAGCACCGCCAGCAAGACGCCCAGTGCCGACAGCAGCACAGCAGCCTGCACGGGCAGCACCGACACCAGACCACCCAGCAGCAAGCCCAAGCCCCAGCCGCTCAGCACCAGGAGTGCCAAACCCCAGCGCCACGGTGCCGTGCTCATGCTCAACCACTGACGCCCAAAGTCCATGGGCTCAGACGGGATCGCCGAACACACGTGCGCGGTACGGGTCTTTCAGGGCCAGGAACAGCGCATCAATGAAGCGCTGATGCATCCACCAGGACTGCTCAATATCGGCATTCAGGCATGAGACACGCATGAGCAAGCCATCGGGCACCACGCCGGTCAAGCCGTACTGGATCTGGATCATCTTTTGCTCGAGGGCCCGCGTGGCCACCCGACGGCCCACCGTGATCCAGTACGTGATGGGCTCAACACGCTTGCCCAGCCGTGCCGTCACCCGGCTCACCGGCAACGCCGTGCGCGTGGGATGGCGGCCCACCGTCATGCGATCGCGCTGCAGCGGACCCATCACAAACCCCTGCGCCGGATAACAGACCTCCGGCCGATGCACCCGGGTTGCGTCGGACTGGTCGCCACCATAGGCGACCGACAGCATGATGGTTCCCACCTGTGGGTGGCGGTACAGGCGCGACAGCGTTTGCTGATACAGACGATCAAGCACCGCCCGGACATCGGGGGCGACCAGCTGATACCGAGACGCGTCTTCTCCGATCCATGACCCAAACTGCAAGGGCAGCAGCGTACTGAGTTCTGGCAAGGGGGATTCGGCGGCCATCATGCGCCGGGGTGTGGCCCACTCGCTGACACCCGCGGTGGCCACCATCGCCCCCATCAGAATGGCCGATCGGCGGTTCATACGGCTTTCTTGACGGCACGTGTGCGTTGGGCGGCCGGTGCCCAACGTTGCCCAGCAGCGCTGAGCAGCTCAACCCCCGTGTCCACCAGAATCAGCAGCGCCAGCGCGGCCATGAACAGCGTGATCCCAGCAAAGTCATGCGCGAAGCCTTGGCCAGCAGCATCGCCCCAGGTCAAGGTCACCATGACAAGTGTCATGACCCGAAGCACATTGGCCATGAACGAAATGGGCACCACCAAAACGGCCATCAGCGCATTTCGCCACCAGGCGGTGTACCCACGCAGGTGCAAGTACAGCAGGCCCAAGGCCTCCAAGGTAAACAGGGTTGTCAGGCCCGCACAGGCATCGGCCACCAGCAGTTGGTAGGGGCCTGCGGTCAGCATCACCCCGGAGCGCGCCACCGGCTGCCCCATACCCTGCAGCAGCCCAGCTGCAACCGTTGACACAGCCGACTTCATGGGTGCTGTCAACGCGGCCACCATGGCCTCAGGCAGGGGAATCATGAACAAGGCAAAGGCCAAGGGAAAGGCCAGAACCCGCAATCCCTTGCGGCCAAGCTCCAGCAACAGCACGGCGCAAGCCAGGGCAATCAAGGAGCCCACCTCCGCCATCAAGATGGCCTGTGATCGCCCCAGGATGTAGAGCATCAGGGAAGCGGCGATGACGGCCCAAGCCAGCCGACGGTCAACGATGGCCTGGTGTGCAGGCTCAACCGCACGGTAGGCCGTTGCTGCCGCGCGCGCAGCAGACCAGCGCTTGGCCAAGAGCACCATGGACACCGCCAACACCAGCGCGCCATGCCCCTGATCATCCGAGGGCCAGACCCAGTGCGCCAAGCGCCATATGGTGGGCACTGCAAGGCACAGCAGGCCTGCTGCCAGCAAGGGCCATCCCCGTCGGTCTCTCCCACTGCCCAGGAAAGGGTTCAGAACATCCGGGCGCACGCTCAAACCGCCTCCCGCTGGGCTCGGCTTTCGACAACCCACGCCACCGCAATGGCCAGTACCGCTCCGAAGAAGGCCGCCAAGAGCATGTTCAGAACGGGGCGAGGAGAGTCGGGCTGTGAGGGCGGGGCCGCCGCGCTCAGCCAGTTGGCCTGTGCCTGCGTGGTTTGGCTCTCCAGCTGGGTGAGTTGCTGTCGGCCCATCAAGGCGTCGTATCCACGCTGCGCGTTCTCCACTTCGCGGCTGAGCACACTGGCCTCATTTCGTGCCGCCTTCATCTGCAGCACACGATCCCGCTGGGCAGCCAGCTGCGCCTGCAAAGAGGCCAAGCGGCTTTGGGTGATGACGTGGTGTGACTCAATACCCGCACCCACCCGCTTGGACTCGGCCTCAATCCGCTGCTCCAGCTCGGCCAGGCCTGCGGCCGCTTCCTGCCGCTGGGGATGCTGCGGGCCGAGCTTGGCATCCAGCTCCTCCAAGCGCGCGGCCATTCGGCTGTGTTCCGCCCGTAGCCCAGACACGACGCTGTGGGACAGCACGTCGGGCAGCTCTTGCAGCGGTCGTTGCTGCGCGGCTTGGAGCCGGCTGGCCGCGTCGCTGCGCTGGCCCATGGCCACGGCCACTTGGCTCGACAACTCGGCCAATCGTGCGTTCTCCACGTCCAGCCGCTCATCGGTCACCAGCAGGCCCTGGCGGGCCTCAAAGGTGGCGAGCCGGGCTTGCGCAGAACTCAGCGCGCTGCGAGCCTCGCGGGATCGCTCATTGAAGAAACTGCTGAACTGGCGCGCCGGGTCTACCCGAAGTTCGATGGCGGTGTCGAGGTAGGCCTGCACAAAACCATTGGCCAGCGCAGCAGCCGCCTTGGCGTCCGTTGCACGGTAGGAGACCTGAATCACATTGGACTCTCGGGAGGGCCGGATCTCCACGCGCTTTCTCAGCATCTCCAACAGCCACTGATCCATGGGCTGAAGGTCCGCCTCCGCCTTCCACTGTTCGATAAGTGCAGCCTGGTCGAGCAACTTGAGGTTTCGAATCAACCGGCGAGCCACGCGCTCACTCATCAGCACATCAACCTGTGTGGTCACCAAGGTGTTGGACACCAAGCCGGGATAAGAGCCCGCGATCGGGTCGGGCTTGATGTCCAGGACCAAAGAAGCCGTGGCCAGGTACTGTCGTGGAAGCAGCGCCGTCACCACAGCGCTGGTGCACATCACCACGGCCCACACCGACAGCAGCACCGCCCAGCGGCGCTTGATCAGCGCACCCCATGTCCGGCCTTCCATCAAGGTGGGGTCCATCAGAAAAGGCTCTCCGGAATGTGCAGGACATCGCCTGCTTCAAGCGCTGCGCTCATCTCAGGAACCCAGGTTTTGAACTCGCCTGAGGGGCCTCGGCGGGTGACCTTCAGACCGCGGCTGGAGCCGCGTGGTGTGGGGCCACCACTGGCGGCCAATGCCTGCAGAACCGTCATCTGACGCTCCAGGCGAACCGGGCCGGGGCGCTGAACCTCGCCGTACAGGTACACCACCGGGGCCCGATCCACAAAGACCACGTCACCGTGCTCAACGACGGGGTCCGCTTGGCTGTCCTGTGAATCGAACAGCGCGGCGAGTTCAAGCTTGCGCTTGAACGGCACACCCTTGCGAACGCCCATCAAGACCAAGCCGTCGGATCCGATGGCGGTGATGCCACCGGCCTGTGCCAACAGCTCCGTGAGCCGCAGCCCCGGCTTTTCAATGGGAAAGCGGCCTGGCCTTTGAACGTGCCCCAGCACGCTGACCAGGTTCCCGCGAACCTGCGTGACCGTGATGGAGACTTGTGGGTTGCGCAGGAACTGGCCTTGCTTCAAGCCCCATTCGATGCGCCGCTCAGCCGCAAATACGGTCAGGCCCTTCATGTCCAGTGGGCCTATCAAGGGAAAGCTCAATTGGCCGTTGTCCTGAACCCGAATCTCCATGGAAAGATCGGGCTGCTGGTAAACCAACACGCGCAGCAGGTCCCCGGGGGCCAGCACATAGTCGGATGGGTCATCGGCCAGCGGGGCGCGGCTCGCTTGGCCCTGATCGCTGGGCAGGGCTTGCCCAACCTGCGTGCCATGTGAGGCTTCTGAACCTTGTGAACCCTGCACTTGAGCACCCGACTCGGGTACTGCACAAAGGCCAAGGGCCAGCCAAACGGTCAGTACCGTTAACCGCCGCAAGGGTGTCATGCCAATACAGCTTGGACGCGAGGGTGTGAACATCCCGCCTATCGTGCAGGAGCGTTGGTGCCATTCGCTTGAGCCGACTCACCCGATGTGCTGGTCTTGGACGCCGTCGGCGGCGACCACCGAGCAAAGTCGCCAACGTACTCCACGCTGCCTTGGTTGCGCAGCCGATCAATCTCACGGCGCACACGCTCGGCCCGCATCTGGCTGCTCAACAGGCGCTCGATCACGCCCTGCGCCCGTTCCCATTCAATGGGCTGATCAACGCTGGCTTGCACCCACCACACCCGCAACACCGGGCCTTCGTCCATCCGGATGGGCTGCTCAGGCGGCAAACCCTTCAGACGCGCCACATGCTTGAGCGGCAATTGGTCACTGCTGACCTGCAGGTGGACCACCTCGGCGCGGGCCCCTTCCCGCTCCAGCGCCCGGGCAAAGGCTTGCGCGTTTCGAAACTCACTTAGGCGCGGCAGCGCCTTGTCAAGCGCTGAGCCCTCGGCTGCGGACCGGACCTCCTGCACCAGAAAGACCTGTCGGCGAGAGAACGCCTCAGGATGCTCATCAAAGTAGCGCCGCACCTCCTGCGGTGCCGGCGATGGGCCTTCGTCACCGAGCTGCTGCGCCATGGCGCGCGCCAACACCTCTGAACGCGCCGCCAACAACTGGCGCATCACCTCCGGCTTGCTGGCCAATCCCTGGGCCTCTGCCTCTTGACGCAAGAGGGTCAACTCAATGAGGCGATTGAGGCTGCGGCCCACCGTGGGATCCTCTGCACCTGAGATTCCTGCTGCACCCGTCCACGCGGCCAATCGCTCATTGAGCTGATGCACCGTCAGTTCCTCAGAATTGACACGCGCGGCCACCTGGGTGGCCTTGGCCGATGGCGTTTCTTGCCCGGCGTTTTGGCCGCCTGCAACCGCAGCAGCCGAGCTGTCGCCTTCGGCACATCCCTGTACCAACAAGCCGGCGAAAACCATGGCCAGCACACAGGCGGCCTGTCTGCACCAAGGTTCAAGATGAAGTTTGAACATGTATGGGCTTTCGTGAGTCGAAATGACGAATCCCCAGAACAGTGGGGATCCGATGGGAAGGCGAATTCGCTTAGGCCACTAGATGCGGCGTCGGCGCCCCACAAAGCCCAGGACGCTCAGGCCCGCCATGAGCAGCGCCGTACTCCCCGGCTCGGGAACCTGCAAGGCCACCCAGTTCGAGGGCGTGGGGTTGGCTTTACGGCCCGTCTCCAAGTCATAGGCGGTCAAGGAGATGACGCCGAAGATGGGCGACGGCTTGTTGTTGGCCTCTCCCAGCACGGGGTAGAGGAAGTCCTGCAGGTCCACCCCCGCTCCGTTGAGCTCCCACTGGGCCGTTTCGTTGCCCAAGAACTGGTGCGCCCCCCAGTCCAAATTGAGAACGTTGTAGCTGGTCTTGTAGCCCGCATCCAGGGACAACTGTGGCGGCGTCCCGTCGTTGACCTTCATGTCCAAGGTCAGCGATGGATTGGCGTTGACCAGGGTGGGAATGCCCCCAGCCGTAGGGCCTCCGTACACCATGGACAGACGCTCCACGAACGTGCGCGTCGGCCAATCCGAGATTCCCGACGAAAGCGGATTGGGTGTGAGCACGAAGCTCACGCCCGAGGCTGTTTCGGTACCCACCAAGGTGGCCGCAAGGTCAAACAGCCCCACGATGGAGGGGTTGCCCGTGGCCGGTAGGTTGAATTGCCAAGTGGCCTGATCACCCACGGCAGCATGCGCGGCCTGCGCACCCAGTGCGATTGCAGCGGCTGCAGCCAGGTGTGTGGGGCGGATAACGCCTTGCCTGAGGAGCAGGTTCTGGAGTCGGCGGGCAAAGCCCAGCTTGGGCACTGCGCTGCGCGCGATGCCCTGGTTTGATAACAGCGTTGTATTCACGATTCCTCCGTTTTGTTGTCGTACGGATGTCGTCCAAGAACACGAAGCGAAGGAGGGGACGGCCCGTACGCCCCCATGTTCGGGTGGCGCACCAAGGCCGCTGTGAGCAGTCGCAAGTCCTGTGGGGCTCTACACAGGCCGTTACCGCCGTTACTGTCAATCGGCAAGTCGTCGCGGATCTGGCGGGCCACAGTGGACTTCAGCGCTGCGTGCAGGGCTGCTGAGCAAGCAAAGCCCGTCGCACTCAACGCTGTTGACCACCTTAACCACATGGAGCCACTCATGACACACACGCTATCCGCGCGAGGCCCCGCAAGCTCGCTGTTCAAACAACTCAAGCTCGCTGGCGCGGCCGCGCTGCTCAGTCCCCTACTGGCTTTTGCCGCGCCGGTTGATCTGAGCACCGGCCCGTTTGAGACATCCGTCAACAAGTTCTCCAACGCACCGTTCACCGACGTCTTCGACTTTGTCTTCACAAGCCCGGCTGGCGGCACGGTTTCGAGCTCGGCCATTGAGATCAAGCTTGGCCGCTACGTCGACATTCAGTGGGATGCGACCAAGGCCTTCGCCATCTACTCCGACTTCGGTGGCATGGGAACGGAGTTGGTGTCTTTCAGCGCACCACTGGCTTCCACCGGATCCTTCTTCGTTGAGGACTTGCCCGTGGATGACACCACGTTCTCGATCGTGATCAAGGGTCAGGCCATCGGTGACGGCTTGTCGACGTTCCAGCCCGGCTTGAAGGGCCACTACGACCTGAACGTCATGGCGCAGCCGGTTCCCGAGCCTGCCAGTTTGGCGCTTTCCTTGGCTGGCTTGGCCTTCCTGGGCGCTGCAGGCAAGCGCCGCAAGAGCGGGCAACAGCCCACCGTTGCGCCAGCGCTCACCTGAGCGCGGGCCATTGATGCGCCTGCCTTGAGCGCAGCCCTTGGCAGCGAACACAGTGCCAAGGGCATTTCAGCGCTTGTGCGCTTGGGCGCTTGTGCGCTTGGGCGCTTGTGCGCTTGAGCTTTCGTGGGTGCCTAGCCCTTGGGCCTGGCAGCCCGCGGCTGACTGCGGTCGGGGGCTGCCTTGTTCTGGGGTGCACGACCCCTTCGCGCCAGCGCTTCGCGCAGCAGCACTTCTACCTGGGCATTGCTGCTTCGGAGTTCTTGGGCGGCCAAGCGTTCAATCTCAACCCACACTTCGGGGTTGATGCGCAGCAGGAACGATTTCTTGTCGGGGCTGGCCACGGGCTTCGTTGGTCACCAGGGCCTGGTGCCGGTCAGTTGTACAGCGTGCCCGTGTTCACAATGGGCTGTGTGTCTTTGTCTGAACACAGAACCACCAAGAGGTTGCTGACCATGGCGGCCCGGCGCTCATCGTCGAGTTGAACGATTCCACGTTCGCTCAAGCCCTGGAGTGCTTCCTCTACCATGCTGACGGCACCCTGCACAATCTTGCTGCGCGCACTCACAACAGCCTCTGCTTGCTGGCGTCTGAGCATCACTTGCGCAATTTCGGGCGCATAAGCCAGGTGGGACAGCTTGGCCTCCAGCACCTCCACACCCGCTTCGCGAAAGCGGTCTTGCAGTTCGGTGCTCAAGGTCGTCAAGACGGCCCCTCCTTGCAACAAGGTGGGTTCCTCCGCACGCAAGTCTTCACCGAAGTCATAGGCGTACTGTGAGGCCAGGTAGCGCAAGGCGGCCTCGGCCTGAAGGCTGACATACGTCTCGAACTGGTCGACCTCGAACACCGCCTGTGCCGTATTGCGCACCCGCCACACCACCACCGCACTGATCTCGACCGGGTTCCCGCGTTTGTCATTGACCTTCAAGGTGGGCACGTTGAGGTTGCGAGCCCGCAGGGAAATCTTGCGTTTGCTGATGAAAGGGTTGGCCCAACGCAGGCCTTCGCTTCGATCGGTGCCGCGGTAAGAACCAAACAGGGTGAGGATGGCCGCCTCATTGGGCTGCAGCATGTACAGGCCACACAACATGAGGGTAGCCACCACCAGCGCGATGACCTTGATGGCCATACCCAGCGGGGTGTTGGTCGAGGCCGCCAGCGGAAAACTCAAGCAGGCGGCCACGATCACGGCCGTGGACACGATGGCCACAAGGTAGCCCTGAGCCGAGTCAAAGGCGCGTTCCTGCACGTGTTGTTCCATTGAGTAAGGCCTCCGGTTTGCAATCAAAATGATATCACTCTCTCAGATCAACCCATCTCAAATGCCTCCACTTACCCGCTTTGCGAGATGGCGCCAACGCCCAGGGCGATGTACGCATTAGTTGACTTAATGTTAAACATTGTTAACATTCTACTCTTCGCTTCCATTTCAAAAAAACATGCCCATCCCTGAGCAATTCGCCCGTGTGTGGCTGGCCACCCTGCTGATCACCTACGGCATCTACTTCGCCCTGGTTCCCAGGGTGGACACGGGCTCCATGTGGAGCCAACTCCTGGCCTTCGGCGCAACAGCGGTCGTTCAGGCGGTCATCATTGCGGTGGCCAGCGCCTGGATGGAACTGCGCCACCGCGGCGGGCCGCGGCGGGATGAGCGCGACCGCGCCATCGAACAGCGGGCCACCAGCGTGGCGTATCACGTGTTGATGGTGGGCGTGATCTTGTCGGGCTGCATCATGCCCTTCAGCCACAACGGCTGGGCCTTGTTCCACGCCGCCGTGGCGGCCATTGCCATCGCTGAAATCGTGCGCAACGGTGTCATCGTGGTGCTGTACCGCAGGGGTTGGCATGGCTGAGCGGCGGCTGGGCAACGCCGTGCGCCTGCACCGCTTCTTGGCTCATGAGATGACCCAAGCGGAGTTGGGCGAGCGTGTGGGCGTGACACGCCAGACCATTGCCGCCATCGAGTCTGGGCGCTATTCACCCTCCCTGGAGGCAGCCCTGCTGATTGCCGAGGCCCTTGGCAAGCCCCTGGAAGACATCTTTTTCTGGGAACAGGACAATGGCTGACGCTTTGACTCCGCCACCTGCGCACAAGGACTGTCACGCATGAACACACGGAAACCCGCCCGCGCAACACGATGGCTGCTGGCCGCTGCCCTGACCGCTTGGTTGACGGGCTGCGCCATCACGCCGCAGAAGGTCACGGTGCCGGTGGTGCCCTCGCTGGACCTCCAACGGTTCATGGGGGCTTGGTATGTCATTGGGGTGATCCCCACGTTCTTGGAACGCGACATCTACAACGCGGTGGAGTCCTATGAACTGGCCCCTGATGGCACCGTGAAGACCACCTTCACCTTCAACAAGGGGGGCTTTGACGGCCCCGCCAAACGGATGCAGCCGCGCGGCTTTGTGGTGGAGGGCAGCAACCAGGCCGTCTGGGGCATGCAGTTCGTGTGGCCGATCAAGGCCGAGTTCGTGGTGTCGCATGTGGATGCGCAGTACACCGAAACCATCATCGCGCGCAGCGCACGCGACTATGTGTGGATCATGGCGCGCACGCCCACCCTGCCCGAAGCGCGCTACAAGGACCTGGTGGCCAAAGTCAACGCGATGGGCTACGACACCCGCAAGCTGGTGAAGGTGCCCCAGCAAGCCACCACCGCCCGCGGGGCTGCCACGCGGTGAGCCTGCTGCAGCGCGAATGGCGGCGCTGCTGGCGGCTCCCAGCGCCTGGACAGGGTAAGGCCCGTTGGTCGCGGCCCGTGTAGCGCGCTTTGGACTGACCGAAGGGCCGGCGGCCGCTAGTTCCTGCCCACAGGAAACCCAGCGGGCACGACGATCAAGGCCGACCAGGCGTTCTTTGCGGGTCATGCCAGAGCCGGTCAGACGCTCAGCCGCCCAGTAAACCAAAACGGCAACAATC
>JACCDH010207799.1_pt1 | contig 13542 bp, 12 predicted proteins | sample 7442481 | NCBI WGS metagenome assembly JACCDH01 (sample SAMN15323433, study PRJNA562643) | freshwater metagenome | isolation source: river surface water | place: USA:Blue River Watershed | collected 2017-08-15
ATCTCAAGAGGAATCTTTGTTTAAAAATTCCGAGGCTAATAATATTCTTCTGTGATGCCTTGTTATGAAGCTATTGTTGCACTTTTCTTTTCTCTTTGTTACGCAGATTTTAATTGCCCACAGGCAGCCATTACATCTTGTCCGCGGGTTTTTCTGATTGTTACAGTATAGCCGGCATTTTTAATTATATTTCCAAAAGCAAAAATTCTATTTCTTGATGAACAAACAAATTCACTTCCTGCCCAAGGGTTGAATGGAATTAGATTTATCAAGGCTGGAAGCTTATGAGTTTTTAAAAGTTTTACTAAATTCATCGCGTCAACATCGCTATCATTTACGCCAGCCAACATTACATATTCAAAAGTAATTCTTCCGCTTGGATTTTTGGCGACATAATATTCGCAAGCCTTCATCAACTCTTTTAACGGATATTTTTTGTTAAGGGGCATAATTTTATTTCGCGTTTCATCATTAGTTGCGTGAAGTGAAATTGCCAAAACTGTTTTTATTTCATCAGAAAATTTAAGAATTTCCGGCACAACTCCTGAAGTTGAAATAGTGATTTTACGTTTTGAAAAATTAATTCCGTTTGAATCATTTAAAATTTCGACAGATTTTTTTACTTCATCATAATTAAAAAATGGTTCACCCATTCCCATAAAAACCATGGAAGTTATTTGGCGTTTTTCAGGATTTGATCGATCTTTAGAATGCCAATCATCTAGTAAATCACGAGCTAGCATTAGCTGCGAAGCAATTTCTCCAGCACTTAAATTACGAACTAATAATTGCGTTCCGGTGTGACAAAATTTGCAAGTGAGTGTGCAACCGATTTGAGATGAAATACAAAGTGTTCCACGATCTTCTTCAGGAATAAAAACCATTTCTGCTTCTCTACAATCAGAGAATTTTAATAACCATTTTCTGGTGCCATCAGTTGATAATAAATCTTGGCTAATTTTAGGTCTTTCAATTGAATAATTTTCAGATAATTTTTGTTTTGTTTCTTTTGAGATGTTAGACATCTGAGAAAAATCATTGACGCCGGAGGAATAAATCCAGTTCCAAATTTGTTTTGCTTTAAAAGATTTTTCGCCAATTTTGAGCATTTCCGCTTCAAGTTCAGCAAGGCTTAAGCCAATTAGATTAGTTTTTTCACCATCTTTAAAATTTGAGGTTGGTAGAAATTGTGGAGTTTTAAAATCAATTTGTGTCATGAAATTCAGTGATTTGGGGATCATTATTAGTTTGAGAAAGTACAGCGAAAGTGCTCTCGTTGTCAAGGTTCTATCGCATAATCATGGGCTTTATTCTGGTTTTATTCGCGGAGGAACTTCGTCGGTAAAAAATCGGGCTATCTATCAGAATTTTAATTTAATTGATTTTGAATGGAGTTCGCGAATCGAGGATAATCTTGGTTTCTTCAAGATTGAACTTAAAAAATCTTATCTAGGAGAAATTATTTCTAGTCCGATTAAATTATCAGCAGTTGGTGCAATTTCTGCGATTATTGAACATAATATTTTAGAGCGTGAACCACATCCAGAGCTATTTGAAGGCTTATCTGATCTTTTGAAAGATCTTAAATTAGATGATAAAATTTTCTTAGCAGAATATATAAAATTTGAAATTGAGCTTTTGAAGAATCTAGGATATGGCATTGATTTATCTAGCTGTGCAGCGACTGGAACCGAGGAGAATTTGCATTTTGTTTCACCAAAATCTGCCCGAGCAGTTTGTTTTGAAGCGGGAGAAAAATATCAGGATAAATTATTTTTGTTGCCGAAATTCTTACTCGAAAATGGAGAAACAAAGATTGAAAAAGAAGATTTATTGAATGGTCTTAAGCTTAGTGGATTTTTTATAGAGAAATATTTGGCTAAAAGGCCTAATGTTGCTGGTAAAGAAGATATTTTTAATTCTCGTAATCAATTGTTAAACATCATTTCAAAAACAGGTTTTTAGGCAGATTTTTAAAATAGTCCTTGCCTATTAGCCTCCAGAAGTTTATAACACCGCCGTCTTTATTAAGTATTGATCGCGAACTTCGTAAGTTTACCTTAAAAAAATGCGGAAAATACTTAACTCAAATTCCGCAATTTTTGTTCGTTTGTCTTACATTAATATTAGATCTTAATTCTAAATATTAACTAAAAACGAATTAAAATATGTCAGCCAAAATTAAAAAAACATTTCTAGGCGCCTCACTTTTTGTATCTCTAATTTTTTCACAAACTGCTTCTGCGAGAGAATATATTCGCATGGCTGGGTCTTCTACGGTTTATCCTTTTGCTAGAACTATCGCTAAAGAATTCAGCGACAATCATCCATTCAAAACTCCAGTTGTAGAAGCAACCGGAACTGGTGGTGGTTTTAAATTATTCTGCCAAGGCGTGGGTGACGGATTTATTGATTTTGCTAACGCTTCTAGAAAAATTGAAGCAAGTGAAATGGCAATTTGTAAAAAAAATGGAGTTAAAAATGTTGTCGAAATTAAAATCGGTTACGACGGTATTGTTCTTGCCAACTCTGTAGGAGCACCAGCTTACACTTTAACTAAACAACAAATCTTTTTAGCTCTTGCTAAAGATGTTGTTCAAAACGGAAAATTAGTTCCAAATCCTTACAAAAAATGGAGTGATATTGATAAATCATTACCAAATAAAGATATCGCAATCTATGGTCCACCAACAACTTCTGGAACCAGAGATGCTTTAACTGAATTAGTAATGGAAACTTCTTGCGTTAACGATAAAGTTTTTATCGCAAAATATCCTGATGCTGCTTCTCGCAAGAAAAGCTGCCATGTTATCAGAAGCGACGGGAAATTTATTGAAGCCGGAGAAAATGATAATTTGATCGTTCAGAAGTTGAAAAACAACAAAGACGCATTAGGTATATTCGGATTTAGTTTCCTAGAGCAAAATGCCGGAGTTGTACATGGCGCCAAAGTTGACGGCGTTCTTCCAACTTTCGACAATATTGCAACTAGCAAATATAAAATCAGCCGTCCTTTATTCATCTACTTCAAAAAAGAAAACTTGGCTACCACAAAAGGTATGAAAGAGTTCGTAGGTGAAATTATCAATGAAAGAACTATTGGTGGTAAAGGATATCTAGTTGAAAAAGGCTTAATCCCTGCCAAAAAAGATGAGATTGCAAAGATGAGGGAAAAGATTCTAGGCGGTTTGTAATTAATTTTACGGACTACTTAGATTTATTGTGTAGGTAGCAATACTTGCGCAGTATAGTTAAATGATAATTTATTTTAACTATAATGACTTCAAGTTATGGTATTTATACCTTTAGCAGTTATACTTGTGTTATCTATAGTTTCTTAACACGAGTTCTGTGTTGTTAGATTAGTCTAGCGACACAGTTCTTACAAAGTTATCATTCAATTGATACTTTTAGCGATTTTAATCGCCCCTGATGGCGGCTTTAGGGCCGCCATCTCGGAAAATTTATAAAATTAAATACTTGGTGTTACTTTAATCGCATATTTTTGTCCCAAATATCCTTGAATCGAATTTCTTTCAGATAATGTTAGGGTGCGATTAAAAATTATTACTTCCGCAATATCTCCAGTATAAAAAGTACCAAGTCCCTGACCAATTCGTCCAATACCAATTGTGCTAATTACGCTATCAGAAGCAGTAACTGCAGGCACTGAACCAGTACCGCCATTTATAAATATACCTCTAGTACTACCACTGGTTGAGCCAGTCATAAAAGTTAAAATTCTAGGAATTAATCCGTTGGAGTTATAAGCTGGAACTGGAGCTGCTACAGAAATGTAAGGTGCATCAATACTAGTGTTTGTTACATAACCTGGTGCACTCACTGTACCTAATGATAAGATACGATTACTAGATCCAGATGATCTTCTCTGTTCTACAACAAAAACAGTGTAATATTTTCCAGTCATAGGATTTGCATCAAAATTAAATCCGGAAGCTCCATCAAATCTAATTGCGGGCAAATTATTTATTACTGATTGGTAGTATGTTGGATTGCCGGTGATTGTAGTAGTATTATTGTCCTTAGATTGGGAATTATTAAACCAACTACCACTAACAACTTTCCCATCAATAGTGTCTGTGGAACTGAAGCTAGAAGGTAAAGATGTTTCATACCAGACGACTAAATCTGGAGTGGTGGTAACAGGAGAAGAGGTACTTAAAGATTTTGCTGAGCTTATCTTGGTTTGGGATATAATCCTGCTACTTTTTGTGATGCCAATGATTAAAATGCCAATGATGAGAATGACGACTGAAAGCTCAATTAGAGAAAAGGCCAGTTTATTTTTTTGTTTTTGCATATAAAAATTTGTTTATTTTACTTCCAGAATACAAGATCCACCTTGACCGCCGCCAACGCATAAAGTTGCAAGTCCTCTGTTTTTATTTCTTCTTTTCATCTCGCGTAGTAAGTGAATGATAATTCTTGCACCAGTCATTCCAACAGGGTGTCCAAGAGCTATAGCACCGCCGTTAACGTTCATAATATCGCGATTTAAAACACCAAGCGCTTTATCTCTTCCTAAATTTTTCTTAGCAAATTCATCAGATGCAAAAGCTTTTTCACAACCAATTACCTGAGCGGCGAAGGCTTCGTTGATTTCGATTAATTCCATATCAGCAAGTGAAAAACCGGTTTTAGCGAAAAGTTTTGAAGTTGAATATACAGGGCCTAATCCCATAACTTTTGGATCTAATCCAGCATAAGCAAAATCAACCATATATCCTAAAACTTCTAAACCTAATTCTTTAGCTTTTGATTCTTTCATAACAATCATTGCAGCTGCTCCATCAGTGATTTGAGAAGAGTTTCCAACGGTTACAGTTCCGGTTTCTTTTTCAAAATAAGGTTTAAGTTTGGCAAGTGCAGCAACAGTTTGACCTTTTCTGATGCCTTCATCTTCCTCAATCATTTTGCTGTTTTTTTCATCGTTATTAAAGACAGGAATAATTTCATCTTTAAATATACCATTATTAGTTGCGGCTTCTGCTCGGTTGTGGCTCATGGCTGCAAAAACATCTTGTTCTTCACGAGTGATAGCAAATTGTTTTGCAACTGCTTCAGCGGTAAGACCCATGATCATTCCAGAAACTGGATCAGTTAAACCTTGTTCAATTCCAATTACTGGTTTTAAAAAGCTTGGACGGATTTTAGCTAGAGTAGTTATCTTTTCCCAAATACTTTTTGCTTTGAATAATCTGGCAAAAACATCCATCATTTTTGGTCCAAACATTAATGGAATGTTGCTCATTGATTCGGTTCCACCAACTAAAATAATCTCAGCTTCTCCTGTCCAAATTTTAGCTGCGGCGGTTGTAACTGCTTCCATTCCAGAAGCGCAGTTACGATGCACAGTATAAGCAGGAATATGTTCTGGGAGTCCGGCTTTAAGTGTAATTACTCTAGCAATGTTTGCAGCGTTTCCCGGCTGTGCAACATTACCAAAAATTACCTCATCAATTTTATTTACATCAATATTGGTGCGAATCACCAATTCTTTAACAACTCTTACTGCTAAATCGTCAGCAAGAACATTTTTCAAGGCTCCACCAGCTTTTCCCATAGGAGTTCTGTAGCCACCTACAATTGCAATTCTTTCGCGCATATGATTATATTTATTGGTTTTAAGAAAAGATTTTTTAAGATTGCAGAGACTAAAACCTGACTCAATCAAATTCAACCCTATAATGTTAAATCAAGAAATTATCAGCTTCGCAAATCATTTGGCCGATATTAGTGGTGCAGTTATTAACAAATATTTTCGTCAGGATTTTGGTGAGATAAAAAAAGATAATCAAACACCGGTGACTCTTGCTGATCGTGAGGCAGAGCAGGTTATTCGTGAGGCGATTTTGAAAAAATTTCCGGATCACGGAATTGTTGGAGAAGAATTTGGAAATGTAAATCCAAACGCAAAATATCAATGGGTGATTGATCCGATTGATGGTACAGTTTCATTTGTAATGGGTCGTCCGATTTTTGGGACGTTAATTGCATTGTGTGAAAATGGAAAACCAGTTTTGGGAATAATTAATCAACCAATTACCAACGAGAGATGGATTGGTTCTGAGGGCAGCGCGTTATTTAATAATAAAAAAATCCAAACTAAAAATTGTGCAGATTTGTCTGATGCAATTTTATGTTCAACATCTCCGCATTTCTTTAAAGATAAGGATTTAGAACTTCTAAACAAAATTTCTTCTGGGACGAAATATCAATCGCAAGGCGGAATTATTTATGGTGGAGACTGCTATTTGTTTGGTCTGCTGGCTATGGGGCAAGTTGATATTGTGATTGAAAATGGCTTAAATAATTTTGATTTTATGGCTTTGATTCCAGTTATAAAATCAGCCGGAGGTGTGATTACCGATTGGAAAGGTGAAGAGCTGAGTATCAATTCGGATGGAAAAGTTTTAGCCTGCGGTGACAAGGTTTTACACCAAAAAATATTGGAATTAATTAAGTAATAATTTGTTGCAATTATTACTTAATTTCCTAGAATTTGTCCCCTTTGGCACGCCTTTTATTTTCCTAAAAACTAAATGTTTAAACAAGATAAGATAATCATTTTTGATACAACCTTGCGCGATGGTGAGCAAGCTCCTGGGGCAACCATGAATTTGGAAGAGAAATTGGCCGTGGCTAAAATGTTGGAAAAAATGGGTGTAGATGTAATTGAAGCAGGCTTTCCTGTAGCTTCTGAAGGTGACTTTCACGCGGTTAATGAAATCGCAAAAATTGTTAAAAATTCTGTTGTTTGTGGTTTAGCGCGTGCGAGAGAAAATGATATTAGAAAAGCAGCTGAAGCAATAAAACCGGCAGCAAGATCTAGAATTCACACTTTCATTGCCACTTCTAAAATCCATATGGAATATAAATTGAAGATGGATGAGAAGCAGGTTTTATCAGCAATTACTGACAGCGTTTCTTTGGCAAAAAGTTTGTCTGATGAAGTTGATTGGTCTTGTGAAGATGGAACAAGAACAGAATTAGATTTTTTATATAAAGCAATTGAAACTGCAATTAAGGCTGGAGCTGGAGTTATCAACATTCCAGACACGGTTGGATATACTACTCCGGAAGAATATTTCGAATTGATTACTAACATCAAAAACAATGTTAGCAATATCGATAAAGCAATAATTTCAACGCATTGTCACAATGATTTAGGGCTTGCAGTTGCAAATTCTTTATCAGCTGTAAGAGCCGGTGCAAGACAAGTTGAATGTACAATTAACGGTATCGGTGAGCGCGCTGGGAATGCGGCTTTAGAAGAAATTGTGATGGCGATTAAAACTCGTAATGATTTTTATAATTTTACTACCAACATTGATACAACCTTGATTTCAAGGGCTTCAAAGTTAGTTTCAAAAGCAACTAGCTTTCCGGTTCAATATAATAAAGCAATTGTTGGAGCTAATGCTTTTGCGCATGAAAGCGGTATTCACCAAGATGGAATGTTGAAGAACCGCAATACTTACGAAATCATGACACCTGAATCTATCGGGTTAGAAAAATCCTCTTTAGTACTCGGAAAACATTCCGGACGCGCGGCGTTCAAAGATCGTTTGAACCAGTTAGGATATGATTTGGGGCATAATGCTTTAGAAAGTGCTTTTGCAAGATTTAAAGATTTAGCGGATCGTAAAAAAGAAATTTTGGATGAAGATATTATTTCATTAGTTCACGATGGTTCATCATTAGAAAAAGCAAAATATCAATTTGTTGATATGCAAATTACAACTGCTGCGAATACATCGGAAGTTGTTTTGAAAGTGAATATTGATGATAAAGAAATGACGGCAGCTGTTATTTCGAATAACGGTCCTGTTGATGCAATCTTTAAGGGAATTAAGAATTTAATTCCTCATGATGCAATTTTAGAATTATATCAGATCAGTGCAGTTACCGGCGGTACTGATTCTCAGGCTACTGCTACAGTTCGTTTGAGAAATGGCGACAAGACCATAACTTGCAGCGCCTCTGATCTTAATGTTTTAACCGCCTCTGCTTTGGCTTATATTAACTGTTTAAATAAATTAAAATAATGTTTGGAAAATTTTTCTCTCTTACTTCGCGTGATATCGCAATTGATCTTGGAACCGCTAATACATTGGTTTATGCTCGTTCTCAAGGTGTAGTTTTAAATGAGCCATCAGTAGTTGCGATCATTAATGAAAATGGAAAAATGATTCCTTGTGCTTTTGGTAATACTGCCAAAATGATGTTGGGAAGAACTCCGGCAAAAATTGAAGCGATTCGTCCTTTAAAAGATGGTGTAATTGCTGATTTTAGAGTTGCTGCTGAAATGATTAAACATTTCATCCGTGAAGTTAACCAAACTAGAAGTTGGTTAGGACCAACCATTATTATTTGCGTTCCATCAGGATCAACTCCAGTTGAAAGAAGAGCAATTCAAGATGCCGCAGAAGGCGCTGGCGCGAATGAAGTTTTCTTAATTGAAGAACCAATGGCTGCTGCAATTGGTGCTAATTTACCAGTGACTGAACCGACAGGTTCAATGATCGTTGATATTGGTGGTGGTACTACAGAAGTTGGTATTTTATCACTTGGCGGTATTGTTTATTCAAGATCAGTGCGTGTTGGTGGTGATAAAATGGATGATGCAATTATCTCATATATCAGACGTTATCACAATTTATTAATTGGTGAATCAACAGCTGAAAGAATCAAGAAAAACATTGGTGCTGCTTGTCCTCCTGAAGAAGGTGATGGTGGAAATGTTGAAGTTAAAGGTCGTGATTTGGCTTCTGGTATTCCAAAAGAAATCATCTTAACTGAAAGACAAATCGCTGAAAGCTTAGCTGAACCAGTTGATCAAATCATCAACGCAATCAAAGTTGCTCTTGAATGCACTCCTCCAGAATTATCTTCAGACATTGTTGAAAAAGGTATCGTGCTTTCGGGTGGTGGTGCTTTGCTTAAAAATCTTGATTATGTAATCAGACAAGCAACTGGACTTCCAGTATTTGTTGCTGAAGATCCATTACTTTGTGTAGTTAACGGCTGCGGAAAAGTTTTAGAAAATATGAAAATGTTCAGAGCAGTAATGTTCAGACAAGACTAAATAGTCTATAAAAATTAATTAATATTAAATGTGTTCAAAAACTATTTAGAATATAACAAATCTAGATCAAACTTCTTCGTTTATCACAACGTAAGAGGGGTTTTTGGACGCATTGAAACTACTCTCTTCTCTCTCATCTGTGTGTTGTTAATCATCACTTCTAAAATTAATCACAACATTACTAATAACATCACTATGGCAATTGCTGGCGTATCAATGCCAGTTGCGAATGTGGTTTCAATGCCTCTCAATTCTATTGTTAATATCACTGTTAACTTCCAAGAATTAATTGATGCTAGAGATAGAAATTCTGAACTTTTAAAAGAAAATGAACGCTTAAAATCTCTTTATATTAAGAGCCTGAATATTCATCAGGAAAATAATCAACTAAAGGAAACGCTTAAATATATCAGTCTCAAAAGTTCTAAATTTGTAATTGCACATTTAATTGGCCATTCTTATCAAACTTACAGCAATAATGTTTTTATTTCAGTCGGTCAAAATCAAGATGTTAGGGAAGATGATATCGTGACAGGAAATAACACTTTGATTGGCAGAATTCATCAGGTGGGATCAGATAAATCAAGAGTTTTGCTAGTTACTGACATTAATTCACGTATTCCTGTTGTAGTATCTGGTGCTAGAACCAAAGGGATTTTGGCTGGTAATAATACCAGTTTGATGGAGATTTTGTACTTAGAAAAGAATCATAAAATCACCGTTGGAGACATGGTGTTTAGTTCTTCAGATGGTGACTCAATTCCTCCGGGATTATTGATTGGAGTAGTTGTGAAAGTTGATGAAGGATATGCAGCGGTGAAGATGATCGAAAATGTGAAAAATCTAGATATGGTGAGTGTTTCTACCTACTAAATAATTAGATAGAATCATCAATCAAATTATTTACTCCAAGCAAGGCTAAAGTGTAGCCATCAATTCCAAATCCAGAAATTACCGCATCTACTACATCAGATAAAAATGAGTTCTGACGGAATTCTTCTCTAGCGAAAATGTTTGAAATATGTACTTCAACTTTTGCACCTTTGAACATTTCTAAAGCATCGCGAATTGCAACTGAAGTGTGAGTATAGGCTGCGGCATTAATGATAATTCCGCTAACTTTATCAATACTATTTTGAATTTGTTCAACAATTTCACCTTCAAAATTACTTTGTTTAAATTCAATTTCTAAATTTAATTCTTTCGCAAGTTGTGTGCAGTTTGTTTTTGCTTTTTCTAAAGTTTCACCACCGTAAATCTTAGGATCTCGGCGATCTAACATGTTAAGATTTGGGCCGTTGAGAATTAAAATTTTTCTTTTTTTCATAGAAATTATTTTTGGTATTTAATTTTTAAATAAAAGAATGTTGTTACAGGAATTGATAATGCGTAAGTAATTCCAACAATTGCTAGAGTTAACCAAGGCTTAATTACAAGGCCTACGATAATCAATCCTAAAATTACTAAAGTTAAATATACAAACTCATTTCTTACCGGAATTTTTTTAATTGAAATAGTTGGAATTGTGCTAGCAACTATCACTGCAAGTCCGAAACAATAAGATAAAACGATTGCAGGATTTGTGTAAAATCCTTCACCAAATTCAAAGAATAAAACTAAAGGTAACATAGCCATAGCCGCTCCACATGGAGCTGGAATTCCTCTGAAGAAATATTTTGCTAAAGTCGGATTTTTGGAAACTTTGTTTAAAGCAACATTAAATCTTGCTAAACGAAGTGCCATGCAAATTGCAAAAAATAAAACTAATCCCCAATCAAATCCGATTACATTTACGTTTGTGTTGATCCACATATAAATTATAAAACCTGGAACGACACCGAAGCTGACGAAGTCAGCGAGCGAGTCTAGCTCTGCGCCAAAATCACTTGAGGCATTTAGGAATCTAGCTAAGCGTCCATCAATTCCATCTAAAAATCCTGCTGCTAAAACAAGTGAAACTGCTACTAACCAATTTTCTTCAAGAGCAAAACGCATTGCAGACAAGCCGACGCATAAAGCGATGATTGTAACTAAGTTTGGGAGTAACTTAATGAAGGGCATTGAGTGCGGATTTTCAGTCTGATTTTCTAACATAATTAAAGCTTTATTCTTTGAAAGAACGAGTTATTTTTTGGGAAGGATTTCCTTTAGAAATTCTGGGTAAAATCTTCAATAAGTCAATTTATAATTATATGCCGTTTGATCCAACACAATTTGTCATAGAAGGTGATTCTATTTATCGAAATGAGAATGGACATGAGATTGGATTGAATAAGATGGGAATCATCTGTGATGATAAAGGTGATAGTAGTTTTGTGGATAAAGGATTTTTACAATCTTTGATAGTGGTTTGGTGCATTACAAATCAAGTGACGGTAGGGGATCTTCTGAATTATGTAATGGATTCTCGTTTTAACGATGAAGAAGTGGCGGATGTTCTAGATGTTGCTGTTCTTGAACTTTATAAAATGGAAATGGATTTTGTTCCTACAAAGTCTCTGATGTCGGGAGTGCAATTTCCTAATTCTCATCAAGTAATTTCCAGAATGGAAGCAGCAATTACGGCGGAATATGAATTATATGGCAAAGGATATCCTGATCAAATAGATCGTGTATTAAATACTGCTAGTGCTCCTCCATATCCGGAATCCAAATTTATTGGTAAAGGAAATAAAGTTATTCCTGCGGATTTTGGTGAGGTTGTCAATGATATAGTGAGCGATATGAGTAAAATGAATTTAGATAATGTTGAGGGAATAGATCGCGGAGGATCTGCTGGTAAAATGTTAGGTAGTAAAATTGACCTTATTCATCAAGTGAGTGAAGCAAGTACAGTTTCTGCCGATGGTAGTGGCACTCCAAAAGTAAGTACGCATAGTTTAGAATCTAGGATGCTAGGTGTGCATGATGCAAAAAACTTATTCTCTACTGACAGATCATAACTTTAGGACTTGATTAAAAAATGCATTTAAGTCATATTTAGCGCGCATAATTCACAGAGAATTACCCCTCCAATTTACTAATCAAAATATGACTAAAAATTTACAACAAATGGCAAATAGCATTCGTTTTTTAGCGATTGATGCTGTTGAGAAAGCCAACTCCGGACACCCAGGAATGCCAATGGGAATGGCCGATGTTTCTACAATTCTCTTCTCTGAATTTTTAAAATTTAATCCTGAAGACCCTAAATGGGCGGATCGTGATCGTTTTGTTTTATCAGCTGGACACGGTTCAATGTTGCTTTATGCCTTGTTTTATCTAGTTGGATATAAAGATATTTCTTTAGATGATATAAAAAATTTCCGCCAACTACACAGCAAAACTGCGGGTCACCCTGAATTTGGTGAATTTTTAGCCACTGAAACTACAACTGGTCCACTTGGTCAAGGTATTGCTAACGCGGTTGGAATGGCTCTTGCGGAAAGAATGTCTCATGCAAGATTTGGAAATTTAGTTAATCACAAAACTTATTGTATCGCAGGTGATGGTTGTTTGATGGAAGGAATTTCACAAGAAGCAATTTCTATCGCAGGCCATTTAGCCTTGTCAAACTTGATTGTGCTTTGGGATGATAACTCAATTTCAATTGATGGAAAAACCAGCATGGCAACTTCTGAAAATATGAGACTTCGTTTCGAAGCTTGTAATTGGAGAGTTCTCGAAGTTGATGGACATAATTTTGAGCAAATTAGATCTGCACTTAAAGATGCACAAAATTCTGATAAGCCAGTTATGATTGCTTGCAAAACCAGCATTGGCTTTGGTTCTCCGAACAAAATCAATTCTGAAAAAGCTCACGGATCTCCACTTGGAAAAGATGAAATTGTACTCACTAGAAAAAATCTTGATTGGTCTTATGGTGAATTTGAAGTGCCAGCAGAAGCTCTCAAATCATGGAGAGAAGCCGGTCTTCGTTCACAAGATCTTTATAAAACTTGGCAAGAAAATCTTGCTAAATCAGAATTAAAAAATGAATTTGTAAGATTACAAAAAGGTGAATTACCGGATTTCAAAGCTGCTCTTGAAGCCTTAAAAACAAAGGTTCTGGAAAGTAAACCAACGCAAGCAAGCAGAAAATCTTCTGGTGATGTTTTGGAAGTTTTAACTGCGGCAATTCCTGAATTAATTGGTGGTTCTGCGGATCTTACCGGATCAGTAAATACAAGAACTCCAAGCACTTCAAAAGGAATTAACAAAGATGATTTTTCCGGAAGATATATTTATTACGGAGTTAGAGAACATGCGATGGCGGCCGTAATGAACGGTATTGCACTTCACAAAGGATTCATTCCATATTCTGGAACTTTCTTAGTTTTCTCTGATTACATGAAGCCAGCGATTCGCTTATCGGCTTTGATGAAACAACAAGTGATTTATGTTTTAACCCACGATTCAATTGGTCTTGGTGAAGATGGTCCAACTCATCAACC
>JACCDH011284302.1_pt1 | contig 13542 bp, 16 predicted proteins | sample 7442481 | NCBI WGS metagenome assembly JACCDH01 (sample SAMN15323433, study PRJNA562643) | freshwater metagenome | isolation source: river surface water | place: USA:Blue River Watershed | collected 2017-08-15
CCGGCGAGCGCAGCGTCATGAGGCGCGTCGTCCCGCCGCCACTGCCGGCGCCCAATGCTCGCAATGCCTGATCGGCCTGCTGCGCTTCGATGCGCGCAGCGTCATAGGCCGCCCGCGCGGCTTCATAGTCCTGCCGGGCAGTCACACGCTGGCGGAACAAGCTTTCCTCCCGGACAAGAACGGTGCGCGCGGCTTCGGCCGCGCGGCGTGCGCGCGCTGCGGCTCCTTGTGCTTCAGCCACTTCACGGCTGTCGATCACTGCAAGAGGATCCCCGACACCAACCCGGTCGCCAAGCTGACGCAGGATGCGCACCACGACACCGGAGGTCCGTGCCGTGACATGCCCAACCGATTGTGTGGGCGGAACCAGAACGCCCGCTGCCGTCACCTCGCCACCGGCAAGGCCCTCCTGTACTGCGGCAACAGCAATTCCCGCTGCGCGGATCTGCGCATCACTGACCGCGATGGTTCCCTCTGAAGCTCCGGCTGAAACAGTCGCTTCATCGGCGTTTCCACCGCTTTCCGCCTCTTCAGCGTGCGCGGCATGCCCAGTCTGTGCGGTATCACCCCTCAAGAGATACCCAGCGCCGCCACCAGCCAGCGCAATCACCGCAGCGCCTGCGAGAAGTGGCATTGTCCTTTGATCGAGTTTGTAGGCCATGGTTAAATCTCCTCGCGCGCAAAGGCGCGGTTGAGCGCGGCAAGTGCGCGCGCACGATCCAGGCGAGCGTCGATTATGACCCGCCGGGCCGAAGTGAGCGCTGTCTGAGCATCGAGCAGTTCGAGCAGCGAAAAGCGCCCCGCGCTGTAACCGATCTGCGCGAGCCGCAGCGCTTCTTCGGCCTGGGCAAGACCAGGTCCTTCAAGGGCCTCAAGCCGGGCGTCAGCCGCTTCCACGAGCATGCGGGCCTGTGCCCGATCCCTGCGCGCATCGGCGCGCACTTGCTCCAGTTCAAACGCCGCAGCAGTCGCATCGGCACGGGCAGCTTCAATGCCGCCGCGATTGCGATCGCGGATCGGAATGGGGATCGACACGCCAGCGACAAAGGCCGTATCGCGACCATCGCTGAACCGGCGTAGCCCTCCGCTCACGGTAACATCGGGGGTAGCCGCGGACTGGGCCAGCGCGATCCGTGCTTCCGCTACACGCTGCTCGGCTTCGGCGAGCCGTTCGTCGATACTCGCAAAGCCAGGCTCGTTGCGGCCCAACGGCTCAGCGGCCGCACCTGTCTCGGTGCCCTGCGAAGGAGTCAACTCCGCATCGTCCGACGCAATCAGCGTCGCGAGGATGCGCCGCGCCGCCAGCATCGCACTGAAGGCTTCCAGTTCGGCCGCCCGAGCGTCCGCAAGAGCGGCCTCGGCTCGCAATTGCCTGAGCGGTGGATCGCGACCCGCTTCAACCAGTATCCGGGCTGTGTTGGCCAGCGAGGCTGCCTGCACTGCATTGTCGCGCGCCAGCGTCGCGCGGTCGGTCGCCGCAGACAGCTCAGCGAACGCCACTTCTACTTCACGGCGCAAATCTACCCGCTCGCGGAGCAATGACAGAGCGGCAACATCGCGCTCGCCCGCCGCAACCGCCCGCCTCGCACTGCGCTGACCGCCAACTTCAAGCCGTTGGCTCAGCGCCAGCGTTGTCTGCGCACTATCGAAGGACCGAAAAGGGCCGTTGCCGGCAAAGTCCTCGACCTCGAGACTGACCTCCGGATTGGGTGCCACCCCCGCCTGCCGTGCCCGGCCCTCTGCGGCAGCGACACGCGCTTGAGCAGCAGCTATTCTAGGGGAGTTGGCAAGCGCGCGCTCGAGCGCGCTGCCAAGCGTAATAGGTTCAGCCAACGCCGGATGGGCGTTAGCCAGCGCCGCAGCCATAAGGGCGGCGCGCAAGGACATTCGCATCGAAAAACTCCTGAACACAGGTGCAAACGGCACACAGGCGCAATGGCCCGAGTGCACTGGGCGACTGGGTTCAGGCTGACGGTGGTTGAAGGGGAGGCGCTTGAGCGAACGAGCTCAGAACGGAGGTGCTCAAGGCTGAATGCGAGGTATCGCCGCCCAGTGGCAGACCAAAATCACTTGCCCCTTCGCTGGCAAGTCCGATGCTGCAATGATGATGAACCAGCCCATGACATGGGCCACCGTCATCGCTGGAATCGCTCCCGTGCCCGTCCCTGTTTGCATGATCAGCGTGAGCATCCAGCATCATGACGCTGTCGTATCCGCTCGTACCATGCGCTGCAGCCGGCGATTCAACGCCGCCAAAGGCAAGGCCGATAGCCAGCCATAACAGGAGGAACATAGCCCGCACGCTAATGACCTACTCGTTCCGACCGGAAACAGCAATCGTGAACGCTTAAGGTCATTCGCCGATCCCGTCTTGCAAGAGCTCCAGAAGATCAGGCGGAATTGGCATCGGCTGAAAGGCACTCACCGTCGACCGCCCGGTATTTCCGATCGGCAACTTTCCCGTCAGCGCGCCGATCGGTGCCAGAAGCAGTCGGAAGATCTGGCCAAGTGCTTCGCTCCAATCGTGCTGCCGTATGGCAAAGGCCAGCATTGCGCCGTGACTGGCGAGATGGAGGCCCCAAAAGGGCTGCGCAATAATGTGCACCCGTTCGAGATGGTGCCAGGCAAGGTCATGATTACCTAAAGCTTCAGCTGACCGATATGCCGCCATTTCGGCCGCGATTACCCGCCGCGCGCTTAGGCTTTTGGCCAGCTCCCGCCAACGTCGCTGCCGGTGCCAATAAAAGATCTTCGCGAACGACCAGATAAGCGGGGTCAATAACCCGGCGGACACCTCAACCTCGTCGGTGTAATGTGTCCCCCCGCTCCGATCCGGAGCAACCGTAATCCAATGGTCCCACCTTGTGATCAGGTGACTATAGCCGTCGTCGCGCAGACGTTTCGGCCATTCGGTGCCGGCAGCTTCGTGCTGGGACGTCACGATCCACTGTGTCCCGAACGGAATGATGCCAAGGAGGCGGAGCTTGACCTCATAGCGCTCGCCAGGCCGAAACCTGTCGAACACCGCTTCACCGACCGGAACAAAATGCACCAGCGGCCAAGCGATATGCTGCAGTAAGCGCGCAGTCTGTACCTCGGCCCACACGGTTTCCGGCTTGAGCCCAATATGCGTCGAACGCGAAATCTTCATGCCGCAACGCTCCGCAATTCAAGCCGCGCCTGTCGGACAATCTGCATGCCGCCGCCGATCCCGAGCAGCGCCAAGATAGCTGCAACAATGAGGTCGGGCCAGGCGGTCCCGGTTCCGAACACGCCGAGCGCAGCAGCCATTACGGCAATATTGCCGATCGCGTCATTGCGCGAGCATATCCAGACCGAGCGCATGTTCGCGTCGCCAGTACGAAAGCTGTAGAGCATGATGGCGACGCCAGTATTGGCTGCGAGCGCGAGCACTCCGATGCCTCCCATCAGTTCAGGTTCGGGTGAAGCGCCCCCGAGAGCCGCCAGAACCGCAGTGATCATGACCCAACCGCCCAGCCCGATGAGGGTGAGACCCTTGGCCAGCGCCGCCCGCGCGCGCCATGCCAGCGCCATGCCGGCGACCAGCAGGCTGATCGCATAATTGGCGGCATCGCCCAGAAAATCGAGCGCATCAGCCTGCAATGCGCGGCTGTCAGCAGCGGCTCCGGCTGCCATTTCCACCGCGAACATGCCGGCGTTCACGCCGAGCGCGATCCACAAAGCCCTTCGCCAGCGCGGGTCATTCAACGTGGCCGTCGTTCCGCACGCGGCCTTGCAGCAATCATCAGCCATCGTCCTGCCTTCTCGACAATCTTCGAGTCGGCAGCCTATCTACACCCTGTAGCAACTACAGGGTCAAGGGCGGAGGTGTGGCAATGAAGATTGGCGAACTTGCGAGCGCCACTGCGACGAAGGTCGAGACGGTGCGCTATTATGAAAAGATCGGGCTGCTGCCGCCGCCCTCACGGACAAGTGCCAATTACCGCGCCTATGGGAATGATCATCTTGCGCGCCTGTCGTTCATCCGCCGCGCCCGCGATCTCGGTTTTACGCTCGAAGCGGTTCGCGAGCTACTCACGCTGTCGGACGACAAGGCCCAATCCTGCGATGCGGTTGATGGGATTGCGCGCGTCCACCTTGCCGAAATCGACCGCAAGGTTGCCGATCTGACCGCGCTGCGCGGCGAGCTTGATCGGATCATCAGTTCCTGCCGTCACGGGACGGTGGCCGATTGCAAGATCATCGACACCTTGGCCCCGCGCGGAAAGTAGCAAGCTTGATCAATTACCTGATCATCGATGCCTCTGATGTCAGCGCTCCGCATGATTTGGATTCGGAGCGACACACATGGCTTGGAGCGCCTAGCCGCGCATTCCGCCGCGACGTTCTGGTATCTACTTCCGAGGCTATCGAAGTCGCCATCCTATCCGTCCGGCGCTCATGACTGCGCTGGTGGCATTGCTTGGCTTCGTGCCGATGGCGGTCGCGACCGAGACAGGGGCCGAAGTGCCACGGGCGCTGGCAACTGTGATCATAGGCGGCTTCATCCCCGCAACCATTCTTCCCCTTTTTGTTCTTCCGGCGGTTGCCAGACTTGTGCTGGGCGTTTCTGACGCGAGGCGCAGCCGGAAGTAGAACTGGCGCGACGGCCTGCGCCGTGACGCTACGCAGGATGAACAGGTAGGTCTTGGCGAGCTTAACCAGGTGATTTTGGGTGCCAACGCAATGTGGAAAGCTTCAGCACCTGACGATCGTACTTGCGGCCTTCCCGTCTGGTATAGGCAGGACAATTGGTGGTCAAACGAGATAATGAGATGAGCGGCAATGGCGACCTTAATCTCGACACAGCCGAAAAGCGGCGCACCTTGTGGATCGTGCTGTGGCTTAACGTCGCCATCGCTGTAGGCTTCTTCATTACCGGCATCGCGGGCGATTCCAACGCTCTGCTCGCTAACGGGCTGGATAACTCATCGGACGCGGCGGTCTATGCGCTGAGCCTGCTGGCCCTGTCGCGTTCGCGAACTTGGAAGCGCGGCGCGGCACGCTTTTCCGGCATTATGCTGCTCATTTTCGCAGGCGGCGTCATCACCGATGCCATCCGGCGCTTTGTTGAAGGATCGGAGCCAACTGGCATTATGATGATGGCAATGGCAGCGGTGGCGGCTGTCGTGAACCTGATCTGCTTGAACCTACTCAATAAGATGAACGAGAAGGACGTCAATCTTCGCGCGGCGACCACCTTCAGCTTCAACGATTTCATCTCCAACGGCGGCATCATCGTTGCCGCCATCATCGTGACGGTATCCGGCGCAAACTGGCCCGATCTTTTGGTCGGTATCGCTGTCGCCGGAATAGCGCTGTATGGCGGTATTGAGATCCTTCAGGATGCCCACATGGACGTCCATGATGAGGATGGCACAGAGCATGAGAAGGGTGATCAGCTCAACCTGTGAGAGGCGATCGGTCTTTCCGCGTTTAAATTGGGCGCGGCCCCCACAGAATGATCGAAGCCCCTAACAAGCAGATGGCCACTCCGATGGTATCCCAACGATCAGGTTTGATCCCCTCAGCCATCCAAAGCCAAACCAGCGCGGACAGAGTATAAATCCCACCGTAAGCCGCGTAGGTGCGACCGGCATGCTCAGCCTCGACGAGCGTAAGAAGGACCGCGAAAAGGCACAGTGACAGAGCGCCAGGGATCAGCCAGATCGGGCTGCGATCAAGGCGCAGCCAAGCCCAGAACGCGAAGCAGCCCGCGATCTCGGCCAGCGCTGCACCGATGAAGATCAAGTAGGTCATCGTGGCGCCTGTCTGACAGGCACGGGCGAGAGCGGCAATCATTCAATTCCCCCGGCAGGCTTACACTCAGTTGCGATCACAAGCAGGGTCGGAGCTTGATCCCAGAACCTGCATGGCGGCTTTCGGCGAAAACAGACGTTTTCGCTGATGATCGGCACCGGCTTAGTTTGGGGCGGAAGCCGTCGCGGCTCAGAACGGGCTACGAATGACCGCTTCGCCGCGGTCGCGAAAAATTCCTGCCATTCCGCAAACGACCCCATGTCAGACGATCGGTTGCGGCCTGCGACATCCTGAAAGCGGCCGCGAATTCATGAGTTGCGAAAGAGCCGAACGTGGGAATTGCCTGCCATTCAACGATCGTGAGCCTAATGAGGGGTTCGCCACCAAACGGGCAGCTGCTCCGACAGCTACGTCAGCCGTAGCGATAATCGAGCTTCCTCGAAGTCGGAGATCGTCTTGAGACTCCGTTCCTGACTCAAGCTGGACCGTAATAGACTAGCTTCATCCAAGCGCACGGTAGCGGCGGGCGCGGCGACCTCGCTGTTTCGACTTGTCGCGGCGGCGACGGCACCCCTCTCGCACGGCCTGCGGCTACTGGTCTGTCTTTGCCAGCAGCTTTTTGCAGCGCTCGTGGGTCAGGTTCATCGGGTTCAGACCCTGACCCTTAAGGGCCTGGTGATCGTGAACCTGATCGAGCCCCATATGGTTCTCCATTCGCTCGCAGCTGGCTCGCTCGGCTGCCAGACGTTGCGGGTCCGCGATGGTGGCGCAGCCGGCGAGCAGCAACGGCAATGTGACCAAGGCAAATCTGATCTTCATGGCGTGTCCCTCCTTACCGTTGGACGATTTATCATCGCGTCCGCTCGACTGCCTTTCATTGATCTGCATCAAACTCGATCAGGTGCTCGTTTTTCGCGACAAACATTTCATGAGGGCTGGAACACCGGGTTGCGTATATTGCGTGTGCCTTGTGGAGATTGCCTGTGCCTCACCTCGACTCGACCTTGCAGCGACTTGCCAGCCTGCCCGTTCCTGAAGGTCTCCGTCTTATCGACGATGCAGTGATCGCGCGAGTTGCGGCGCCGGGCCGCGGCTACGCAGTCGGCGGCGGCACGATCGGGGCGGCAGCGGCGCTGGCACTGCTCCTCGGGGTCGGCAGCGGTAGCCTGACCACAGCGCAACCTGCACAGGCGCGTGCCATCTCTCCGTTCGCTCCTGATAATCCGCTCGCCCCATCTACCCTACTGGATGTTCATCCATGAGCAGAGGCGTCTGGATGGCAGTAATCGCTGTCGTGGCATTCCTCGCGTCACTCGCTGGAACCTATGTGGGCCGTGCGTGGTTCGCTGATAGCGGCCATGCCGAGACCGAACTGCACGCCCTCTTGCACGGCGAACTCGACCTCGATCCGGCCCAGAGGGCGAAGATCGAAGCCATCGAACAGCGCCACGCCGCACGGCGCGCAGATCTCGAAGGCGAGATGCGATCTGCGAATGCCCACCTGGCCACGGCAATGGAAGCCGAACACGGCTATGGCCCGGACGTGACCGCCGCTGTTGACCATACGCACCATGTGATGGGCGAGATGCAGAAGGAGACACTCGAACACCTCTTCGCAATGCGGGCCGTTCTGACGCCCGAACAGGCGAAGAAGTTCGATCGGGCCGTGACCGAGGCATTGGCCCCGCCAGCAAAATGAGCATCAAGCTCGCCGGAGGGAGCGACGCTGAACTGGTGACACTGGCTGTTGGCGGCAGGCAGGATGCTTACCGGGAACTGCTCGCTCGTCATCGCGAGCCGATTTACCGGCTCGTGCGCGCCTCGACTGGCGATCAGCACGAGGCGGTCGATCTGACGCAGGAGACGTTCGTCGCCGCGTTTTCAGCACTTGATCGCTTCGACACGACACGATCGTTCCCGGTCTGGCTTCGCCAGATTGCGCTCAACAAGTGCCGCGACTGGGCGCGCCGACGCAGGCTGCGGACGATGCTGTGGCGCACGGCTCCTGTCGATGCGGCCCATGACATACCCGATGCGTCCGTTCCCGCCGACATCCAGACGGCGGACCGTGCGGAACTTGCGCGAGTGAACGCGGCGATAGCGCGCCTGCCGTCGCGACTGCGGGAGACCCTGATCCTGCGGACGATCGAGAGCCTCGGTCAGGCTGAAACCGCCGAAGTGTTGCGGATCAGCGAGAAAGCGGTCGAAACCCGGCTCTACCGCGCACGTAGCAAACTCGCTGCACTGCTGGAGGCCGATCGCCGCGCGAAATAAATGCGAGGGGTCGGATGTGCCCGTGCGTATAACCTCACATGGACAGTCTGACACTCTCTCGCCGCAGCCTTCTCGTCGGAGCCGGAGCTGCATCCGCTTTCGCTGCGCTCCCTGCCTGGGCGCAGGGGCATGCCACGCACTCGATGAAGGGCGGGGCACCGATCCGCGTGGGCTTCGATCAGGTTTCGGGAGACGTAATCGATCTCACTGTCGGGCATGGTCCGAGAACCGTGCAAGGCCGCAAGGGCCAAGGCATTGCGGTCAACGGCTCAGTGCCGGGGCCGCTGATCCGCTTGAAGGAGGGGCAGAACGTCCGCCTCAACGTCACCAACAATCTGCCCGAGGACACCTCGATCCACTGGCACGGGCTGCTGCTGCCGTTCCACATGGACGGCGTCCCGGGGATCAGCTTCCCGGGCATCAAGCCGGGGCAGACCTTCACCTATGAATTCCCGATCCGGCAATCGGGCACCTACTGGTATCACTCGCATTCCGGCCTTCAGGAACAGCAGGGCCATTACGGCCCACTGATCATCGATCCGGCAGGCGCGGAGCCGGTGCAATATGATCGCGAGTTCATCCTGCTGCTGAGCGAGTTCACCCCGCTCGATCCGCATTTCATCATGGACCGGCTGCGCAAGGGTGAGGGCTACTTCAACTACCAGCAGACCAGCTGGGCCGACGACTACCCCCTCTCGGCCGCAGACCGCCGGATGTGGGCCGAGATGCGGATGCCCGCGACCGACATCGCGGATGTGACCGGCTCGACCTACACCTATCTCGCCAACGGCCGCGGGCCGAAGGAGGGGCTGGAATACATCTTCCGGCCCGGGGAGCGGGTGCGGTTGCGGATCATCAACGGTGCGGCGCAGACCTTCTTCAACCTGCGCATACCGGGCCTCGCCATGACGGTGATCGCTGCGGACGGCCAGAACGTGAAGCCGGTCGAGGTCGACGAGTTCCAGATCGGCACCGCAGAAACCTACGACGTGATCGTCACGCCGACGGCAGAGGCATACACCATCATCGCCGAAAGCATGGACCGGTCGGGCATGGCGCTCGCCACGCTCGCCAGCCGCCCCGGCGCGCGCGCGGCCATCCCCCCGCCGCGCAAGCCCCCGTTGCTCGACATGGGCGACATGGGCATGAACCATGGGGACCACAGTGCGGGTCACAGCATGGAGGGCATGAAAATGCGCGACACGCTGCTGCTGCCGCCCGACGTGAAGGTAGGGCCGGGGATCGACATGGTTTCGATGGCCCCGGTCGACAAGCTCGGCGATCCCGGCCTCGGCCTGCGCGATGTAGAGCACCGCGTGCTCAACTACCGGATGCTTTCGGCGCTGGAGCCGAACACCGACACCCGCGAGCCTTCGCGCCTGCTGGAGCTGCACCTCACCGGCAACATGGAACGCTATATGTGGTCGTTCGACGGCGAGATGTATTCCGCCGTCTCCGACAAGCCGATCCGCTTCGCCTGGAACGAGCGGGTGCGTGTGAAGCTCGTCAACAACACCATGATGGCGCACCCGATCCACCTGCGCGGGATGTTCTTCACGCTCGTCAATGGCGAAATCCCCGCGCACCAGCCGCGCAAGAACATCGTCATCGTGCAGCCGGGTGCAAGCGCGCAGTTCGATCTCACCGCCGACGAGCCGGGGGACTGGGCGTTCCACTGCCACCCGCTCTACCACATGCACGGCGGGATGATGCAGACCGTGACGGTGATGGGGCCGGAGGCGGGCGCATGAAGACCGTTCTCCCTCTGATCGCCCTGCTGGGCGCCGCGCCTGCGATGGCCCAGCATCAGGGCCATACAATGCCCGCTTCCACGCCAGCACCCGCTCAGACTGCGGCGAAAGCCGATCCGCACGCCGGTCACGACATGAGCGAAGGCTCTGAACCGAAGACCGGCGATCCGCATGCGGGGCATGACATGCAAGCGGGCACTCCGGTGCAGCCCCCTCATGAGCCGGCAGATCCCCACGCTGGCCATGACATGGCTCCTCCGTCGGACACGGCGAGCGCTGGCGCAGATGGCATGGCGGGCATGGAAGGCATGGATCACCGCGCCATGGACCATGGTTCGGGTGCCGATGCGCAATCCATTTCGCCGGCGCCTGACATGGAAACACCGCCGCCGCCCGAGGCTGGCAGCGGACCGCCGCGCGCCGCGGATGCCATCTGGGGTGCGGAGGCGATGGCTGCATCGCGCGCGGACTTGCGTCGCAGCCACGGCGACTTTCCGGTGTTCTGGCTTCAGGGTGACCGCATGGAGGCGCAGGTCCGCCAGGGCGACGACGCCTACCTCTGGGACCTCCAGGGATATTACGGAGGCCCCACCGAGCGCCTTTGGTTCAAGTCCGAAGGCGAAGGCGCGTTCGGCAGGAAGCCCGAGCAGGCTGAGGTGCAGGCGCTCTACGCCAAGGCATTCGCGCCCTTCTGGGACTTTCAGGCTGGTGTGCGCCACGACTTGGCCGGGCTTGACACGAGCCATGCAGTGATCGGTGTTCAGGGTCTTTCGCCCTACCGTTTCGAGGTGGACGCGGCGCTGTTCCTCTCGCATCGCGGCGACCTCACCGCGCGCATCGAGGCCGAGCTAGACCAGCGGATCACCCAGCGCCTCATCCTCCAGCCGCGCGCGGAGCTCAATCTCGCCGCGCAGGACATCCCCGTGCTCGGTATTGGCGCAGGCATCGACCAGATCGAGGTAGGAGCGCGACTGCGCTATGAGATCCGGCGTGAGTTCGCGCCTTACATCGGTATCGAGCAATCCTGGCGCACCGGCCAAGGCGCGGACTATGCAAGGCTGCGCGGTGAGGACCCTTCTACCACCAGCTTCGTCGCTGGCATCCGTTTCTGGTTCTAATGAATACGAAGGACAACGACCCATGAAGATCGCATCTGCCTTGGCCGCGCTCGCAATCGTGGCGGCTCCCCTGACGTTTCCCGCTGCGGCGTTCGCGCATGTGAAGGTGGTGGCCTCCACTCCGGCGCAGGGAGCCACCGTTGCCAATGCGCGCGTCGTCACCCTGACGTTCAGCGAAGCCTTGCTTCCGCCGACTGCCGCGGCCGGCATCGTGATGACCGCCATGCCGGGGATGAAGAATCACGGCGAGATGGCGATCCGCAACTTCACCACCGCCTGGTCCAACGGCAACAAGACCATGACGCTCACCCTCGCGAAGCCCTTGGCAAAAGGAACCTATGAAGTTCGCTGGCAGGCTGCCGGGGCTGACGGTCATCGAATGAAGGGCGCTGTCAGCTTCACCGTCGGCTGATGCGAATATGATCTGGCTGGCCGAACCTGCCCTGCGGTTTGCGCAGTATGTGCTGCTGCTCGGACTGTTCGGGTGGACGGCTTTCCGGGTGATTGGTCTCGGCGCACTGAGCTGGCTCGGCCCTGCACGACCGGGGGCCATCGGTCTTGCCGCCGCGATCGCGGCGCCGGTAGCCTCGACCGCACTGATGCTGTTTTCGATCGCCGCCATGATGGGCCAGCCGGTTTCGGCTCTCGATTGGCCGATGGTCGAGGCGATGATCCTGGGCACGGGTCTGGGCACTGCCTTTCTCGTGCGAGCGGCATTGCTACTGGCTGCCTTGGGGGCAGTGCTGATTCGAACGGAAAAGCGCTCGGGGCTGGCGATCGCTGCCTGTTGTTATGCAGGGGCTCTCATCACTCTGGGCTGGAGTGGCCATGCCGCCGCCACCGAGGGTGGGCTGGGACTGTTCCACCGGCTCAATAACGGCGCCCACCTGATTGCCGCTGGCTTGTGGCTGGGAGCGATCGGCTGGTTCTTCAGCCTCACTGTCAGGTGCCAACGTGAGCGTGACGAAGGGCGGGTGCGGGACCTGCTCGTCGCCATGCACGCTTTCGCGCTCCTTGGTGTGATCCTTGTGGGTGCGGTTGCTCTGACGGGCCTGATCAATTCGCAGTTGGTGTTCGGCGTCGCGAACGTCGGAGCGGTGATTGGCACGACCTACGGTGTGCTGCTGCTCATCAAGGTGCTGTTCGTGCTCGGGATGCTGGTCTGCGGAGCGCACAACGCCAGAACCAGCAGGGCGTCGCTGGCAAGCGCGAGAAGCGCAGCTCTCGATCAAGGGTCGGCCCTGATGGTCTTGCGTCGGAGTCTCGCCTTTGAGTTCCTCTTGGGGCTCTTGGTGACGGCAATGGTCGCGCTCCTTGGGACACTGTCTCCGACCGGAACCCAGCTGTAACCCCATTGGTGGCGCGGCCTGAGCGGTCACCGCCTGCGAAGATCATGCTCGCTCGGATGAAACTTCCGGCTTGACCCTGACATGATGTCAAGGTCCATAGGGGAAAGCGTCATAGAAGGAATCGGCACAAATGGCGCATTCTCACCACGATCATTCCCACGCGCAGCATGACCTTAGCAGGGCCTCGACCACCTCGGTGAAGGACGTGGTCTGCGGTATGAACGTCGAGCCGGCCCAGACACCGCATCACGCGAGCCACGACGGGCAGGAGTTTCACTTTTGCAGCGCGGGGTGCAAAGCGAAGTTCGAGACTTCGCCCGACCGTTATCTGTCTCCGCAGGCTCCGGTGAATGCTCCTGAAGGAACGATCTGGACCTGCCCGATGCATCCCGAGGTTCGGCAGGATCATCCCGGCGCTTGCCCGATCTGCGGCATGGCCCTCGAACCGGAGACAGTCACACTCGATCATGGTCCGAGCCCCGAGCTCGCCGACATGAACCGGCGCTTCTGGATCGCACTTGTGCTCGCATTGCCGGTCCTCGTGCTGGAGATGGGCGGTCACCTGTTTCCCGCGCTCCACCACCTTGTGCCGATGCGGACCTCGATCTGGATACAGCTCGCGCTGGCAACGCCGGTTGTGCTCTGGGCAGGCTGGCCGTTCTTCGAGCGCGGATGGGCCTCGCTCAGGACACGCAACCTCAATATGTTCACGCTGATCGCAATGGGCACCGGGGTGGCGTGGGCCTACAGCATCGTCGCCGCGTTGGCTCCGGGCCTGTTCCCGCCTGCATTCCGCAACGAGGATGGCAGCGTCGCCGTTTACTTCGAGGCGGCAGCGGTCATCACCGTGCTGGTGCTTTTGGGGCAGGTCCTGGAATTGCGCGCTCGTGAACGCACATCGGGTGCCATCAAGGCGCTACTGGGACTTGCACCGAAGACCGCCCGGCGTCTGCTGGACAATGGCGATGACGAGGAAGTCAGCCTCGAACTTGTTGCTGTCGGTGACAGGCTGCGTGTCCGTCCGGGCGAGAAGGTGCCCGTCGATGGGACCGTCGAGGACGGTCGCTCTTCGCTCGACGAGTCGATGGTGACGGGGGAATCCAGGCCGGTTACCAAGGCCAAGGGCGATGCGGTCATCGGCGGAACGCTCAATCAGACCGGAGCGCTGGTCATCGCTGCGACCAAGGTCGGGCGGGACACCATGCTGTCGCGCATCGTTCAGATGGTCGCTGAAGCGCAGAGGTCGCGCGCGCCGATCCAGCGCATGGC
>JACCDH010557220.1_pt1 | contig 13539 bp, 10 predicted proteins | sample 7442481 | NCBI WGS metagenome assembly JACCDH01 (sample SAMN15323433, study PRJNA562643) | freshwater metagenome | isolation source: river surface water | place: USA:Blue River Watershed | collected 2017-08-15
CCGACCTGGCCAACTGGACACTGGATGCCAACACGGTCAGCGATGGCAGCTCAACTTATCACGTCTACAACCACAACACGGCGCAGCAGCAACTGCTGGTGCAAAACTCGGTGGCGGTGTTATGAGCCAAGCCGCGTTCCCCAGCATCCCCCATCCGCTGCCACCGCTTGCGCTGGAGTCTGAGGTACCGGCCTCGCTGGCCGCCCAGATGCGTGGCAACTGGGTGGAGGCGGAGCGCCTTTACCTGCTGGAGTTGGCCGCGGCGCAGCAGTCGGGCGATTCGGCCTTGTTGCCCTTGGTCAACCTGGGTCAAATTCTGCGCCAGACGGGTCGCAACACCGAGGCGCTGGCCTTGTACCGCCGGGCTGCTGCCCTGCCCGAGGCGCCGGCGGCGGTCTGGTTCAACCTGGGCAATGGCTTGTTCGACCAAAGCGACTGGCGCCATGCCGCAGAGGCTTTCGCGCAAGCGCTGACCCTGGACCCTCAGTTTGAATCGGCGGCGCTGGCACTGGCGCGGTGCCGGGTGAACCTGGGCGAACTGGGTGCTGCGCGTGAGGCTTTTGCGTGCGTTTTGCGCCTGAACCCGCAGCACTTCAGCGCTTGGCTGGAGGCCGGTCACGTTTGCCGCAAAACGGGTCCCAACGAACAGATGCTGACCTGCTACCGCAAGGCCGTCGAGTTGCAGCCCGAGCGATGGGTCGGTCATGCGAGCCTGTCGCGGGCGCTGACGGCGCTGGGGCAGACCGACCAAGCGGCGCTGCATTACCACCTGGCGCTTGAGTGCCCCGACGCCGGCAACGGTCTGCCGGTGCATCGCCTGATCGGCCGGGGCAAGCTGGAGACGGGGGACTTTGCGGGGGCTGTGGCGGCCTTTCGCCATGCGCTCACGGCCGTGCCCAATGACCACGAGAGCCTGGTCGATTTGGCCAGCGCCCTCTTCCCGATAGCGGATGTCACGGTCGCGGGATCGGTGTTGCAGCGTGTGACTGAGCAGGCAAGTCGGGTGGACAAGGGCACGCTCACTCGAGTGGCAGAGTTGCTGTTCCGGCACAACCAATGCGATGCGGCACAAGAGGTGTTGCAAGCCCTGGTCCTTGCCCACCCCAACGATTGGGCGGCGCAGTTCAACTTGGCCAAACTGCTGGTGGAGAGCTGGAGCATGGAGGAAGGGCTGCAGGCGTTGGAACGGGCCGAAGCCCTGTCGTCCGATCCGGTACCGGGGGCGGCGTCCTTGAGAGCGGCGGTGGCCGGCAAACTGGGCGATGTCGACGCTTGTCGCCAACTCTACTTGACGATGGGTGAGGCCGATGGCCCCGAGTCGGTGTATTTTGGCAGTGCGGCGATGTCGTCTTTGTACAGCGACACGCTGTCGGCTCAAGCGATCACCGAGTTTCACAGGCGACTGTTTGAACCGTTGGGCAAGGGGGCGCGCACCGTGTTTGCGAACCCGCTCGATGCGCAGCGCCCTTTGCGCATCGGCTACGTGACGGCCGATCTGCACCACCAACACCCCGTCAACCTGTTCATGCAACCGGTTCTGGCGCGTCACGATGCCCGTGCCGTGGAGGTGACCGTTTACTTCGTGGGCGTGTCGGGTGACGAGCAAACCCGCCTGGCCAAAAAAAGGGTTCCGCGGTGGCGGGATGTGGGTGCACTCTCCGATCCACGCTTGGCGCAGCAGATTGAGGCTGACGGTATCGACATCCTCGTCGACTTGCTGGGGCATACCAGCCACAACCGAAAGGCCTTGTTTGCGCGCCGCGCTGCGCCGGTGCAAGCTTGTTTTTTGGGGTATCCGGGCAGCACGGGGCTGCCCAACATGGATTGGTTCGTTGCCGATTCGGTGGTGGCGCCGCCGACCCACGCGCACCTGTTCACCGAGCAGGTCCTGCGACTGCCGAACTGCGTGTTCTGTTACGCCCCCGAGCAAGATTACCCCTTGCCCAACTACGACAACCATTTCGTGAATCGCAGGCTGACCTTTGGTTCATTCAACAACATTTCCAAACTGACTCCGCTGACCATTGAACTGTGGGCGCGTGTGATGCAAGCGGTACCTGAAGCGCGCTTGCTGTTGAAGGCGCCGAGTTTTCGTGACTTGAAAGCGGTTCGCCGGTTCACCGAACTGTTTGGCAAGGCGGGTGTGTCGGCCGATCGGCTGGAGTTCCGTGGACCGGTGGGACTGGCCGACATGATGGCCGAATATGCGGATGTCGACATTGCGCTGGACACCTCTCCTTACAACGGGGGAACCACCACCTACCAAGCGCTTTGGATGGGCGTCCCCGTCGTCAGTCTTGCGGGTGAGGCCTTCTGCCAACGCATGGGCGCCAGCATCCTGACAGCCATCGGGCACGGGGATTGGGTCACCCATTCTGCAGAAGCGTTTGTGCAAGTGGCGAGCCAGCTGGCCAGTGACCGGGTAGGTCTTTTGCGGGAGAAAATTTCATTGCGAGAGCGGATGCTCAGCACCCCGGCATTGGACATCCAGGCTTACACGCGTGATTTGGAGGCGGCTTACCGCACGATGTGGCATCGGTATGTTGAACAACAAGAAAGGGCAGCGACATGAATTCGCGTTTGACCGTACTCAACGTCGGCTGTGGACCGCAAGACCGGCGGCCACCCCTTGGGTTTGAAGATCCCGAAAAATGGAGGCAAATTCGAATGGACATCGATCCGTCGTTGCAGCCCGATGTCATTGGAAGTTTCACGGATATGTCGGCCGTGCCTTCGGAGAGTGTGGATGCGGTGACGTCATCCCACTGCATCGAGCACTTGTACTGGCACGAGGTCCGTCCAGCACTGGAAGAGTCCTTGCGCGTGTTGAAGCCCGACGGCTACATGATGACCTTGTGCCCGGATTTACAGACGGCCGCCGAGATGATCGCCCAAGACCGGTTGTTTGACGTTGCCTACAACGTCCCCAACGGCTTCGTCACACCTTTTGACATGGTTTACAGCCACCGTGCTTTTGTGGAAGCAGGTCACAAGGCGGGGCACACGTTCATGGAGCACAAGTCGGGTTTCACGCTGAGTGTGCTGCTCAGACAACTTTCCGAAGCTGGATATGGTGCCTGCGCCGGGGTTCGCCGATTGTTTCAACTCTGGGTCATCTCCACCAAACAGCCCTGCGATGAGGCTCGCCTTCGCCGTCTGGCGGCCCAGCATTTTCCTCGTCAGTAAGCCTTCAACATCATTGGCGAATTTAATATATGTAATTGCTGAATTTGTACACAGCCTCGAGCCTGCTTTTTACGTTCAAGCGCTGATACAACCTGTACAAATGCACTTTTACCGTGTGTTCGCTGATGGACAACGCTTCGGATATTTCACGATTGGTTTTACCGCGCATCAACAATGGCAACAACTCACGCTGCCGACGAGAAAATTTGATGGGCACTGCATGCAAGGAACTGTCACAACCAAGCAGATTCGCGCACTCGACCAACTTCACATACAAGTCATCGATACCAATCGTTTTTTCAAAATAATAACTCGCGCCAAACTCATGGCACAACTCCATGTGATGCGAACCCTCAACGCTTGAAAAAATCATCAAAACCGCTTCTTCAAATTGAGCTTTTATTTCGCGAACAGCAGAAATTCCATAAGCATCCGGAAGCCTCAAGTCAGAAATGATTAAATCAGGAGGCCCGCCAACATAACCGACCTCCTTCATTCGGCTCAATTGATCAAAATCAATAACAATTGCGGCGGGAATAATGATGCCAACCATTCGCCTCAATGCAGCACGAACAATGGGCTGGTGATCAATGATCCAAATTTTCATATTAAATTCCGATCCATTTTATCCACCCGGCGCCAAGCATTCATATAGGATAGATCGTGTTTTCTGATGCATCCACAACAGATCCAACAATCACGCTTTCCTCAAGCCAATCGAAATTAAATTCCTTTAACAACTCCATATCGAGATCAGCAAAAGCACCAGAGACAACATTCTCGACGCCATGGGATATGGCCAGCTGCTGCAAGTGGAGAATTCGGTCTTTAGATACGCTCGAGTATCGTTGATAGCGCAGCCAAGAAAGGCACCACTTTATTCCTGCAAGCTTAAAATTTTCAAGAAGGTGCTTACTCAGTGTGGTTTTGCCAAAATTAGACACCATCACCCCCACCCCAGCCTCATCCCAAGACTCCCAAGAATATTCAACATCTTGAATATTCAAACGACTCAATGCCACCTCATCGATCTCAACGCAAAGATTGTCCAGCGGTATCTTCATTGAGTTCGCCAAATCCACAATAAATTCACGAAAATCTTGATCGTGAAATTGCTGCACGCTGACATTGAATGAAGTCATGCAACGGCCACCCTGCTCCGAACCTGACATTTTTTTATTGAAAAACTCACGGTAGATCCAAGGCGTTATCGGCAAAATCAAGGCATTCCTAGATATCAATTCTGCCATCTCGGACAATGAATGAAATGCCTCACGTCCATTGCTGACCCACCGGACATACACACCAGAAAATGCACCGACAGGAGAGATCCGATTTTTATCCAATTTCTTATAATCATTAAAATGAATCGTCAAGCCCATTTGACCAACCGCATCTTCCAGGAACAACTGGGATTGGACCCTTTCAGCACGACGATCGGTGAATTTAAATTGACTCAAGAACAGTTTTAAATCAAAGGCATTGCGGTTAATATACAAGCCAGAGGACAGCAACAACAGCAACATGACAATGTAAAAATACCTTACGCTATCGGTTGCTTGGTTTTTTATCACCTGGATATCCCCAACTTTAGCGCCATTAAAAAATATGGGCGAATTTATTGTGGATGCAACGCCCTCTGAAATACCAGCCCCAAGATTGATGCGAGCAAGTCGGAATTCATCGGAAACCCCACTCGAATAATCAACCATCAAACCAGCATTAGAATCAATTATCTTGACCTTGATCAAATGATTGGATTCTGCATACTTTGCAATCAACTCATTCGCAAGAGATGCGTTCCCACTGCTGACCAAGGGTGCCACATCTTTAATTATTTTCTCGGTCAACTCTTGCCCTGTCATTGGCCTATCCATGTAAACACTGGCCAACACAACAGCGATAAGCATCAATAATATTGAATTTATTTTTTTCAATGAATTGATCGTGTATTCATTTTTTGTCATACAAGTTTCATTTGTGTTTACATTTTTTCAGAATACCCCTCCATAAGCCCCAGGGAAGTGCACCACACCCTTTTGCAGGCAATCTGTTCCCCAATTCCTTGTGTTCTTTTGTGTGATGAAGTTTTTCATCTGTAATATATCTTAATGAAATTATTTTCTAATTTTGTTAATTTTATTGATAGTTTGTGGATTTTTGCAGTTCGGGGCACCTTGGCCGCCGGCACTGGTCCTGAATCGATTAAGCATTTTTTCTTTTTATCCTTTTCCTTATCCGCCATTTTCTGGCTGCTCATATTGACCCCATTTTTAATTGTTATTGAACAATTTGATGCGGCGTTTTCGACGGTCATCAGCGCCTCGATCATGTCTGCCAATATTTATCTCTGGAAAAGGAAGACCCCCATTGTTTACACTCATTTTATTTTTCAGGCGTCGTTGATTTTTTTAATTATCTTCAATGCCTACCACATGGGGGGCGTTGCATCACCGGCGATGGTTTGGCTCGGCATTGTGCCCATACTTCCATTCTTTGTTGTTTCGCGCGGATGGAGTTATTTTTGGATTTTTATATCGTTTGCTATTGTGGTTTGTATGTATTTTTTCCAAAAATACTTTTCCCCACTTCCCGTAGCTTTGGCCTCCATCGAGCTGTGGGCGACCATGATTGGCTTGCTCGCTGTTACCCAAGCCATGTTGGTTATCACCTATGACAAAGCGACAGCCAACCATTTTTCTGATATCCAGCAAAAAAATGACCGCCTGAAGCATTTGTCTGATCATCTTCGCGTGCTCAACGACGATAAAGACAGATTCCTTGCGACTGTCAGCCATGAGCTGCGAACACCGCTGAATGCAGTCTTGGGCTACTTGGATTTGCTCAGATCCAACCCCAATTTGCCAGCGGACTCCCACGAACACGCCCAGCACGCACACCATTCATCGGCTTTGCTTCTGACGGTGATCAACGATCTGCTCGATTTCACCCAAATTAAACAAGGGCAGTTTGCATTCAATCCTCAGGTGGTCAGCACGCACAAAGTCCTGAACACACCTTTCGATCTATTGAAATCGCAAGCCCAGTCACATGGCTTGGAGTTTGCGATTCACTTATCCGATGACTTACCCACTTTTGTCCATGCAGACCCTGATCGCTTGTGCCAAATTATCCTGAACCTTTTGAACAATGCCATCAAGTTCACCAGCAAAGGTTCTGTCATTTTTTCGGCTGATTTCCTCAGAACCCAACAGAATGAAGGGCATTTGTATTTGAAAATTGTCGACACTGGCGTGGGTATTCCAGCTCAGTCGCAGCAAATCATCTTCGAACCGTTTGTTCAGCTTAACCACAACCGCAATATCAACAGCGATGACTCTTTGCGGGGTAACGGTTTAGGCCTATCGATCATCCAAAATTTAATTCAGGCCTGGGGTGGGACCATTCAGTTGACGAGTGAAGTTGGCCTGGGTTCCACTTTTGAAATATGGCTTCCGATGAAAGTCGCAACAGCACCAACACAAACACAAACAACGCCAAACGCTGATGCTCTGAATCATCCTCTCTATTTGGAGTCGCGCCGCATCCTGATTGTGGACGACCATGCACTCAACCGCATGGTGGCCTCTGCCACCATTCTTCACCAAATGCCCAATGCCCTGATCGATGAGGCCAAGAACGGCAAGGAAGCGTTGGCAAAAATGTCCTCTAACACCTACGACATCGTGCTGATGGACTTGGTCATGCCAGACATGAGCGGTATTGATGTGGTGCGAATCATTCGGCGGGACTGCCCAGCGCCCTTTTGCGATGTCCGCGTGGCCGCTTTCACCGCGAACCTGGCTGAAAATGCCATCAAAGAATGCCTGTCGGTCGGTATGCAGGATTTTTTGAGCAAGCCCCTGGACAAAGATTTGCTGTTTCAAGTGATCCGACAACCCGCATGAGGGCACAGGCTAAGAAAAGCCATCCCTGTCACGAAGAACATCGCATCTGGTCGCTAGGGTTGGTGGATCAACGTTCGCCCATGGCATTGCTCACGGTTTTCATGACGGGTTTGAGCAAATAACTCAAGACCGATCTCTCCATGGCCTTGATATCGACCGTGGCAGTCAATCCGGGTCTCAACTCGATGCTGTCTGCGGTTTTACCGGAAAATTCTTGGCCCAAGATCCGAACATGCACGCGGTAATACGCAACCTCACCTTGCCGTGTATCTTCCTTCAACACATCGGGGCTGATATAGATGACCTCGCCGTTCATGGCGCCAAAAATGGTGGAATCGTAGGCGTCTAGCTTGACGCTTGCGCGCTGGCCAATCTCCACAAAGGCGATATCCGTGGGGCTGACCTTGGCTTCGGCGATCAAATCTTCGCCCGTGGGCAACAGCTCCAAAACGACCTCACCCGCGCGCACCACACCACCGACTGTGTTGATGCGGATGTTGTTCACGACTCCGGCCATGGGCGCAAACAGCTCGGTCTGTTTCAACACTTGGGTGCGGTCTTTCAGTATTTCTGACTGTGTGAACAGTTCTTCTTGGGCTTTGGTCATTTCTGATTGGGCGTCTTGAAAGTACTTGTTGCGCTTACTGACCAATTGCGCGTTCAAGTCAGCAACACTGCGCTCCAACCGCAAAACATCGGCTTTACTGACATCACCATTGGTCAACAACTGCTGGTTAATGGCCAACTCCTGTTTTGCCAAGTTCAGGATGCCGGTCATCGCACGGATATCTTGCTGAAATGCGGTTCTTCGTTTGTTGTACAGATCGGTTTGGTTGCGTATGTAGTCGCCAAACTCCAGCAGCTCAGGGTCGAATCGCAAAGGCTTTTCGTACACCTCGGCTTGCAAACGAGTCAGGGTAATTTTCAGTGCCGCCACCTTGGCTCGGGTGTCATCCACCGCAGCACCTGCACGGCGTTTTTCCAGCGTCGCCAAAAGCTGGCCGGCCTTGACAACGTCGCCCTCGGCCACATGCAGTTCGGTCACCACGCCACTGTCGACCGATTGCACCAATTGGGTTCTGCTCGATGCGATCAATTGAGCGGGCGCTCGAGTGACCTGGTCAATCTCAGCCAATGCAGCCCACACCAACAACAAGATGATGGCCAATGCAATTCCCCGCAAAACCCACCTCGATTCCCGAGGCCCTTCAGTCTCGTCGATCCATTCATCAAAAGTTTCGCTGGCCACAGAGCTATTGACCCTTGGCAACGGTTGGTTTTTGTTTAGACGGTTCATTTAGGATGGCTCCACCGACGAAGGGGTGGACGGCTCCTCGATGCTGACGTGTTTTGCTGCGTTTAACTTTTGAAGAACCGCCTCTTTCGGTCCATCCAGCACAACCTGTGCACCCAACACCACGATCACACGATCAACCAATGGCAAGATATTGGGCTTGTGTGTCACCACCACGATGGTCTTGCCTTTCGCCGCCTCCTGCGCCAACACGGCCAAGCATCGTTGCTCTTGCTCGTCATCCATCGATGCGGTGGGTTCATCGAGCAGCATGATCTTCGGATCGGTCAATACGATCCGGGTGAAGGCCAACAATTGTTTTTGCCCCCCCGACAGGCCTTGACCGCCTTCGCTGATCATTCGCTCCAGTCCCAATGGGTGGGCTGAAACGAACCTGTCCATGCCCGTTCGTTTCATGGCGTCGAGGATGGCCTGGTCACCGGGGTCGGGCAGTCCAATCAACAAATTTTCGCGAATACTGCCCTGAAACAAACGGTGGTCTTGCTGCAAGTAGCCCACGTTTTCAGTGACCACTTGCCGGTGAATGCTGGCCAAGTCCAGACCATCGAGAAGGATCTTCCCTCTGGTGGGCAGGTACATCCCGGTCAGCAAACGCAACAGGGTGGACTTACCAGAACCAATAGGTCCCACCACTGCGATTTTCTGTCCTGGCGCAATGTCTAGGTGTTGTACCGATAAAGACGGTGGATTGTTGCCATATGCAAAAACAACTTCTTGCAAATCGAACCGTCCCTCAATGGTGTCGGGGGTTAACGGTCGCTGCACATCTTGGTTGTCGACCTTGAGTTGGTACAAGCGTTCCAAGCCTTCAATAGCCGCCCTGGCATGGGCATGCTGCACCAACAAATTGGGCATAGTGATGATTGGGGTCAACACTCGCCCGCCCAAGATGGAACACGCAATCACCGCTCCCATGGTCATGTGTCCATTCATGGCAGCCCACGCCCCCGCCACCACGATGCCCGCATAGCTGATTTGTTGCAATGTCGCAGCGTAGTAATTCACACGGTCTGACAGCGTGCGAGTTTTCAAGTCGTTCTGAATGGATTGATGGTTGACTCGAATCCAGCGGGACAAGAACTTCCACCCACCAGAGCCGGCTTTGATGGTCTCTACGCCCTCGACGGTCTCCACCAATATGCCGGTTTTTTGGTTCGAAAACGCGGCACCGTCTTGCGCTTGCTGCCCCATTTTTTCGCGAATGGACAGCCCCAAATACAAAGCCAGCAGTCCAGTCACCAAGGGCACCAAGGCCACCACAGGATGGCCAATCAGCGCAATGAGCACCACGAACACCAGCGCCAATGGAAGATCCACCAGCGTAAACAAGGTGGATGAAGTGAAGAAATTTCGTACCTGTTCATAGCCCCTGACCTGTCCCGCCAAAGAACCCACCGATGCCGGTAATTGGTCCACCCGTAGGCTGAGTAAACGGGTGAAAATTTCTCGGGACAAGCGGCCATCGACCCCTACCGCCACATGGTCCATCAGCTTGGAGCGAGCGAACTTCATGGCCAGCTCCACCAAAATGGTCAATGCCACGCCGGATGACAAAATGATCAACGTGTGTTCGCTGCGCGTGGGAATGACACGGTCATATACCTGCATCGAAAACAAAGATGTCGCCAAAGCCAAGAAACCAATGAAGAGTGTGGCGATGGCAGCCTCTACGATGTCTTGACGGTAGTGACGAACAGCATGAATGAGGTGCGAAGTAAAGCCCAACGGGTTGATTGACTTGGCCCAAAACACCGATGCACCAAACGGCGCTTGAGTGGCCGTCAGATCTACACCTGCGCAACCTTGCTCAAAAGCACCGCCATCCAACACCATCGAACCTTGAGCGTTGACCACTTGCCATTGCGACTGGGGTGATTTCGATACAAGCACCACCCAGCCGTGCGCTGCCACGTACGCCAACAGCGGCAACTGCGCCGGATCGGGCAGCTTCATTCGACGAGGCGTTTGAAAGCCCATACGAGCGCACAACGAAGCCAACTGAACACCGGGCTCTAAACCAGGGTCTATGGCTTTGAGCGAAGCCTTGAACCTCAAACCATCGAGTCCCTTCCCTTGTGCCTGCGCCAAGCGTTTGATGGCCCAAGCCAACTGCGAAACCGATTCATTCATGGTGGCGTATGGGCGTGATTCATGCGCACCTGCAACCGGTTCAAAGCCGCCTCAAATCCCGCCTGGACTTCTGCTAGGGCGTACTGACTCTGGGCCAATTCACGAGCAGCATTGAGCAGGTCAAGCCAACTCTTGCGACCTGCTTGAAATTGGCGAACATAGGACTCCATGACTTTTTGTGAGCCCGTGACCGAATCGCGCAACGGCGTCAAACGGCGAAAAGATTGCTGGAGGTCTTCATGATCTGACAACAGCTGTTGTCGAACCTCCATCTCGACAGCCGACACTGCATGATCTTGGGCCTGCAAACGCACGCCCAATGCTGCGGCCTCTGCTGATGTAGAAAAACCGGTGCCCGGCGCGTAGCGAAGCCCCACAAACCAACTGTCTTCTTTGCTGCTGTTGTACTGAGTCGTACCGATGGGTTTTTCCCAACGAAGGTAAAACTGTGGGTACTGCTCTGACTGTTTGGCATTGAGTTGTCGCTCCAAGGCCGCCCGGTCATTAAGTGATTTTTGAACCGCGATGTGCTTCATGCTCAACAATGACCAGTCGGGGGCAGCCAGACGGTCCACCCAAATTTGGGCATCGGCCATATTCATGGGTTCTGGCATGTTCAACAAGCGGTCTTGCAAGTTGGAGAGCCCCGTCATTTGCTCCAAGCGCATGGCCGATGTTTTCAAAGCCGATTGCGCCGCAGCCAACTCAGCCCTGACCTGCAACACCCGTGCATTGACCAGCTCTTGGTCGATGGCCGCCGAAGCCGTAGCCTCAACCCGACGAATCATCTGGCCTTCGTAGTTTTTGAGCACAGTCAAGACATCACGTGCAATGCGGATGCGAAGCACCGCCGATCGGGCCATTTGCCAAACGGCCACCACTTGCAAATGAACCTCTTGACCTTGTATTTGGGCTTGGAGGCGTGAACTCTCAGCGCCGCGCTCGGATTGCGCAATGCGCGAATCCACCACACCAAAATCCCACAAAGTTTGTTCGACCCGGATGACCCTACTGGCGGGTGACACGTTCTCCTTGCCGTCACTTTCCACCAGCAAGTTGATGGATGGCCAACGCTGCCGCTTGACGGCTTGCACATCGCTCTGCGCAGCCAAAGCCGATGACAGGGCCGCTCTTAACTGTGGATGATGCGCATGTGAGGCATCCAGCAGCTCTTGCAGGTGAATGCCCGCCGGGGCGAGCGGCTGCGCCACAGATGACACTGGAGAAAAGATGGCCACTGAGGTCAGCACCCCAACCACCAACCGCAGCACCGCATTACCCACGCCGACAAAATGACATAGGCCATCGAACAACATATTGCAAACTTTCAAAAACTCCCCGGATTTTGCGGTCAACCACGTGAGCCTCAGGGCACGCGCCCAGCCATTAGCGGCAATTTGTACGGCCAATTCCTTCGGCGAGCGTTGACGAGCACCTACTGAGCCCATCTTCATCCACAAACACGCGAGAGGGCATGAAAGCGGATCATCAAAATCCCACGGCCCTGATCGTCGTGGTGGTGGTGATTGGGAAGACGTCTTTCATATCCCCATCGATGTTGTCGGCAATTTTTTCCGCTAAACGCATTTGCTACTGATTTTTGCCTTTTTCGACCAAGTAGAGGTCTTTGCCAAAACTGTTGATGGCCCGCTCTGCATGGGCCTCATAAATCTGCAACAACCTGTCGGTGGGCATCAAGCTGCGGCTGCGCCGATCCAGGTCCCGAACATCCAAAACGATCAAACCCTCAGCCTCCATCTCTCTCAGCTTCAAGCGGACTGCTCGATCCGAATAAGCCGGGTGTTGTAAGACCTGTTTGAGGGCTGGGTTCATACCACCCGAGAAGGTGGACCACTGCTGTTTTGCTATACAAAAGTACACATGCCGACCCACCACGCTGGAGAGCGCCGGTGATAAAGCCGACTCCTGCTGATTGATATCAGCCAAAGCAGCCATGAGCTTGGATTTGATTGTGTCCATAAGGCAGGTGTCCATTCATGCTAATGAACGACGCCAGCAGAGGGGGTCTTATTGCCACATTAATAGGCAAAGAATTCCTGTTTATATTTCCTATTTATTATTAAAATCAAAAAATAGTAATTGTTTAGAACAAATAATCAGCCGACTCTGTATACGAATTTATTGAATCAGGCATCAACACGATAACACGAATCTACGTATAACGTAGAGACGAGAGGTGCAGAAAAGCCCGATTATGGGCGGCTTGTCTGGGCCATCACAATGCCAAAAGAAACCAAAAGCAATATTTTTGGTCACCGTCTTAAAATCGCCCGCTTGGCGATTGGCATTCCTCAGGACAAATTGGGCGTGAAGATTGGACTGGATGAGCACACGGCCAGTGCGCGCATCAGCCGTTACGAGAACGGGATTCACGAGCCCGCCATACCAACGGCCCAGTACCTAGCGCAAGTCCTGAAAATACCGCTGGCTTACCTGTATTGCGAGGACGATCGGATGGCGCAGCTGCTTTTGTGTGTGGCCGACCTAAACGATGCGCAATGGGCGGAGCTGAGCACATTCATGACTCTGCACTTTGGACTCGCCATGGATTAAAGCCAGCTTTTTGCTCGTTCGTTACGGTTGGACCTCAGAGTCGCCTTGGATCATGGGCTTGGGTCTGCTTTACGTCCCGCAAAAAATCAACTACGGCTCCCCCAATTACCCCATGGGTAATGCGTCTGTGATGCCAACACCATGCTGAATTGCATAGGCCCCACCATTCACCCCAATGCAAAATTTTAAATATTTAAATTTAACTTTGATGATAGTATTTGCCGTATATAAAATTTGTTTATTCAAAATATGGCCAAAATTGGGGTCCTTTTGTGTATGTGGTTCTTGGCTTTGTCATCCGGGCTGTTATCGGCTCGCGGTCAAAGCTTGTTGGATCTCGAATCGGAATCCTTGCGCCAATTCCGTCAACAACAAGAGCGGGTCGAGCAGCAGCAAAAGCAGCTCCAGACCCAACCGGATGTCAGC
>JACCDH011009256.1_pt1 | contig 13538 bp, 13 predicted proteins | sample 7442481 | NCBI WGS metagenome assembly JACCDH01 (sample SAMN15323433, study PRJNA562643) | freshwater metagenome | isolation source: river surface water | place: USA:Blue River Watershed | collected 2017-08-15
AGGCAGAAATCAAAATAGCTAGGTTATAATTTTCGCTTCTACGGTGGCTGTAGCTCAGTTGGTAGAGTCCAGGATTGTGATTCCTGTTGTCGTGGGTTCGAGCCCCATCAGCCACCCCAAAATTTAAAGGCCCTCCCATAGGAGGGCCTTTTTTTTCTGCCTGTTTGGTTGACTCGTGTCAGCTCGTCAATGTGGCGACATTGCTTCTTGCTCTGTGCAGCTTTTTATAGCTGTCAATTAACCGATGGTGCCTATCAAGACCTTCTAGCTTCATGCTGGTAGGTGTTAAGCCGAAGAAGCGCACATTGCCCTCAACAGATCCGATGGCGGCATTCATACGATCGTTGCCAAACATTCGGCGGAAGTTGGTTTCATAGTCACTTAGTTCCAACTCTGGGTCAAGTAGAACTTCTAACACCACATTCAAGGCTTGGTAAAACAAGCCGCGCTCAACCGTGTTGTCGTTGTATTGCAAGAATGCGCCCACCAGTTCGTGGGCTTGTTCAAATTGCTTCAGTGCGAGATGAATCAAGAGCTTCAGCTCCAGCACGGTGAGCTGGCCCCACTCGGTGTTGTCGTCAAACTCGATGCCAATCAGAGTGGCAACGTCTGAGTACTCATCTAGCTCGTTGTTTTCAAGGCGATCCAGTAACGCAGACAGGCTGGCGTCATCTAAGCGATGCAAGTTGAGAATGTCTTCGCGAAACAACAAGGCTTTGTTGGTGTTGTCCCAAATCAAGTCTTCAATGGGGTAGACCTCTGAATAGCCAGGTACCAAGATACGACAGGCTATGGCGCCCAGTTGGTCGTACACCGCGGTGTAGGCCTCTTTGCCCATGTTTTTGAGAATGCCGAACAAGGTAGCGGCTTCATCTGCATTGGAGTTCTCACCGTGACCGGAAAAGTCCCATTGGACAAATTCGAAATCAGGTTTGGTACTGAAAAATCGCCACGACACGATACCGCTGGAGTCGATGAAATGCTCCACAAAGTTATTGGGCTCTGTGACGGCATTGCTTTCAAACGTGGGGCGAGGTAAATCGTTGAGGCCTTCAAAGCTGCGGCCTTGGAGCAGTTCGGTCAGGCTGCGCTCTAACGCCACTTCAAAGCTGGGGTGTGCGCCGAATGAGGCAAATACACCACCTGTGCGTGGATTCAGCAAGGTGACGCACATCACGGGATAGATGCCACCCAATGATGCGTCTTTCACCAGAACGGGAAAGCCTTGTTCTTCCAAGCCGTGAATGCCAGCCAAGATGCTTGGATATTGATTCAGCACATCTTGCGGTAGGTCGGGCAAACAGATTTCACCTTCCAAGATCTCGCGCTTGACGGTGCGTTCGAAAATTTCAGACAGACATTGCACTTGGGCCTCGGCCAGCGTATTGCCTGCGCTCATGCCATTGCTGACAAACAAGTTTTCAATCAGGTTGGAGGGGAAGTAAACCACTTCGCCATCTGATTGGCGAACATAAGGCAATGAACAGATGCCACGTTCGGCATTGCCAGAGTTGGTGTCGATCAGGTGCGAGCCGCGCAGTTCGCCGTCAGGGTTGTAGATGCTCAGGCAGTAGTCGTCCAGAATTTCTTGAGGCAGCGCATCTTTTTTGCCGGGCTTGAACCAGCGTTCGTTGGGGTAGTGCACAAACGTAGCGTTGGCGATGTCTTCGCCCCAAAAAGCGCCTGCATAAAAATGGTTGTTGTTCAGTCGCTCAATGTATTCACCCAGCGCGGAGGCTAAGGCGCTTTCTTTGGTGGCACCCTTGCCGTTGGTGAAGCACATGGGCGAGTGGGCATCACGAATATGGAGTGACCACACATTCGGAATGATGTTGCGCCAAGCGGCAATTTCAATCTTGATGCCTAGTCTCGCTAAGACGCCAGACATGTTGGCGATGGTTTGCTCGAGTGGTAAGTCTTTGCCGAGGATGAATGTTTCGTTGTCAGTGGATGGCTTGAGGCTGAGTAAGGACTGTGCGTCTGCATCTAAGCTCTCGACTTCTTCAATCACAAACTCTGGGCCTGCTTGCACGACTTTTTTTACAGTACAGCGCTCGATGGAATTCAGAATCCCTCGTCGGTCTACTTCTTCAATGTCCGTAGGTAATTCAACTTGAATCTTGAAAATCTGTTGGTAACGATTTTCCGGGTCAACGATGTTGTTTTGCGAGAGACGAATGTTCTCGGTGGGGATGTTGCGTGTGTTGCAGTACAGCTTGACGAAGTAAGCCGCACACAAAGCCGAGGAGGCCAAAAAGTAATCGAAAGGACCAGGGGCTGAACCATCGCCCTTGTATCGGATGGGCTGATCAGCCACCACTGTGAAGTCATCGAACTTGGCTTCTAGACGAAGTTTGTCGAGAAAATTGACTTTAATTTCCATGGGCGGATTTTTAAAACGAAGTGGTGACGAGGCGAGTTACCACGATCCTACATTGGGCATATCCACCCAAGGTGCGGCAGGCGCCAATGCTTCGCCTGCTTGCAGCAACTCAATCGAGATGTCATCAGGCGAACGCACAAAAGCCATGCGGCCATCTCGGGGAGGGCGAAGAATCGTCACGCCATGCGCTTGCAATTTTTCGCAGGTGGCGTAAATGTTGTCCACCGCATAAGCCAAATGCCCGAAGTTGCGCCCACCTGTGTATACCTCAGGGTCCCAGTTGTAGGTGAGTTCGACTTGTGCATCTTCATCGCCGGGGGCGGCAAGGTAGACCAAGGTGAAGCGCCCTTGTTCAGACTCTTTGGTTCGTAAAACTTTAAGACCCAGAGCGTCGCGGTAAAACTTCAATGAGGTTTCAAGGTCGGTGACACGCACCATGGTGTGTAGATATTTCATTGAGCGTCTTTCATAGAGCGTGACACAGTGAGGTTAACCAATTCAAACCATCGTGTGTGCCGCTGTGAACCGCGCCTCGACGGGGCCGGTATTCGCAACCGATCCATCCATTCCAACCACAGGCAGCAGAGACTTCGTCAATCACATCAAAGAGGTATGGGTAGTTGAGTTCGCCCAAGTCCGGTTCGTGTCGCATGGGGACACCCGCTATTTGGAAATGACCGACACGACCAGTTGGCAAGTATTGGCGAATCTTGGCTGCTAAGTCGCCTTCCATGATTTGGCAGTGGTAGAGGTCCATCTGCACTTTCACGTTGGGGGCGCCGATGTTTTCAACGATGCGGTGTGCTTGTGTTTGGTAGTTCAGAAAATAGCCAGGCATATCGCGCGTGTTGATGGGTTCGATCAACACGTCACACCCTGATGCGCGTGCTTGTTCCGCTGCCCATGCGATGTTGCGACTGTAGGTGGCTTCAATGACTTGCGCTTCTGTGCCTTGCGGCGCAATACCCGCCATCACGTGAATACGTGTGCAGCCGAGTGTGTTGGCGTAGGACAGGGCTTGCCAGATGCTGGATTGAAACTCACTGACTCGGTTGTTGAGGCATGCCAAACCTCGATCGCCCGAATCCCAATCACCAGGCGAGGCGTTGAACAGCACCTGTGTGAGCTTGTTGTCGTTGAGTCTTAGCTGCAACTCTTGTGCGTCAAAGGCGTATGGGAAAAGAAACTCAACGCCGTCAAAGCCGTCTTGCGCGGCGGCAGTGAAGCGGTCTAAAAAGTCATACTCGTTGTAGAGCATGCTGAGGTTGGCGGCAAAACGTGGCATGGTCAGAGTTTAATGATTGTGCAGTACATAACAACTTTAAGCTAAGTGCTTGAATTCATTAGGTATGATGCGGCATTCAAAGGAGCTGAACATGGCGGACATCAACCCAACCAACAACAACCTCGTGATCGGCGAGGGCGTCACTTTCAAAGGCTCAATTGCAGCCCCCGGCAAAGCCGTGATCAACGGTAATGTTTCTGGAGAGTTGACAGCTGATGACTTGTTGATTGGCACCAAAGGTCAAGTGACCGGCACTGTGCGCGCACGCGAAATCGATGTGCACGGTGAATTGAACGAAGACATCGTTTGCAAAGAGCATTTGTTGATTCACAGCACTGGCAAAGTGTCTGGCACCTTGGAATACCACGAGTTGGAAATCCAACGCGGCGGTAAGTTCAAAGGCAATATGAACCAGAAATGAGTCGGTTCGCCAATCGGCGTCAAGCCTTTTGGCAGGGCATCCGAGATGCCCTGGGAGCGCCCGTCTTAGTTCTGTTTGCGGGCATGGTTGGCTTCGGTGCCATGGGGCGAACCCACGGTTTTGATGCATGGATGACCGGCCTCACCAGCTTGCTGATGTTTGCGCTGCCCGGCCAAGTGGTGATGCTGGAGATGTTCATTTCTGGCTCATCCATGTTGGCCATCGGTTTTGCCGTGACGCTGACCTCGACCCGCTTTGTCACCATGGTGGTGACTCTTTTTCCCCAACTCCACCGACGCGACCGTAACCTACTGCTGTACCTGTGGGTACACATGCTAGCCATGACCGCATGGGCGGTGTCGATGCGAGAGTTTCCCCGCATGCGAGCACAGCACCGTTTGAATTACTTCATCGGTTTGGCTTTGCCATGTTGGCTGATTTCACCTTTGGGCACGGTGTTTGGATATTTCGTGGCGGGTTGGGTGCCTACGCCTGTGACGTTGGCCTTGGTGTTTATCAACCCCTTGTTTTTCTTGCTCACATTTACCGATGTGAAGCCTTGGGCAAACCGATTGGCCATCGGCTTAGGTTGCTTGCTCGGCCCCTTGTTTTTCATGTTGGATGCAGACAGTAGCTTGTTGCTGACGGGTTTAATTGGCGGCACGGCGGCTTATTGGGTGGATCGCCGCTGGCTGCGACCTAAACCTGTGGAGGTACAGGCATGAGCGCCGATATGCAAGGTTGGGGTGTTTGGTTGGCATTGAGTGCGGCCTGCATCGGTACCTACATCTGCCGTGCCGCAGGCGTGAAGTTATCGGGGCATATTCATCAAGACAGCGAGGTGTTTCGCTGGCTTTCAGCAGTCACCTATGCCATGGTGGCCGCCTTGACGATACGGATGATTTTGTTGCCCTTGGGTTTGTTGGCCAGCGTGCCGTTGTTGTTGCGTGTGCTGATTTGTGCACTCAGTATTGCCGTGATGGTGTCTAGCCCGCAGCGTCGTTTGGTGCCAGCCTTGTTGACGGGGACTTCGCTCATGCTGTCTTATGGCGTGTACAGCGCAAGCCCTTAGTTTTCAAAGCCTGCCGCTGTACGAACCTACAATTCGCGTGCAACCTTAAGGCATCATGAATATCCTGATTTCCAACGACGATGGCTTTCAAGCCCCAGGCATCGTGGCCCTGTACGAGGCGCTCAAAGATTTGGGGCGTGTTGAAGTGGTCGCGCCTGAGCACAACAACAGTGCCAAATCGAACGCGCTGACCTTGCATTCCCCGTTGTATGTGCACCAAGCCAGCAATGGCTTTCGCTATGTCAATGGCACGCCAGCGGACTGTGTGCACATCGCGCTCACGGGTTTGTTGGATTACAAACCTGACCTCGTGGTGTCAGGCATCAACAACGGTGCCAACATGGGCGACGACACGATTTACTCAGGCACAGTGGGCGCAGCCATGGAAGGCTATTTGTTTGGCATTCCCGCCATTGCGTTTTCACAAGTCGACAAAGGGTGGGGCCACATTGATGCTGCGGCAGCTAAGGCACGTGAGTTGGTTCAGCACATGTTGGCGCAAGGCCATGTGGCGGGTTCGCCATGGTTGTTGAATGTGAATATCCCCAATTTGGCGGCAGATCAAATCAAGCCCCTGCGTGTGACGCGCTTGGGCCGTCGTCACTCGGCCGAGCGCGTGATCACACAAACCAGCCCTCGCGGCGAAACCATGTATTGGATTGGTAGCGCTGGTGCAGCTAAAGACGACAGCGACGGCACGGACTTTCACGCCACCTTTGAGGGGCATCTGTCTGTCACGCCATTGCACGTGGATTTGACCGAGCACGCGAGCCTACCCAATTGGGCGCAGCGATTGAGCGGGGCGAGCGCATGAAACAGCGCCCCAGCTTTCCGGCACGGCTAGACACGGGCAAGCCACAAGCAGCTCCGAAAACCTTGATGGGTGCCACCCGCGTGGTCACGCCACCATCACCTGCTCGACCTAAACCCACAGGCGTGGTGAGCCCCACAGGAGTGGGCCTAGATTCATCGGCCATTCGCGCTCGCATGGTGCAAAAACTCACGCTACAAGGCATTGAGGATGCGGTGGTGCTTGAAGCCATGGGCCGTGTTGAGCGCCATCGTTTTGTAGACAGCGCCTTGGTGAACCAAGCTTACGAAGACACCAGTTTGCCCATTGGGCTCGGGCAAACCATATCCAAGCCCAATGTCGTGGCTCGCATGATTGCACTGCTGCGAGAAGCGCCGGGTTTGCAAGGTGCGCCGTTGATGGGGCGTGTCTTAGAGATCGGTACAGGGTGTGGTTACCAAGCGGCTGTGTTGGCCTGTGTAGCGCGTGAGGTGTACAGCATTGAGCGGTTACGTGGTCTGCACGACAAGGCGCGCGACAACCTGCGCCCGATGCGTCTGCCCAACGTACATCTGATTTTTGGCGACGGCATGTTGGGTTATGCCCAAGGTGCGCCGTATAGCGCCATCATCTCAGCCGCAGGTGGTGAAAATGTGCCGCAAGCATGGATTGATCAGCTTGCCATGGGCGGTCGTTTGGTGGCGCCGACCCACACCAGTGCAGGGCAACAAGCACTGGTCGTGATTGATAAAACACCGCAAGGTTTGCAGCAGACCCTACTCGAGGCCGTGAACTTTGTGCCTCTAAAATCAGGCATTGCTTGAATACAGGGAAATAACAATGTTTCGTGTCGGAATCTGGGGTCTTGTTGCCCTGATGACAGCGCTTGTGTTGTCGGGGTGCTCCAACAAAGGGCGTCTTGCACCGTTTGATGACCACTCCATTGGCGCCGCACGCAGTTCCAACCGTGTACTTCCAGGCGCTGAAAACGCAGGCAAGCCCGGTTATTACACCGTCAAGCCAGGCGACACCTTGATTCGCATTGGCATGGACAACGGTCAAAGTGGCCGTGACATTGCGCGATGGAACAAGTTAGATAACCCCAATTTGATTGAAGCGGGCCAAGTGCTGCGCGTGGTGCCTCCTACAGCAGAAGCGCCTGTGGTACGTCAGCCTGCACCTGTGACTACGACGTCAGCGCCAGTGGCGTCTGCCCCAGCAGCGCCCGTGACGCCAGCTACCCCAGTCGCCGCTGATGAGACCATCAGTTTTCAGTGGCCGGCTCGTGGCAACCTGATTTCGGGTTTTGATGAGTCCAAAAACAAAGGCCTCGATATTGGCGGTAAAGCGGGAGACCCTGTGTTGGCGGCTGCCGATGGCCGTGTGGTTTATGCAGGGGCTGGCTTGCGTGGCTATGGCAACCTCATCATTTTGAAGCACAACAACACGTACTTGACTGCGTATGCACACAACCAAACCTTGTTGGTCAAAGAAGACCAAGTCATCAAGCGTGGTCAAAAAATTGCCGAGATGGGCAATAGCGATGCCGACCAAGTGAAGTTGCATTTTGAAATTCGCCGTCAAGGCAAGCCGGTAGATCCAGCGAAGTATTTGTCGGCCAACTGATGACAGACACAACAACAGAAAAACAATGGCCTGACAACGCGCTCACCATCGAATCGATGGACATGGAGGCGCAAGGTGTGGGGCACCGTGCCGATGGCAAAGTGGTGTTTGTCGATGGTGCCTTGCCTTTTGAGGTGGTGCGTGCCAATGTGCACCGCAAAAAAGACAACTGGGAAAAAGCCTCGCTGTTGGAAGTGCTGCACGAATCGTCGCAACGCGTCACACCCGGCTGCCCGCACTTTGGCTTGCATGCCGGTGCATGTGGTGGTTGCAAGATGCAGCACTTGGATGCGTCGGCCCAAATTGCGGTCAAGCAACGCGCCCTTGAAGACAACCTGTGGCACTTGGGCAAGGTCAAGCCTGAGACCATTTTGCGTCCCATCCAAGGCCCTGCGTGGGGCTATCGCTTTCGCGCTCGCTTGTCGGTGCGCTATGTGGTGAAAAAGGGCGAGGTATTAGTCGGTTTTCATGAGCGCAAGAGCCGTTATGTGGCTGACATGCGCCAATGCCCCATTTTGCCGCCGCATGTGGATGCGCTGCTCATGCCTTTGCGCCAACTCATTGGCGGTATGGATGCACGTGAGACCTTGCCGCAAATTGAATTAGCCTGTGGCGATGACGTGACTGCTTTGGTCTTGCGCCACATGGAGCCCTTGAGTGCGCATGACATGCAAGCATTGTGCGACTTTGCGACGCAGCACAACGTGCAATGGTGGTTGCAGTCCAAAGGCCCAGATACGGTGTGTTTGATGGAGGGCGCTCTGGGAGCTCCACTGTCTTACGCTTTGCCTGAGTTTGGCATCACCATGCCATTCAAGCCCACAGACTTCACGCAAGTGAACCCGCATATCAACCGCGTGTTGGTTACACGTGCGCTGCGTTTGCTCGATGTGCAACCGACCGAGCGCGTCATTGATTGGTTCTGCGGCTTGGGTAACTTCACCTTGCCTTTGGCCACTGTCGCGCGCGAGGTGTTGGGCATTGAGGGGAGCGAGGCTTTGGTGGCGCGCTCTGGCGAGAACTATGTGTTCAACCAAGCCAAGCGCGACCAAGCCTTGGCCCCCACAAGCTTTGTGGCGCGTAACTTGTTTGAGATGACGCCTGAGTTGTTACGCCAAGATGGCTCGGCAGACAAGTGGCTGGTTGATCCGCCTCGAGAAGGGGCGTTCTCCTTGGTGCAGGCCTTGGCCGAGTTGCATCAACAGCCTGAGTTGCGTCAGGGTTGGACACCGCCCAAACGGATTGTGTATGTGAGTTGCAACCCTTCCACCTTGGCGCGTGACGCGGGTGTGTTGGTCAATTCGGCGGGTTATCGCATTTCATCGGCAGGTGCTGTGAATATGTTCCCGCACACCGCCCACGTCGAGAGCATGGCCGTGTTTGATTTAATTTAATAAATGACTGACGTAAAAAAGGGACCCTGCGGTCCCTTTTTTGTGGGTACTGAAACGCTTAGTCGCGTTCGCCACCAAAGATGCCGAGCAAGGCCAGCAAGCTTTGGAACACGTTGATGATGTCCAAGTACAAGGTCAGCGTAGCACTGATGTAGTTGGTTTCGCCGCCGTCCATGACTTGCTTCAAGTCATACAACATGAACGCGCTGAAGATGGCCATGGACAACATGGAGATCACCATCATGCCGGCCGATGAACCAACGAATACGTTGATGATGCTGCCCACCATCAAGACCACAGCACCCACCATGAGCCATTTGCCCATGCCAGAGAGGTCGCGTTTGATGACCGTGGCCAAACTGGCCATGACAAAGAACACACCTGCTGTGCCAGCAAACGCGGTCATCACCAACTCTGCGCCGTTCTTAAAGCCCAGCACCATGGCGATCATGCGAGAGAGCATGAGACCCATGAAGAAGGTGAATCCCAAGAGCACATACACGCCGGTGGCGCTTTCTTTGGTGCGCTCAATCGCGTAGATGAAGCCGAAAGCGCCAGCGAGCATCAAAATCATGCCCATCACGCCAGAGATGGCGTAGCTGATGCCTGTGGCCACGCCCACGTAAGCGCCCAGTACAGTGGGCAACATGCTGATAGCGAGCAACCAGTAGGTGTTGCGCACCACGCGGTTGCGTTCAGCCGAGGGCAAAACATAGTGGTCGATGGTTTGAATGTTGTCATTCATGTGATTTCTCCGGTTAAACCTGAAGGTTCAGATGGCGCACATTTTAGAGGTTTCAAGAACTAACGCTGCATAGCTTACTTTTATTGAGGTTTCTTTTGTCTTGGGCGAGGGTAGTGGAGCTTTGGGAGTCGGTATGCTTAGGGTTTTCTTACTTTCAAATCTGTTGCACATGAAAACCAAACATTTCCTTGAATCCGCCGATGTCAAAGCCATTGCCGCCGCCGCTGAAGCCGAAGCTTTGAAAAACAACTGGCCTGTGACCATTGCCATCGTGGACGATGGCGGTCATTTGTTGGCTTTGCAGCGTTTAGACGGTGCAGCACCTGTATCCGCCCACATAGCCCCAGCCAAGGCCCATACAGCCGCTTTGGGTCGTCGCGAAACCAAGGTCTATGAAGATGTGATCAATGGTGGGCGCACTTCGTTCTTGAGCGCGCCTGAAATCAAGGGCATGCTTGAAGGGGGTGTGGCGATCATCAAAGACGGCCAATGCATCGGCGCTGTGGGCGTGAGCGGTGTGAAGTCCAACGAAGACGCACAAATTGCCAAGGCGGGTATTGCGGCCATCGGTCTGTAAATTAGAAAGACTTATAAAACAAAAGCCCCGCAGCGTTTGGCGTTGCGGGGCTTTTTTGCGGGCGTTGATGTTTAGTAAATCAAACGCTCGGGGTTGATTTCTTGCAAGATGGTCGTGGCAATTTCCTCGATGCTCTTGTGCGTGGTGGACAGCCAGCGAATGCCTGCACGGCGCATCATGGCTTCGGCTTCGGCCACTTCATGGCGGCAGTTGGCCAAGCTGGCGTATTTTGAGTCGGGGCGGCGTTCGTTGCGAATTTCGCTCAGGCGCTCGGGCTGGATGGTCAACCCAAAAATCTTTTTCTTGTGCGGCATGAGCGCAGGCGGCAATTGGCGGCGCTCAAAATCTTCAGGAATGAGCGGATAGTTGGACGCTTTCAAGCCATGTTGCATGGCCAAGTACAGGCTGGTGGGCGTTTTGCCGCTGCGGCTCACGCCCACCAAAATCACATCCGACAGCTCTAAATCACGGTTGAGTTGGCCATCGTCATGGGCCAAGCTAAAGTTGATGGCTTCGATCCGGTCACGGTACTCTTGGCTCTTGCTGGCGTCCGAGAAACGACCCACGCGGTGGTTCGACTTGATGCCGAGTTCTTTTTCCAGCGGGTTCACGAAAATGCTGAACATGTCCATCAGCATGGTTTTGTCTTGGCAGCCTTCCAAAATCACGTTCAAGACTTCCATGTTCACCAAAGTGGTAAACACAATGGGTTTTCGGCCTTCTACCTCTCCCGTGTGTAGGATTTGACGCACCGCTTGGTGCGCTTTGTCCACCGAGTCCACAAACGGAATGCGAATGTGGCGGAACTTCACCTCAAACTGCGCCAAGATGGCGTTGCCAAAGGTTTCTGCGGTGATGCCGGTGCCGTCAGACACAAAGAACACGGTGGGATTGGGCATGAAAAACTTTCAATAGGAAGCACAGGGTTGGACCAAGGAGAGGCCGTATCGGCCACCTACAATGCTCCATTATCCGAATTTCGCCACGCAGACTTTTCGACCCATTCGAAAAACTAAAAAGTCGCCGCGCTGCATGGCTGCCAGTTTTAACTTTTGGAGCTTGTCTATGACTGCACTTTTCAGCCCAACCGCCTTGGTGGTTCCTTTTGAGCAACTGCGAATGACAGACGTCGAAGCCGTTGGCGGTAAAAACGCCAGCCTCGGCGAAATGATTTCGCAACTTCCCTCTGGTGTGCGCGTTCCCACCGGTTTTGCCACCACGGCCCATGCCTTCCGTGAGTTTTTGGCGTTTGACGGCTTGGCCGACAAAATCAACGCCCGTTTGAACAAGCTCGACACCGAAGACGTGCGCGCCTTGGCCGAAGCTGGTGCCGAAATTCGCGCCATGGTGGAAGCGCAACCTTTCCCTGCTGACTTGGAAAAAGCCATTCGCGAAGCCTTCATCACTTTGTCTGAAGGCAACGCTGCCGCCACTTTTGCGGTGCGTTCTTCAGCGACAGCCGAAGACTTGCCTGATGCTTCTTTCGCTGGCCAACAAGAAACTTTCCTGAACGTGCATGGCATTGACGAAGTGCTGCACAAAATGAAAGAAGTGTTTGCCTCTTTGTACAACGACCGCGCCATCAGCTACCGCGTGCACAAGGGCTTTGCCCACGCCGATGTGGCCTTGTCTGCCGGCGTGCAACGCATGGTGCGCTCGGACACGGGCGCAGCCGGCGTGATGTTCACCATCGACACCGAATCGGGTTTTGAAGATGTGGTGTTCATCACCTCGAGCTACGGCCTCGGCGAGACTGTGGTGCAGGGCGCTGTGAACCCCGACGAGTTTTACGTGCACAAGCCTACGTTGAAGGCGGGCAAGCGCGCGGTGATTCGCCGCAACTTGGGATCTAAGCTCATTCAGATGGTGTTCTCCACCGCTGAAGAGAAAAAAGCCAGCGGCAAGTTGGTCAAAACCACCGATGTGCCCACGGAGTTGCGCAACCGCTATTCCTTGACCGATGCCGATGTGGAGCAACTGGCGCACTACGCTTTGGTGATCGAACAACACTATGGCCGCCCCATGGACATCGAGTGGGGCAAAGACGGCACAGACGGTCAGCTCTATATCTTGCAGGCACGCCCAGAAACCGTGAAGAGCCAAGCCAAAGGCCAAGCTGAGTTGCGCTACAAACTCAAAGGCCACAGCACTGTGTTGGCTGAAGGCCGCGCGATTGGTCAAAAGATTGGTACCGGCCCTGTTCGCTTGGTGCACAACATCAGCGAGATGGACAAAGTCCAACCCGGTGATGTGTTGGTGACTGACATGACTGACCCCAACTGGGAACCCGTGATGAAGCGCGCCAGCGCCATCGTGACCAACCGTGGTGGCCGTACCTGCCACGCCGCCATCATTGCGCGTGAATTGGGTATCCCCGCGGTGGTGGGCTGCGGACATGCAACCGAGCAACTCAAAGACGGTACTTTGGTGACCGTGAGCTGCGCTGAGGGTGATACCGGTCGCATTTACGACGGCTTGCTCGAAACTGAAGTGACCGAAGTACAACGCGGCGAAATGCCCAACATCAAGACTAAGATCATGATGAACGTGGGTAACCCACAGTTGGCGTTTGACTTCTGCCAGTTGCCCAACGATGGCGTGGGCTTGGCCCGCTTGGAGTTCATCATCAACAACAACATTGGTGTGCACCCCAAAGCGATTCTGGACTACCCCAATGTGGATGCTGACTTGAAGAAGGCCGTCGAGTCTGTGGCCCGCGGCCACGCGTCACCTCGCGCGTTTTACGTGGACAAAGTTGCCGAAGGTATTGCCACCATCGCAGCTGCTTTCTATCCAAAGCCAGTCATCGTTCGTATGTCGGACTTCAAGTCCAACGAATACCGCAAACTCATTGGCGGCAGCCGCTACGAGCCAGAGGAAGAGAACCCAATGCTGGGCTTCCGTGGTGCCGCGCGCTACATCAGCGAAGACTTCGGCGAGGCCTTTGCGATGGAGTGTGAAGCTATGCGTCGTGTCCGCGAAGACATGGGCTTGACCAACGTGCAAGTCATGGTGCCTTTTGTGCGTACCTTGGGTCAAGCCGAGCGTGTGACCAACTTGTTGGCCGAACACGGTTTGAAGCGCGGCGAGAACGAACTCAAAGTTATCATGATGTGCGAAGTGCCTAGCAACGCCATCCTCGCCGACGACTTCTTGAAGTTCTTTGATGGCTTCTCCATCGGCTCTAACGATTTGACCCAACTCACCTTGGGTCTTGATCGTGATTCCGGCTTAGAGTTGTTGGC
>JACCDH010031451.1_pt1 | contig 13532 bp, 17 predicted proteins | sample 7442481 | NCBI WGS metagenome assembly JACCDH01 (sample SAMN15323433, study PRJNA562643) | freshwater metagenome | isolation source: river surface water | place: USA:Blue River Watershed | collected 2017-08-15
GATCGGCAAGGTGGTCAGCGACAAACGCGCCAAAACCGTAACGGTGTTGGTGGAGCGTCGCGTGAAGCATGCTTTGTACGGCAAGATTGTTGCCAAATCAAGCAAGTACCACGCACATGACGAATCTGGACAATTTGGTTTGGGCGACGTGATCGAGATCACCGAGAGCAAGCCAATTTCCAAAACCAAAAACTGGGTTGCAACCCGTTTGGTTGAAAAGGCTGCAGCGGTTTAAGCTTAATCTGCTTATTCTCAGCAAACCTTCAAAAAACGACTCACAATTGTGGGTCGTTTTTTTTCGTCTGAGTATATTTCTGCTCTTACGAACAGACACTCACACCCATTCACTCATCCAAGATTAAAGGACTCACCATGATCAAAGTTGGCGACACACTTCCTGCAGTGACATTGACAGAATTTGTTGAAGTTGAAGGCAACGGTTGCAGCATTGGCCCCAACCCAGTCGATGTGGCAAAAGCATCTGCTGGTAAAACCATTGCATTGTTTGCATTGCCAGGCGCTTTCACGCCCACCTGCTCTGCCAAACACGTCCCCGGTTATGTGGCGCAATACGATGCGTTGAAAGCCGCTGGCGTTGACGAAATCTGGTGTGTCAGCGTGAACGATGCATTCGTCATGGGTGCATGGGGACGTGAACAAAAGAGCACAGGCAAAGTGCGCATGATGGGTGACGGCAGTGCAGACTTCACCAAAGCCACTGGCCTGACCTTGGACCTGACAGCGCGCGGCATGGGTCTGCGCAGCAACCGTTATTCCATGTTGGTCAAAGATGGCAAAGTTGCCAGCTTGAACATTGAAGGCCCAGGCAAATTTGAAGTCAGCGACGCTGACACCATGTTGGCTCAAGTCAAAGGCTGATTGCCGATCAGGCATCAGGCTCTCCCAAGGGGCCAACTGAAGACACAGCATTGCACCTGCCGGCGCATGCTGTGTGCTTCAACTCAAAGCATCACTTTGAGATAGTGCGCACCTGGCAATGGGTTGTGATAGTACGGCGGGATTTCTTCAAATCCCAAGTCTTCGTACAAAGCACGCGCTGTCTCCATTTCATCCAAGGTGTCCAGCAGCACACAGCTGTAACCGCATTGACGCGCTGCATCCAAAATGGCTTCTGCCAGTTGGCGTCCTAAACCCAAGCGGCGAAATGCGGGCCGCACATACAAGCGTTTCATTTCAGACGCATTGGGTGAATCGGCCGAATCGAGCGGTCTTAATGCGCAGCACCCCGCCACTTCGCCATCGACCATGGCCAAAAGCAAAGCACCTCGCGGCGCTGCGTACTCGCCTGGTAGCTGTTGCAGTTCGGCTTCAAAGTCTTGAAAACACAAATCCACATTGAGTGACTGTGCATACTCCGTAAAGATGTGCCGAACAGTGGCCATCTCTTCAAGAGTTTGAGGCGAAACAATCTCAACGGCGGGTGAAGGAAGTTCTGACAAGTGAGTTCGGTGCGTAACGAAATTCAAGTGTAGCGTTGAAATGCCCAGTCCTACAGGCTGGAGGGCACTGCGTTGATCAGGACAAATACCAAGGCTGCAACCAGTGCAAGGCAGAGCAACGCTTTTAGCCAATCGAGGGGTCGATCCAACGAAGCAGTGGCCGGTGACTCCGATGATTTGTCGCCCCACAGCATGGCACGGCTGAGGTTTTCTTTCTTTTTGACGAAGTACCAAAGAATGGCACCCACGTGGATGGCGATCAACAACAGGACCAAACCCTTGCCAAAGCCTTTGTGCCATTGAGTGGTCATGGACACAATGCTTTCAGACACCCAAACGGTCAAGGGTCCGGCATTTGCAATTTCATCATCACTGAACAAGCCTGTTGCGACTTGCAGCAAGAGCAAGCTCATCAAGGCGATGACAGAAAGTGAGCCGATGGGGTTGTGTCCCAGGTAGCGTTGTTGGCTGCTCTGCGCAGAAAAATACTGGCGCAATGCGGAGGGCGTGCACGTCAACTGTCGCCATCTAGACCAATGGCCGCCCACAAAGCCCCAGAGCAATCTGAACAACAACAGACTTAAAACGGCATAGCCACAGCGAAAGTGCCAGACCATGGCATTGCCCCCGACGTTGCCGGTGATGACCAACACAAGGACCAACAATGCGAGGGTCCAGTGGAAAAGGCGGGTGGGCAAATCCCAAACTCGGATGGCATTCATGGTGATACTTTCATGGACTTTGGGCGATCTGCAGAAAATTCAAAAACATGCGAAACTGTAAAGCACCCTCACCTTCAATGGAATACTTATGAAAAAACTTGTCACTGCTGCTTCGGCATTGCTGGCCCTCATGTTGGCTTTGCCAGCCGCCGCTCAATTTGCGAAACCTGAAGACGCCATCAAATATCGCAAAGCATCCTTCACCGTCATGGGGGCTCATTTCGGCCGTGTCGGTGCCATGGCCGCAGGCAGAGTGCCTTACGATGCCAAAGCCGCTGCCGAAAATGCCGACATTGCGGCTGCCATGTCCAAGTTGCCTTGGGCTGCTTTCCCAGAAGGCAGCGACAAAGGTGAGACGCGCGCCAAGCCAGAAATTTGGAAAGACAGCGCCAAGTTCAAAGAAGCTGCGGACAAGATGCAAGCTGAGCTGACCAAGGTGGCTGCTGCCGCCAAAACCGGTAACGCCGATGCCTTGAAAACAGCCTTTGGTCCTGCTGCAGCAACTTGCAAAGGCTGCCACGACAACTTCCGAAAAGACTGACGCTTGAATCTTCAGCTTTGATTGGCGCAGCGAAGTAGCAGCGCTGTCAACTCTTGCGGGGCACTGATCATGGGATCGTGCCCCGTTTTCATTTCAACCACTTGAGAGTTGGGCAGCCACTGGCCATCCCAAAACAGAGGATCGACCACGCGACGTCGCACGGCATCAATGGTTGCCAAGGGTGGTACGGTGCAATTGATGAACGTTCTGGGAACACTTGCAACACGCGCAGGATCGAAATTCAAAACGTGTTGGTAAGTGCCACCTGGGTGAGGTGTTTGTCGACGCTGCACCCATTCATAGTCATCCGCGCTGAGGCCAAACACAGAAGCATCGGGTGGTGGGAAGCTGTTGTCGATGCTCTCTGCGGCTGCTTCAATTCTGGCTTTTTGTGTGGCGCTGGCATGGGTGCTGCTCCAAGTTTCGCCGGGCTTGGGAACCACAGCATCCAAGTAAACCAAGTGCTTCAGACGATGCGCTCGCCGATCGGCCACAGCGGTGCCCAACATGCCTGCATAGGAGTGAACGACCAAAATGGCATCGTTCATTTCTTCGGCGTCTAGGGCCTGTAAAACATCTTGGATGTGCGTTTCCAAATCAATGCCACGGTGCAAAAGGTGGGAGCGTTCACCCAAGCCCGTGAGGGTGATGGCGTGTGCGCTGTGACCTGCACGGATCAAAGCTTCTGTGACATGGCGCCAGCACCAAGCACCATGCCAAGCGCCATGAACCAATAAATACTGGGCCATCAGATCACACCTTTGTTTTTCAGTTGTTCAATTTGCGCTGAGCTGTAACCCAAAACTTCTTTCAGCAATTGCGAGGTGTGCTGTCCCAGCTGGGGTGGCACATGGTCTTGCCTGACGGGCGTTCGGCTGAGCTTGAGTGGGCTGGCCACCAACTTCAAATCCTTTTGATGAGGGTGCTGCCAAGTACTCACCATGTTGCGCGCAGCCACTTGAGGGTCGGCGAACACCTCCGATAAATTGTTGATGGCACCACAGGGCACCTTGGCTGCCTCGAGCGCAGACAGCCAGTCGGCTTTGGTGCGGGTCAACATGATCTGTTCAAGCAGGGGGACCAAGATGGCGCGGTTTTTGACCCGATCGGTGTTCTTGGCAAAACGCACATCGCTGGCCAATTCGGGGTGGCCTGCGACATCACAGAATTTGGCATATTGGCCATCATTGCCCACAGCCAGAATCAGATGGTCGCGGCTGCCTGCTGCTGCGTGTGTGGGAGCCTTCACTTCAAATACTTGATAAGGCACGATGTTTTGGTGTGCGTTGCCTGCGCGACCAGGGGTCTTGCCGCTGACCAAATAATTGGCACCTAAATTGGCCAACATGGCCACTTGGGTATCGAGCAAGGCCATGTCCACGTACTGACCTTCGCCGGTTTTTTCGGCGTGCCTGAGCGCGGCCAGAATGCCAACGGTGGCGTACATGCCTGTGAACAAGTCGGCCACAGCGACACCTACTTTTTGGGGGCCACCCCCCAGGTCATCTCGCTCGCCCGTGACGCTCATCAAGCCCCCGATGCCTTGAACTGCATAGTCGTATCCAGCCCGCTCGCGGTAGGGCCCGGTCTGTCCAAATCCGGTGACGCTGCAGTAAACCAACTTGGGATTGAGGACCTTCAAACTCTCGTAGTCCAAACCATAGCGGGCCATGTCGCCCACTTTGAAGTTTTCAATGAAGACATCGCAGTGGGTGACCAATTCGCGGATGAGCGCTTGCCCATCGGCTTGGGCAATATCACAAGTCAGTGAGCGCTTATTTCTGTTAGTTCCTAAATAATATGCGGCTTCGGGCGTGTCTTTGCCATCGGCGTCTTTGAGAAAAGGTGGGCCCCAACTGCGCGTGTCGTCACCGGCGCCTGGGCGCTCAATTTTGATCACGTCGGCGCCAAGGTCGGCCAAAGTTTGGGTACACCAGGGGCCCGCGAGCACGCGGGACAGGTCGAGAATGCGGATGCCGTCAAGTGAATTCATGGCGTCATTGTCGCGAAAAATTTGCATGCATGCATGCACCGATAATGGGCACATGCAAGAATTTTTTGAAAGCGTGTCATGACCGAGCGTCAAACCCCAAGCCCCATGCTGGCGCAGCGACAAATGGTGGGGGTCTTCTTGGTCTTTGCATTTGCGTATTTTTTGTCCACCTTGATGCGCGCCATCACGGCGACCTTGTCGCCAGCCCTGACGCAAGAGTTGTCATTGTCCGCCCAAGACTTGGGTCTGTTGGCCGGTGGTTATTTTTTAGGCTTTTCGGCAACGCAGTTGCCCTTGGGCAAGTGGTTGGACCGGTACGGCCCTAAAACTGTCATTTTGTGTTTCTTGATCGTGGCGGTATTAGGTTGCGCCGCATTTGCCATGGCACAAAGTTTTGTGGGTCTGTGGTTGGCGCGCTTTTTGTGTGGTGTGGGCGTCAGTGCTTGTTTGATGGCGCCTTTGACAGGTTACCGCAGGTGGATGGATGCGGGTTCTCAGTTGCGCGCCAACTCATGGATGTTGATGACAGGCTCTTTGGGCATGTTGTCATCCACCTTGCCTGTGCAGTGGTTGATGCCCGTCACAGGGTGGCGCGCAATCTTTGCAGGCTTGGCAGTCTTGGTGGTGCTGGCCATGGTTCTCATTTACAAGGTGGTGCCTGTTTGGGAAACGCAAAAGGCATCGCAAGACCCAACTGCAACAGAAGAGACCGGCTATGGACCTGTTTGGCGCAACGCCTATTTTTGGCGCATGGCGCCTGTGGGGTTCTTTTGTTATGCGGGCATGTTGGCGGTTCAAACCCTGTGGGCAGGTCCTTGGATGACGGTGGTGGGCGGCTACACACCGCTTTCCGCAGCGACTGGATTGTTTGCCATCAACTTGAGCATGCTGGTGACTTTCTGGATCTGGGGCCTGATCACGCCGCGCTTGGCCAAGCGCGGTATCAGCGCCAACAAATTGATTGCATGGGGTCAGCCGCTCAGTTTTGCGGTGCTGTTCGGTGTGATTTGGTTCGGTCCAGATCTGGGTGGCGCTTCTGCAGCAGCCCTGGCCTTGTTTTGTGTGACCAGTACTTTTGTGGCTTTGGCGCAGCCTGCCGTCGGCATGGCCTTTCCGTCGCATTTGGCGGGCCGTGCACTCTCGGCCTACAACTTGGTCATTTTCGTAGGGGTCTTTGTGGTGCAATGGGGCATTGGTTTTGGCATTGACTTCTTCAAGTCACTGGGCTGGCCACCTGTTTTGGCTTTCCAGGCCGCTTTTACTGTGTTTGGTTTATGTGCGGTTTTGTCCTATGTTTATTTTCACTGGGCAAACCGCGATAATTCAGCATGATTGGAATTCTCATCATCGCCCATGCGCCTTTGGCTTCGGCCTTGCGCGATTGCGCTTTGCATGTTTACCCAGAGTGTGCGCTGGGTGTACAGGCGCTGGACATCTTGCCCAATGCAAGCCCTGATGAGAGCTTGCTTTTGGCCAAAGCTGCCCTGTCAAAGCTCAACACCACCGAAGTTTTGATGTTGAGTGACGTCTTTGGTGCGACGCCTTCCAATGTGGCGCAAAAACTCAATGACGGCATCGACACGCGTTTGCTGGCTGGCGTGAATTTGCCGATGCTGTTGCGCAGCGTCTGTTATCGACATGAATCATTAGATGCTTTGGCAACGCGCGCGCAGGCCGGTGGCGCGCAAGGCATCATTCCCGTAGGTTGCACTGCCCCTCAAAATCAATCAGGACCACGACATGCCCCAAGCTACGACGACCATCAGCAATAAGTTGGGCTTGCATGCCCGAGCTTCTGCCAAGCTGACCAAGTTGGCGGGTAGTTTTCCATGTGAAGTTTGGATTGCCAAAGGCGAGCGCCGCGTCAATGCCAAGAGCATCATGGGCGTGATGATGCTGGCCGCAGGCATTGGAAGCGAAGTGGTCATTGACACCGATGGCGAGCAAGCCCAAGAGGCGCTCGATGCGATGCTGGCCTTGATTGCCGATAAATTTGGTGAGGGTGAATGACCTTCAGCATTCATGGCTTGGCGGTTGCCAGAGGCATTGCCATTGGGCGTGCGGTGCTGGTGGCGTCCAGCCGCGTCGACGTTGCCCACTATTTCATTCAACCCTCGCAAGTTGAAGCTGAAATTGACCGTTTGCGTCAAGCGCGCGATGCGGTGGTCGAAGAACTCAAGCGTCTGCAAAAAGATTTAACCGACGATGCGCCGCCAGAGCTGGGCGCCTTGCTCGATGTGCACTTGATGTTGTTAGAGGACGAGAGTTTGTCCTTGGGCGTGAGGCACTGGATTGAGAACCGGCTGTACAACGCGGAATGGGCTGTCACCAGCCAAATGGAAGTGATTGGCCGCCAGTTCGATGAAATGGAAGATGCTTATTTGCGCGAGCGCAAATCAGACCTCGAACAAGTCACGGAACGCGTCTTACATTTCCTCAAAGGCGGAACATCGCCTGTTGTCAGAACCAAACCTCAGGCAAGGCCGCAGCAAGAGTTGCAGTTGGGTGACACCATGGATGTCCCCTTGGTGTTGGTGGCACACGACTTGTCGCCAGCCGACATGCTTCAGTTCAAACAGAGTGTGTTCACGGGTTTTGTGACGGATGTGGGCGGTAAAACCTCACACACCGCCATCGTGGCGCGCAGCCTCGACATCCCGGCGGTAGTGGGTGCACGCAGTGCCAGCCAACTCATTCGACAAGACGATTGGATCATCATCGATGGCGACATGGGCGTGGTCATTGTGGACCCCTCTCCCATCATCTTGGCGGAGTACGGTTTCAAGCAACGTCAAGGCGATCTAGAACGCGAGCGCCTCACCCGATTGCGTCACACGCCCGCCGTGACCTTGGACGGTCAAAAAATTGAATTGCTGGCCAACATTGAAATGCCAGAAGACGCCGACACCGCGATCAGAGTGGGCGCTGTGGGTGTCGGTCTTTTTAGAAGCGAGTTTTTGTTCATGGGCCGGCAAGGTGATTTGCCAGGTGAAGAAGAGCAGTTTCAACAATACCGACGAGCCGTGGAAGGCATGCAAGGCTTGCCAGTCACCATTCGAACGGTGGACGTGGGTGCCGATAAACCCCTGGACGAAGCAAGGCATGACGCAGCGCATTTGAACCCGGCATTGGGTTTGCGCGCCATTCGTTGGAGCTTGGCCGATCCTGAAATGTTTTTAACGCAGCTGCGCGCCATTTTGCGCGCAGCCGCTTTGGGCAAAGTCAATTTGCTGGTGCCCATGCTGGCGCATGCCAGTGAAATTCACCAGACCATGGCACTCGTCAAGCAAGCGCAACTTGATTTGGATGCGCGCGGCGTTGCTTATGGCCATGTGCGCTTGGGCGCGATGATCGAAATTCCGGCGGCCGCTTTGTCCTTGAAGTTGTTCTTAAAGCATTTTGATTTCTTGTCCATTGGCACCAATGACTTGATTCAATACACCTTGGCGATTGACCGCGCCGATGAAAGCGTGGCGCATTTGTACGACCCATTGCACCCAGCCGTGTTGCGTTTGGTGGCCGACACCATTGCCGAAGGTGCAGCGCAAGGCAAAAGTGTGTCGGTGTGCGGTGAGATGGCGGGGGATGTGAATTTGACGCGCCTCTTGCTCGGCATGGGCTTGCGCAGTTTTTCGATGCACCCTTCTCAAGTGCTGCTGGTCAAGCAACAAATATTGCGCGCAGACACCGAGAAACTCAAAGCACTGGCACAGCAAGTGTTGGCATCTGAAGATCCCGCCAGTTTGTTAACTTGACGCGCAGTTTTCAAACCAAGCTTTCAGCTTGAAGTTTCAGCCCAAGCTTTCAAACTTTGGATCGTTGGCTGCTTCCTGTGGCCCTGTGTTGCGACCCAACCAAGCACCGCCCACAATCAACAAGCCCGCCAAGGCCACCACCGGTGTCAGCGCCTCTTGGCGGTCTATCAGTAACAAGACCGTGGAGCCCAAAGGTGTGATGAAGCTGAGCAATCCAATGTGCTGCGCATTGCCATTTTTCAGCGCGGCATCCCACAGGTAAAACGCCAAACCCAGAGGGCCAAGTCCCATCCAAACCAAAAGGCCTGCATCTTGTGTGCTCAAAGTCACGGGCGTCTCGAGTGCCGCATGGCAAACCAGTGACAACAAGCCGGACACCAAGCCGAAGGTACCGATGGCGGCTGTGTGGAAAGCTTTCACACGTTGAGTCATGAGTGAGTAGGTAGCCCAAATGAAGGCAGACGCCAAGGCCGCCAAATAGCCCACATCGAAATCAGCGCTGATGGCTTTGCCGCCTGTCATGACCAAGGCTGCACCAGCAAATCCGGCAAGCGCAGCGATCACTTGTCGCAGTTTGAGTTGAGTGTGTTTGTTGAAGAGCGGCGCCAGAACCACGATGAGCAAAGGCCACAGGTAGTTGACCAAGTTGGCTTGAATTGCAGGCGCTGTGCGAAATGCAACGAACAATAAAAAGTGATAGCCAAACAAACCGTAAACGCCAAGGAGCAAGCTTGAGGCGGGCACGATGGCCAAGCGCCATTTAAAACCTGACCAAGGCAGCGCCACCAAACTGCCGATGAGCAAGGCGCAGCCCGCCGTGAGAAAGGGCGGTAAGTGTGACAAGCGAACGCCGACAGGGGCTAGGGTAGCCCACAAGGCAATAGCGCCTAGCGCTAGCCAAGTTGCACGAACAGATGTTTTCAACGCGACAAGCTCGCACCATGCGCCTGTTGGTCGGCGTGATAACTTGACCGCACCATGGCGCCCACGGCGGCATGCTTGAAGCCCATCTCATAGGCTTTCTCTTCAAACATCTTGAAGGTGTCAGGATGAACGTAACGCTTCACGGGCAAGTGGCTGTTGGACGGTGCCAAGTACTGACCTAAGGTGAGCATTTCAATGTTGTGCTCGCGCATCTCGCGCATCACGGCCAAAATTTCTTCATCGGTTTCGCCCAAGCCCACCATCAAACCAGATTTGGTTGGCACGTTGGGGAAGAGCGCTTTGAACTTTTTCAAGAGTTGCAGTGAGAACTGATAGTCAGAGCCGGGGCGCACTTCTTTGTACAAGCGTGGCACGGTTTCCAAGTTGTGGTTCATCACATCGGGCGGAGCGGCTTTTAAAATTTCCAAAGCGCGATCGTCACGGCCGCGGAAGTCGGGCACCAGGACTTCAATTTGTGTGAGTGGTGATAGCGCGCGCGTTTCGCGGATGCAATCGACAAAGTGTCCGGCACCGCCATCGCGCAGATCGTCGCGGTCCACACTGGTGATCACCACATAGCTGAGTTTCAAATCTGCAATGGTGCGCGCCAAGTTGGCGGGCTCGTTCACATCCAGCGGATCGGGGCGGCCATGGCCCACATCGCAGAAGGGGCAGCGGCGCGTGCATTTGTCGCCCATGATCATGAAGGTGGCCGTGCCCTTGCCAAAGCATTCGCCGATGTTCGGGCAACTGGCTTCTTCACAGACCGTGACCAATTTGTTTTTGCGAAGGATGTCTTTGATTTCGTAAAAACGTGTGGTGGGTGAACCTGCTTTGACGCGAATCCAATCTGGTTTTTTCAGCACCTCACCGGGTTCAACTTTGATGGGAATGCGAGACAGCTTGGCCGCCGCTTTTTGCTTGGCTGTGGCGTCGTAGTTTTCGACAGTTTGCGCCTCACGCACAACGTTGCGTGCGGCGTCGGTATCTTTGGTCATCACATTCTTTCAGTGTCGTGGGCTCGGTTGTCGTCGGCTCAGGGCGATAGCAGGGGCGTGAGTTTGAACGCCAACACATCAGCCGCTTCTTCCCAAGTTGTATTCACCCCCATTGTAAAAAGGTCCACGGTTTGCAATCCAGCATAGCCGCAAGGATTGATGCGTTGGAAGGGTTCGAGGTCCATTCTCACGTTCAAGGCCAGCCCGTGGTAGGTGCATTGTCGACTGACTTTGATGCCCAAGGCGCTGATTTTTCCAAGGCCTTTGAAGGGGTCGCCTGGGTTGGCAGGTCCTGTGAGTGCGGTGTGCGCAAAAGGATCTGCCAAGCGAACGTAAATGCCGGGTGCGTTGGCCACTCGGTGACCCGTGACGCCGAAATGCGCCAAGGTTCGAATGACGGCCTCTTCAAGGCGGTACACATATTCTTTGACGAAGTAGCCGGCGCGTTGTAAGTTGACCATGGGATAGGCCATGACCTGGCCTGGGCCGTGATACGTGACTTGGCCACCGCGGTTGGTGGCAATGACAGGGATGTCGCCCGCATGCAGCACATGACCTGCCAAGCCGGCCAAACCTTGTGTGAACACGGGCGGATGCTCGCAAAGCCAGAGCTCATCGGCAGTCTCTGAGCTTCTTTGCGCTGTGAATTCTTGCATGGCCTGGTAGGCCTCTAAATAAGCGACCAGCCCTGAACGTTTGACCAACATCTTGCTTGACGACTCAGGCTTTAAAGTGCCACCTTGACCATGGGGTGGCTGGTCAAGGCGCGGTACATGTTGTCGAGTTGTTCTCGGCTGGTGGCCCTGATGGTCAAAGTCACGCTCAGGTAGTTGCCCGCTTTGCTGGGCCGCATTTCGATGGTGGCAGGGTTGAAGCTGGGGTCAAATTGCTGAGCCACTTGCGCCATGGCTTCTGCAAACCCATCAACACGAGCGCCCATGACCTTGATGGGAAAGTCGCAGGGGTACTCGATCAGCGACTCCTTGCGTGGATCTTCTTTGAAGGGGGGCGTAAGAGATGCGCTCATAGGATTGGATTGTAAAAAACGTTTATCGCCAAATGACCACGGCACCTACGGCCAGCCAGCCGAGTGCGAAATTCAAAATCATCAGGGGGTGTATTTTGGCCAATTGTGACGCCGCCGAAGGCAGGTCCTCTTGCGCCAGGGCCAATTTCATTTTCCGAAAAGGCACGGCATAAATGTGCCCAAAGATGAGGCACATGAGGGTGCCGATGCCCAACATGGCATGCCAACCCTTGGGCGCCAGTTTCATGTCAACCCCAACCAACATGGCACTTCCCGTCAAAATCAAAATGAAGACGCAAGCGGCCACCACTTTGAAAAACCGACCCATGGCCATTGCCAGAAACGGCAAACGCAATGGTGGTTCGAACATCGCAATGGCTGCAGGTCGCACGGCCCAAATCATGGCGGCCATGCCGCCAAGCCAAACAACACCTGCGGCCAGGTGGCTAAATTTAATGAGTTCGTACATGAAAGGAATCCCGGTTGGAGCGCAATTGAGAAGAATTTGCCAACTTCCATTGTGGCCTTTTTTAGCCATATGGGTTTTCACCTATAATCGTGAGCTTTGCGGAACCTTGGGATATTTCTGTAACCTGTGTGTAAACATACTTACAGACAATCCCGCCACAAGATTTGCCCAATGAAGACAGCGCGCGACAACGGCCAAGTCCTTGGTGCCCCAAGTTCATACGATGCGTATGACAATGCGGACACCCAAGACTTCAAGCCGCTTACCGCTGAAGAAGTGCAGGAATTGCGCCTTCAGCAACCGCTACTCTCTATTTGGCGTGTGGTTCTGGCGCAAATAGTGGTGGGTTCGGCCGTTGCGGCTCTAACTTGGCTCTTCACGGGGCGGGTTTCGGCAGCATGGTCAGCAGCTTACGGGGGTTTGGCGGTGGTGGTCCCAGCAGCGTTGTTCGCGCGGGGTTTAACCAGCAAAGCCACCACCGTGAATTCAGGAACTGCGGTTTTTGGGTTTTTGCTGTGGGAATTGGTCAAGATTGGTCTCACGATCGCCATGCTTTATGCGGCGGTCTGGCTGGTCAAAGATTTGAGTTGGCCTGCCATGTTGGTGGGCCTGGTGGTGACGATGAAGGTTTATTGGGTGGTGTTTGCCTGGCGCAAAGTGTTTCACCCAGTTGTCTAAGTTGTGCCCAAGTTGAAAAGTTAAAGTAAATTTTTAAAGAGCCTAGAGAATGTCAGCTGCAAACGCTCCCAGCGCCGGTGAATACATTGGCCACCACCTGACCCATCTGCAAAATAAGCCGATGGCAGGTGTGATTGACTTTTCAGTCTTCAACATCGACTCCATCTTCTGGGGTATTTTGTTGGGTGTTTTGGGCAGCTTTTTGCTTTGGAAGGCTGCCAGCAAGGCCACTTCTGGCGTTCCTGGTCGTTTCCAGGCTGCTGTTGAGATTTTGTTCGAAATGGTCGACTCCCAAGCCAAGGGCATCATCCACAACGCGCAAAGCCGCAAATTGGTATCGCCTTTGGCCCTGACCGTTTTTGTCTGGATCTTCTTGCTCAACTCAATGGACTTCTTGCCTGTTGACTTGTTCCACAAAGTGTTCGAGTGGACTGGCGTTGACCACAGCATTCATTATTTCCGCGTTGTGCCTACAGCCGATTTGTCCAGCACTTTGGGCATGTCTGTGTCTGTTTTGCTGATTTGTATTTTCTACAACATCAAAATTAAGGGCATTGGCGGTTGGTTCCATGAGTTGACCACTGCGCCCTTCGGTGCGCACCCTATTTTGTGGCCCTTCAACTTCGTGTTCCAAATGATTGAATTCGTCGCCAAAACCGTGTCACACGGCATGCGACTCTTCGGCAACATGTATGCCGGCGAACTGATTTTCATGTTGATCGCTTTGATGGGTGGCACGGCCGCCATGTCATTGACTGGCATTTTGTTGCCTATCGGTCACGTGATCGCTGGCTCCATCTGGGCCATCTTCCATATCTTGATCGTGGCTTTGCAAGCTTTCATTTTCATGATGTTGACTTTGGTCTACATCGGTCAAGCGCACGACGCTCACTAAGCGTCACAATTTAGTTTAGTTTTTTCTCAACCTTTCCATCATCATCCATAGGAGCAATTAAATGGAACAC
>JACCDH010310352.1_pt1 | contig 13529 bp, 11 predicted proteins | sample 7442481 | NCBI WGS metagenome assembly JACCDH01 (sample SAMN15323433, study PRJNA562643) | freshwater metagenome | isolation source: river surface water | place: USA:Blue River Watershed | collected 2017-08-15
CGAGCACGACCATGGCCACGGCCACGGCCATGACCATGACCATGACCATGACCATGACCATGACCATGCGCCGCGCGAAACCTGTTCGCACCCCTCCCACGCGCACGACGCCGCCCACCACCACGGCCATCACCATCACCACGACGACGATGTGAAGAGTTTTGTGTACCGCGCCGATCGGCCGTTCAGCCCGGCCAAACTGGAAGATTTTCTGGGGGCCATCGTCAATGTCTATGGCCCCCGCATGCTGCGCTACAAGGGGGTGTTGAACATGCAGGGCACCGATCGCAAGGTCATCTTCCAGGGCGTGCACCAGCTCATGGGGAGCGACCTGGGCCCCCTTTGGGCGCCCGGAGAGGCCCGGGTGAGCAAGATGGTGTTCATCGGGATTGATTTGCCCCGCGACATCCTGGTGCAAGGGCTGGAGCAGTGCCTGACATAATGCGGCGCTTCCAACTCTGACCGCCCGGTGCCGCCCATGCTGTTTGTCTCGCTGTTGCAAGGGCTGGGGATTTTTCCTGCCAAAGCGGGTATAACGCCCCCCGCCACAGTGCCCGGTGCGGCTCCGGCCCCGGTGTCTTCCGCCGTCGCTGCGAGCAGCCCAGAACAAAACCCCAGGAGACAGGCTGTGAAAAAAACCGCTGCAACCGCTTCCCCACCCCAACCGGTGGCGTCGAAGCCCAAGGCGGGGGCAAAGTCCCCGGGGCCAGTGTCCAAGCGGGCACCTTCTTCGGCCCCCACATCCCCGCGGCCGGCTTTGAAGGCGGCGCCTGCGGCACCCGCAACGCCTGTGAAACCGGGCGCAGCCGCAAAGACCGCCCCTGCAGAAAAGGCAGCGAAGGCAGTACAGGCAGCAAAGCCCGTCACGGCAACCCCGGTCGCAAGGGGCTCCGCACCCAAAGCGTCCGCCCAGCCGCCCAAAAAGCCATCCTCAAAGCCCGCGCCCGTTGCGGTGGCCGGCAAGACCGTGGCGCCGTCGCCCAGCCGGTCGGTGGCGGTCAAGGCGTCTGCACCGTCCCCGGCCAAGCCGGTGGTGAAGCCTGCGGCCAAGCCCGCAGCCACGCTGGCCGCAAAGCCCGCCGAAAAGCCAATCTCAACGCCTGCTGCAAAGCCAGTGGCCAAGCCCACCGCTGCGCCAGCAACAGGTGCAGCGGCCAAGCCGGCGGTGTCGCCCACCCCCAAAGCCGCGGCCAAAAAGGCGCCTCAGCCCGTTCCAAAGGCGGCTGCAGCGCCTGCCGCCCCGCCCGCGGCCAAACCGCTGGTCCAAGTGGCCGCAAAGCCTGCGGCTCCGGTGGTGCCCGCCCCGCCCAAGGCCAAGGCGGCTGTGGCCGCGCCTGCAGCGCCCGTGGCTTCGTCTCCTGCTCCCGGTCGGCGGGCGGGACGCAAGCCGGCGAACGCTTCGGTGCCGGTGCCCCAGCCCATTCCCAGCCATTCTCCAGACGCTGCCAAAGCGACGTTTTCTCCCATCCCTGAACGTGTCATGACTCTCCCTGTGCATTCCCCGGCCCGAAAAGATCCAAAACTGGCCAACAACTGGAAAAACAAATCGGTCGAGCAGCTCACCGACGAAGACGTGCTCTCCATGCCCGATGCCGAGTACATGAACGACGTGCAGATGGCTTTCTTCCGCGGCAAGCTCGTGCGGCTGAAGAACGACATCCTGGCCAACGCGGGCGAGACCACCGAACACCTGCGCGAGGACACCGTGGTGGTGCCCGACCCCGCAGACCGCGCCACCATTGAAGAAGAGCACGCGCTGGAGCTGCGCACCCGCGACCGCGAGCGCAAGCTGCTGAAGAAGATCGAACAGTCCATTGCCCGCATCGATGCGGGCGACTACGGCTATTGCGACGAAACCGGCGAGCCCATTGGCGTCGGTCGCCTGCTGGCCCGCCCCACGGCCAGTTTGTCGCTGGAGGCGCAGCAGCGCCGTGAACTCAAGCAGAAAATGTTTGGGGACTGAAGCCCTCAGTCTTGCGTTTGCTGCTGGCTGACGCATACTGTCCGCTCTGCTGCCATTCGTTTGTTCATGTCCAAAGAGACCACCCCTGCCGGTTTGCTGTCCAAGGTCGTCAAGTTTGTGCGCCACCCGGCCACAAGCTGGAACGACCTGGACACCATGTCCGAAAGCCGGGACCAGAACTACAGCAAGCAGGCGCTGAAGGAAATGATCGAGCGCAAGCGGCGAAACGACTTCGTCCGCAAGCGCGAATTCGACATGCTGCGCAAACTGCGCAACCAGCCCGGTTCGGTGGAACGGGGCTACGGCGGTCGGCCCTCTTTTTTCCAGAGCAGCTATTCCTCGCGACCGGACGACCGGGCCGGCACGCTCAAGAAGATCGACGAGATCGAAGCGCAGATGTCGCAGCAGTGGTGGAAAACCAAGCAACGCGACTCTCGGGCGTCCGAGGAGGACACCCCCCCGCAGGACGCCATCGACACCATTCGCGGGTACCGCACCACCATTCCCAACTCCCAGCACATGGCCACCGAGCCCATGTCTGAGGAGGTGTTGAACAAGGCGGCCGCAGCCCGCATGGGGCACGGCAAGACGGGCGCTGCCCTTCGTGGCGGTGCTGCTCCGTCGCCAGCCGCGCTGCACAGCGACCCGGAAGGCGAGCTGATGGCCCGCAGCGTGGGTGCCGGTGGGGGTGGGGCTCGACCACCCGCTTCCGCGCCGCCCGATCCGTTGCCTTCCAAACCGGCTGAGGCGGGGCCTTCCAGCGGGTTCAAGGCGTCCGCCTTCACGCCGTCCAAGTTCTACGCCCTGGACGTGCAGGAACTGGCGATGGATCCCGACATCGAGGAAGCGGCCATCCGTTTTGCCAGCGGCGACGAAACGTCGACGGAGCAGGGCTTGCTGGACGTGCTCACCCGCAAGGAAAACGGCGGCACCCCCGACGAATGGATGGCGCTGTTCGACCTCTACCGGGCCACCGGACGGGTGGAGGCGTTTGAAAACCGCGCCATCGACTACGCCAACCGGTTCTCCCGGTCGGCTCCCGCTTGGTATTCCATCCCCGAGGAGGTGGCAGCCCGCAGCAGCAAATCCACCGCTGCCGGCGCCGACAAGCCCCGTGCCGCGTGGACGGCGGAGGGCGAGTTGGACCCGCACATGGTCACCATGCTCACCAAGGTGCTGGAGCGCACGCCACAGCCTTGGGTGCTGGACTGGAGCGGACTGCGCAGCGTGGACGAAGCGGCGGTGCCCCGCCTGTTCAAACTGTTCGCCGACTGGGCCCGCGCGGATGTGGAATTGCGGTTCGTGGGCATTCGCAACCTGCGCAACGTGCTCATGGAATTGGCGCCTTCGGGCAACCGGACCGTCGAGCAGGTCTGCTGGAATTTGCACCTGGCCGCCTTGCGGGTGCTCAACCTGCCCGACGACTTCGAGCTGACCGCGCTGGATTTCTGCGTCACCTTCGAAATCTCCCCTCCCGGCTGGGAGCCCCCCAAATGCCAGTGCCGCGATCTGGACGCAGAGGCGGCCGGACAAGCCCCCCGGCTGGCGCCCGCGCCTGGGCGCGGTCACGCGGATTTCGTTCCCAGCACCGGCGCTGCACTGGCAGCAACGGGGCGGTCCCGCATCGATCCGAACGCCACTTCCTCGTTCAGCTTCCTGCCGCCACCGCCGGCCGAGCTGATGGGCGAGTTGCTGGGCGATCCACAACTGGCGCTCGCCCGTTTGGATGAAGCCTTGGGCGACGCGGCGGTTCGGGTGGTGTCCTGCCGCTACCTCATCCGGGTTGATTTTTCTGCCGCCGGCGCCATTCTCAATTGGGCATCCGGTCACCACGCCCAAGGGCGCGAAATCCGGTTTGTGGACGTTCACCGCCTCATTTCGGCCTTCTTCCACGTCATCGGCATCACCGAGTACGCGAAGGTCACCACCCGCGAGGACTGAGCCCGACCGGTTGGCTCGGGCTCCGCCCGGTGCCCAGCCGCGCTGCGGTGCTTCCCGCCTTTCACTGCCCTCAACGCCTTTGGGCCCTTACCGCCTCACGCATGGACACTTTTCACGGCACCACGATTGTTTCGGTCAGACGCCAGACGCCCCAAGGGGTGGAGGTCGCCATCGGCGGCGATGGCCAGGTGACTCTGGGAAACCTGGTGGTCAAAGGCACCGCCCGCAAAGTCCGCAAACTTTACAAAAACCAGGTGCTGGCGGGCTTTGCCGGCGCCACGGCCGATGCGTTCACGCTGTTTGAGCGGTTCGAGGCCAAGCTGGAGAAGCACCAGGGCCATCTGGTCCGGGCGTCCATCGAATTGACGCGGGACTGGCGCACCGACCGCGTGCTGCGCCGCCTGGAGGCCATGCTGGCCGTGGCCGACCGCAGCGCCAGTCTCATCATCACCGGCAACGGCGACGTGTTGGAGCCCGAGCACGGCATTGTGGCCATCGGCTCCGGCGGGGCTTATGCCCAGGCCGCTGCCAAGGCCCTGGTGGACCACACCGCCTTGTCGGCGGAACAGGTGGTGCGCCAAAGCCTGACCATTGCGGGTGAACTCTGCATTTACACCAATCTGCACCACACGGTCGAAGTTTTGTAGCAGACCAACCAATACAGCCGTGCGCCAAGGCCTTTTTTTATATCAAGAATTCGCTCATGAGCACCCTCACGCCCCAAGCCATTGTTGACGAGCTGGATCGCCACATCATCGGTCAGCCTGCCGCCAAACGCGCCGTGGCCATTGCCTTGAGAAACCGCTGGCGCCGTCAGCAGGTGGACGAGCGGCTGCGGCCCGAGATCACGCCCAAAAACATCCTCATGATCGGTCCCACCGGGGTGGGCAAGACCGAGATCGCCCGCCGGCTGGCCCGGCTGGCCGACGCGCCGTTCATCAAGGTCGAGGCCACCAAGTTCACCGAGGTGGGCTACGTGGGCAAAGACGTGGACGCCATCGTTCGCGATCTGGTCGACCTGGCCGTCAAGCAAACCCGTGAAGCGGCCATGCAGCGCATGCGCGCCAAGGCGCAAGACGCCGCCGAGGAGCGCATTCTGGACGCCCTGGTGCCCCCACCCCGTGGCGGCGTTGAGGCCGCGTTTGGCACCCCCGCTGCGGCGCCCGCCGACAACACCGCTCGGCAGGTGTTTCGCAAAAAGCTGCGCGAAGGCCAGCTCCACGACCGGGAGGTGGAGCTGGACCTCGCCGACAGCCGCCCGCAGCTGGAGATCATGAGCCCGGCCGGCATGGAGGGCATGGCCGAGCAGCTCAAGGGCCTGTTCGCCCAAATGGGGCAGGGCCGCCGGTCCACCCGCCGTCTGAAAATCGGCGAGGCGCTGACCCTCCTGATCGACGAGGAAGCCGCCAAGCTGGTCAATGAAGACGAGATCAAGCAACAGGCCCTGCACAGCGCGGAGCAAAACGGCATCGTGTTCATCGACGAGATCGACAAAGTCGCCACCCGCAGCGAAGCCAGCGGCGCCGACGTGTCGCGCCAGGGCGTCCAGCGCGACTTGCTGCCCCTGGTGGAGGGCACCACCGTGTCCACCAAATACGGCATGGTCAAAACCGACCACATGCTGTTCATCGCCAGCGGTGCGTTTCACCTCAGCCGTCCCAGCGACCTGATCCCCGAATTGCAGGGCCGTTTCCCCATCCGCGTGGAATTGCAGTCGCTGTCTGTGGCCGACTTCGAGGCCATCCTCACCCAAACCCACGCCAGCCTGGTCCGCCAGTACCAGGCCTTGCTGGCCACCGAGGGCGTGGCCTTGGAGTTTGCGCCAGACGGCATCACCCGGCTGGCGCAGCTGGCCTTCGACGTGAACGAGCGCACCGAAAACATCGGCGCCCGCCGCCTGGCCACCGTCATGGAGCGGTTGCTGGACGACGTGAGCTTCGATGCCGCCTCGCGCGCCGGACAAACCGTGCGCATCGACGCGGCCTATGTGGAAGAACGCTTGGGCGAACTCAGCCAGGACGAAGACCTCTCCCGCTTCATCCTCTGAGCGCTTTCGGCGGCTTTGCGCCGCATGAAAGCCCAGGTGCCCCCCGTACGGGGCCAACCTTTCGCCCCATCCCTTTGCTGCCGGACGCAGTGGCCCTGCTTGCGCACGGCCACTGGCCCCTGCCCATGTGGCTTCCGCCACTCGCCGTGTGGCGGGAACTCCCGCTGATGCTTCACTTTCACAGCCCGTTCTAAGTGCTTCATTTAGAACGTGTTTTGGCCTGCATGTTTGACAAAACAATGCGGTAAGTTGTTGATTTCATTGAAACTTTTTGCAAATTTTTGTCGGAGGAGGTGACATTTCCTGATACAGTGGAAAAAAGTGGAATTTAGTGGTGAAAAGTGTCTGATCGGGGTTGAACAAGGTGTTTCAGGGTGCGTCCTCTCTCAGTCTCGATGCCAAGGGGCGGCTCTCCGTGCCGACCCGGCACCGCGACGTGCTGCACGCCACCGCCGCCAGTCAGCTCACCATCACCAAGCATCCGCACGGCTGCCTCATGGTGTTTCCCCGGTCCGAGTGGGAGCGATTCCGTGAGCGCATCGCCGCGTTGCCCATGCAGGCCCAGTGGTGGAAGCGCATTTTTCTGGGCAACGCCATGGACGCGGAAATGGACGCGTCGGGCCGGGTGTTGATTTCCCCCGAATTGCGCACCGCCGCTGGCATCCAGAAAGACGCCGTGTTGCTGGGCATGGGGGCTTACTTTGAGCTGTGGGACGCCGCCACCTACGCCGCCCAGGAAGCCGAAGCCATGAAGGGCGACATGCCCGACGTGTTCAAAGATTTTTCGTTCTGACCCGCTTCATGACGTCGGCGTGGACCCATCAGACGGTGCTGCTCGGTGAGGCGGTGGATGCCTTGGCCGTGCGTCCCGATGGCCATTACCTGGACGGCACATTTGGCCGCGGGGGGCATTCCCGTCTGGTTCTTTCGCAGCTGGGGCCTCAGGGGCGTCTGACGGTGTTTGACAAAGATCCCGTGGCCATTGCCCATGCCCAGTCCCTGGGCGACGCGCGGCTGACCGCCTGTCACGATGGGTTTTCGCGCCTCACCGACTGGCCCGCCGCCAGCGCCGATGGCCTGCTGCTGGACCTGGGCGTCAGTTCGCCCCAGATCGACGATCCCGAGCGCGGGTTTTCCTTTCGCCACGACGGCCCGCTGGACATGCGCATGGACCCCACCCGGGGCCAGAGCGTGGCGCAGTGGCTGGAGACGGCCGACATTCCCACCCTGACGGAGGTGATACGTGACTACGGCGAAGAACGGTTTGCTCAACCGATTGCAAAGGCGATTGATCGTCGCCGACAGGAACGGGGCCCTGTTCGAACCACCGCTGAACTGGCCGAAATCGTGGCTGGCGCGGTCAAAACCCGCGAGCCGGGCAAGGACCCTGCAACGCGCACATTTCAGGCTTTTCGGATTTTCATCAACGCCGAGCTTGAAGAGCTGCAACAGGCGTTAGCCGCATCGCTGCGGGTGCTGCGTCCGGGTGGTCGCCTGGTGGTCATCAGTTTCCACTCGTTGGAGGACCGGCTGGTCAAGCAGTTCATTGCCCGCCATTCGCGCGAAGTGGTGGACCGCCGCGTGCCGTTTGCCCAGCCTGTTCAGCTGCCGTTGCGCTCGGTCGGTCGGGTCATGCCCAGCGCCATCGAGGTGGCCACCAACCCCCGCTCCCGCAGCGCCGTCATGCGCGTGGCCGAGCGCACCGCCGCCCCTGCACCAGACGCAGGCGCACTGGCGCCAAGCGTGGGGGCCCGTCCATGACGCGCCTCAACCTGCTCTTTTTGGTGGCGGTGCTGGCCAGCGCGCTGTATTTGGTGCACACCCAGTACGCGTCGCGCAGCCTGTACACCCAGCTCGACCGGGCGCAATCGCAGGCCCGCCGACTGGAAGCCGAGCACGAGCAGTTGCAAGTGCAAAAGCGCGCCCAGGCCACTTCGGCCCGTGTGCAGGGCATTGCCACCCAACAGTTGCAAATGCGCCCGGCGCATCCGGGCATCACCCAGTACGTCACCCTGGTGGACGGTGCGGCCACGCAAGCCCCACGCGCTGCGGCCGGTGCGGCATCGGCTGCGCCCGAGAAGGCGGCCCCATGACCCGCTCTATCGCCTACCACGCCAGTCCGCTGCTGGCCAGCAAGACGCCGGTCTGGCGCAGCAAGTTCATTGTGGCGGGCTTGGGGCTGGCGTTTTTGGGGCTGGGCGGTCGGGCGGCCTATGTGCAGGTGCTGGGCAACGACTTTTTTCAGCGCCAGGGCGAGGTCCGGTTTGCCCGCACGCTGGAATTGCCCGCCAACCGCGGGCGGGTGCTGGACCGCAACGGGCTCATTCTGGCGTCCAGCGTGGCCGCCCAAAGCATCTGGGCCATTCCTGAGGATGTGGACAAGGCCCACCCCGAACTGCCCCGCTTGGCCGAATTGCTGGGTCTGCGCCTGGCCGACCTGCGCAAGCGCCTGTCCGACGAGGACCGGACCTTCGTGTGGGTCAAGCGGCAGGTGGACGAGCCCGTGGCCCGTGAGGTGGCGGCTCTGGGCATCAAAGGCATTTACCTGCGCAAAGACTACAAGCGCCAGTACCCCGAGGGCGAGGCGGCCGCGCATGTCGTCGGCTTCACCAATGTGGAAGACCTGGGACAGGAAGGCGTGGAACTCGCCTTCAACCAGGAGCTGTCGGGCACACCCGGTTCCCGGCGGGTCATCAAAGACCGGCTGGGTCGGGTGATTGAGGACGTGCGCGACATCATCGCGCCGGAGGACGGTCCCGACCTGCAACTGTCCATCGACAGCAAGGTGCAGTACTTTGCCCACCAGAAGCTGACCGAGGCCGTGCGTCAGCACAAGGCCAAGGCCGGTAGCGTGGTGGTGATGGACGTGCGCACGGGAGAGGTGCTGGCCCTGGCCAATTACCCCACCTACAACCCCAACCGGCGCGCCAACCTCAGCGGCGAGCAATTGCGCAACCGGGCGCTCACCGACACCTTCGAGCCCGGCTCCACCATGAAGCCTTTCATCGCCGCGTTGGCGCTGGAAAAAGGCCTGGTGCGCCCGGAGACGCCCATTCAGACCGCGCCGGGCCGCATGACCATCGGGGGCTCCACCATCAGCGACGCGCACCCCCACGGTGTGCTCAGCGTGAGCGAGGTCATCCAAAAATCCAGCAACGTGGGCACGGTCAAGCTGGCCATGCAAACGCAACCCCGCGAGATGTGGGAGGTGTTCCGGCAGGTGGGGCTGGGTCAAAAGCCCGACGTGCCGTTCCCGGGCGCGGTCAGCGGGCGGCTGCGCGCCTACAAATCGTGGCGGCCCATCGAACAGGCCACCATGAGCTACGGCTACGGCCTGTCCACGTCGCTGTTCCAGCTGGCCCAGGCGTACACCGTGTTCGCCCGAGACGGCGAACTGATTCGCCCCACATTGCTCAAGCAGACCGAAACGGCCCATGGCGTGCGGGTGTTCAGCCCTCAGAACGCCCACGCCGTGCGCGACATGCTGCGCATGGCCACCGAAGACGGGGGCACCGCCCCCAAGGCCCAGACCATGGGCTATTCGGTGGGGGGCAAAACCGGCACCGCCCACAAGCAAGAGGGCAAAGGCTACGCCGAGAAAAAGTACCGCAGCTTTTTTGTGGGGCTGGCTCCCATCGACCAGCCCCGCATCGTGGTGGCCGTGATGCTCGACGAGCCCAGCAACGGCCAGTACTACGGGGGCCTGGTGGCCGCTCCGGTGTTCAGCGAAACGGTGCAGCAAACCCTGCGCATTCTGGGCGTGCAGCCCGACATGAGCGTGAAGCCCCAAATCGTGGCGCACGCCGTGGAGGAGTCGTTTTGATGGCCGTCACGCCATTGGCCCATTGGCCCGAGGCGCTGGCCTGGTTGCGGTCGCGCGGCGTGCGCCGCTTGCAGTGCGACAGCCGACAGGTGGAGCCGGGCGACGCGTTCGTGGCCTGGCCCGGATGGGCCCAGGACGGCCGCCGCCACGTCCCTTCGGCCCTGGCCCGTGGCGCGGTGGCCTGTCTGGTGGATGCGCAGGGCCTGGCCGCCGTTCAGGCCGAATGGCAGATGCCCAATGGCGCCTCGGTGGCCGATGGCGCATTGGCCAGCCTGCCCCAGCTGAAAACCCAAACCGGCGAACTGGCGGCCGCTTTTTGCGGCCAACCCAGTCGCGCGTTGGCGGTGGTGGCCATCACCGGCACCAACGGAAAAACCAGCACCGCCTGGTGGCTGGCCCAAGCGCTGTCGGCGCTGCATTGGCCCTGCGGCGTGGTGGGCACGCTGGGCATGGGCGTGCCCGGTGCGCCCGTTTTGGCCGGTGCGGCCGCTGGCGCTTTGGGCGGCTTTGCGTCCACCGGCCTCACCACGCCAGACCCCATTCGGCTGCACGCCACGTTGCAGCAATGGCAGCAGGCGGGCCTGAAGGCGTGCGCCATCGAGGCATCCTCCATCGGCCTGGCCGAGCACCGGCTGGCGGGGCTGGACGTGGCGGTGGCCGTGTTCACCAACTTCACGCAAGACCATCTGGACTACCACGGCGACATGGACCGCTACTGGGCGGCCAAACGGCGCCTGTTCGACTGGCCCGGCCTGCGCGCGGCCGTGGTGCATGTGGACGACCCCATGGGCCAAGGCCTGGCGCAAGAACTGGCAACGGCCAACGCCCCAGCGTTGTGGACCACCAGTCTGTCGCCCGACCGCGGTGCCCGCCTGTTCGCCGCGCACCTGGTGTTCACCGCCAGCGGTTGGTCGATGGGGGTGGCGGAGCGTGGTGCGCCCGACGGCGAGACCCAAACGCTGGCGCTGCCCTTTGCGGGCCGTTACAACGCCGCCAATTTGCTGGGCGTGGTGGGGGCCTTGCGGGCGCTGGGCCACTCGCTGGCCGACGCCGTGGCCGCCTGCCGAACGCTCACCGCCGTTCCGGGCCGCATGGAGCCTGCGCTGGCCCCGGCCGCTGCGGACGGACAGCCGCTGGTTTTGATCGACTACGCCCACACCCCAGACGCTTTGCAGCAAGCCCTGCTGGCGCTGCGCCCTTTGGCACAGACCCGTGGCGGGGCCTTGCACGTGGTGTTTGGCTGCGGCGGCGACCGCGACCCCCACAAACGCCCGCTGATGGCCGCTGCAGCCGAAGCGGCTGCCGACCGCCTGTGGCTCACCAGCGACAACCCCCGCAGCGAGCCGCCAGAGGCCATCTTGGCGCAGGTGGCCGCTGGCTTGCGCCAGCCCCATGTTGCGCAACTGGAGCCCGACCGCGCCCGCGCCATTGCCGCTGCCGTGGCGGCGGCGGCCCCTGCCGACGTGGTGCTGCTGGCCGGCAAGGGCCACGAGACCACCCAAGAAGTGGCTGGCGTTCACCACCCGTTTTCCGACCGGGCCCATGCGCAAGCCGCGCTGGCCCGCCGTTTGCCGAAAGTCGCTGCATGACCCCCCAGGATTTGATGGCCGGTTTGGCCCAGCTGGACGGCGCCCGCGTGGTGGGCCCATTGCCCGCCGGAACGCCCCGGTTGCACACCGACACCCGCACCCTGCAAGCGGGCGACCTGTTTTGGGCGCTGCGCGGCGAGCGGTTTGATGCCAACGACCTGCTGCCCCAAGCCGCCGCCGCAGGGGCCTGTGCGGCAGTGGCCCACCACGGCCTGGCTGCGGCCGGTCTGGTGGGGGTGGAAGTGCCCGACACGCGGCTGGCGCTGGGCACCATGGCCACCCGCTGGCGCGCCCAGTTCGACCTGCCGCTGGTGGCCGTGACCGGCAGCAACGGCAAAACCACCGTCACCCAAATGGTGGCCAGCGTGTTTCGCGCCGCCGTGGGCGGCAACGGCGAGGCGGCCTTGGCCACCCAGGGCAACCTGAACAACGACCTGGGCGTGCCGCAAACGCTGCTGCGCCTGCGGGCCACCCACCGGCTGGCGGTGGTGGAACTGGGCATGAACCACCCCGGCGAAATTGCCCAACTGGCCGCCATGGCGCAGCCCACGGTGGCCCTGGTCAACAACGCCCAGCGTGAGCACCAGGAGTTCATGGGCACGGTCGAGGCCGTGGCCCGCGAGAACGGCGCCAGCCTGCAGGCCCTGCCCGCCAACGGCACCGCCGTGTTCCCCGCCGACGACGCCTTCACCCCCCTGTGGCACACGCTGGCCGGTGGCCGCCGCGTGGTCACCTTCAGCGACACCGACGCCACTGCCACCGTGCACGGCCTTGCCCAGCCTCAGGGCCTGGGCTGGAGCGTCCGGTTGCAAACCCCCCAGGGATCGGCCGAATGCCATTTGGCCCTGGCCGGACGGCACAACCTGCGCAACGCCTTGGCGGCCGCCGCCTGCGCACTGGCCGCCGGGGTGGCATTGCCCGCCATTGCGCAGGGGCTGTCCGCGTTCCGCCCGGTCAACGGCCGCTCGCAAACGCTGAGCCTGCCCTGGCCGGGTGGCGCGTTGACGGTCGTCAACGACACCTACAACGCCAACCCGGACTCGGTGCGGGCCGCCATTGACGTGCTGGCCAGCCTGCCCGGGCCGCGCGTGCTGGTGTTGGGCGACATGGGCGAAGTGGGCGACCAGGCGCTGGACTTCCACACGGAAGTGCTCACCCACGCCGAGCGCAGCGGCTTGCCCGTGTGGACCACCGGTGCCCACATGGGCGACGCCGTGGCCCACCTGCCGCCGCACCCGCAGCGCCAATGGCTGGGCGACATGGCCGACCTGTTGCCCCGCGTATTGGCCCAGCTGGCCCCAGGCGGCAGCGTGCTGGTCAAAGGGTCGCGTTTCATGCGCATGGAGCGGGTGGTGCAAGCCATCCAGGCGCAGTCTGAGGCGTTGGCGGCTTCCTCAACATCCGTTTCCCAGGAGGGCGCCCATGCTCGTTAGTCTGGCCCAGTGGCTCCAGGGCCTGTCCCCCGACTGGGGGTTTTTCCGCGTGTTCCAGTACCTCACCTTTCGCGCGGTCATGGGCGCGGTCACGGCTTTGCTGATCGGGCTGGTCGCCGGGCCCGCCGTCATTCGCCGCCTCACCGCGCTCAAGATGGGGCAGCCCATTCGCGGCTATGCCATGCAGAGCCACCTGGTCAAAAGCGGCACGCCCACCATGGGCGGGGTGCTGATCCTGCTGTCCATCGCCATCTCCACCCTGTTGTGGTCGGACCTGTCCAACCGGTTCGTGTGGATCGTGCTGATCGTCACCCTGGGGTTTGGCGCCATCGGCTGGGTGGACGACTGGCGCAAGGTCGTCAACAAAGACCCGGAGGGCATGTCCTCGCGGGAGAAATACGCCTGGCAGTCGGTGGTGGGTCTGGTGGCGGCGCTGTACCTGGCGTTCGCCATTTCGGAAAGCTCCAACCAGCGGGTGTTCGAGCTGTTTTTGTCGTGGATCACCTCCGGCTTTCAGGTGGACCTGCCCGAAACCGCCGGGCTGATGGTGCCCTTCTTCAAAGAGGTGGCTTACCCCCTGGGCGTACTGGGCTTTGTGGTCATGACCTACCTGGTCATCGTGGGGGCCAGCAACGCCGTCAACCTGACCGACGGCCTGGACGGCCTGGCCATCATGCCCGTGGTCATGGTGGGCTCGGCACTGGGCGTGTTTGCCTACGTCACCGGCAACGCG
>JACCDH010404034.1_pt1 | contig 13525 bp, 14 predicted proteins | sample 7442481 | NCBI WGS metagenome assembly JACCDH01 (sample SAMN15323433, study PRJNA562643) | freshwater metagenome | isolation source: river surface water | place: USA:Blue River Watershed | collected 2017-08-15
GGTTGAGGTACTGCGCGGGCGAGATGACCTTGGCGATCAGCTCGCGGTTGCCACTCTGGCGTGCCATGGCCGCTGCGCTGATCACCGCACGGTAAAGCGCGGCAAAGGTGTTGGGATTTTTCTGGATGAACTCGGTGCTGGTGCCGAAGGCGCAGCAGGGGTGACCATTCCACAGGTCTTTGGTGAGCATGTGGATGAAGCCGACTTCGTCGAACACCGCACGCTGGTTGAAAGGATCGGGGCCGAGGAAGCCATCGATGTTGCCCGAGCGCAAATTGGCCACCATCTCTGGCGGCGGCACCACCCGGATTTGCACATCGGTGTCGGGGTTGATGCCGTTTTCAGCCAGGTAGTAACGCAGCAGGAAGTTGTGCATCGAGTAATCGAATGGCACCGCAAACTTGAAGCCCTTCCAGTTTTTCGGGTCGCGGTTGTTCTTGTGCTTGACAGCCAGCGTGATGGCCTGGCCATTGATGTTCTGGATGGTGGCCACGTTCATGGGCGTGGCGCTGGCCCCCAGACCCATGCTGATGGCCAAGGGCATGGGTGACAGGAAATGCGTCGCGTCGTATTCCTTGTTGATCATCTTGTCGCGGATGAGCGCCCAGCCTGCGGTCTTGGTCACTTCGACGTTGAGGCCCTGCTTTTGATAAAAGCCCAATGGATCGGCCATGATGAGTGGCGTGGCGCAGGTGATCGGAATGAAGCCGATCTTCAGGTTGGTTTTCTCCAGAGGGCCTTTGCTCTGCGCCAAGGCTTGCAAGCTGGCCACAGGCAACACGCTGGCAATGGCCGCCATGGCGGTCTTCTTGCCCACGGCACGCAAGAACATGCGGCGCTCCTGGTCCTGCGGGAACAAGGCCTTGACCAAGGTGGCCTCGATGAATTCCTGGCTGTAGGCCTCGAACTCCGCGGTTTCAGAGCGGGCACGCAACTGAGCGGCTGCGGCATCGGCGGCCACTGCAGCGTGGTGGTCGGCGGGCGAATGGTCCCGGCCGCAGCTGCACTTGAGCATCAGGGGGCGATCGGCGTTGTACGGATCAAAGAATTCAGACATGGCAACCTCACATCGTTGAAGATGTGCGGGTCTATGCAAGCTGTGGGCCAGAAACGCCGAAATGCGTGCCCATGGCGGGGTGCGTCTTCATTTCGTGGGGCACTTGTCGATACGGTGTAGGGCTGGCCCTACAAATCAGAGAATCTGTCACGCTGGCAGGTCGGCCGCTTCAGGCACGGCAGGCCAAGTCAGTGGCCGCCACCCAGGCTTTGTGCGTACAAAGCCAACTCCACATCGTTCTTGGTGCCCGTCTTTTCCAGGATGCGTGCACGGTAAGTGCTCACCGTATTGGGGGCCAGGCTCAGTTGCGCACCAATTTCGCTCACGGTGTGGCCTTGGGTCAACAAAAGATACACCTGGTGTTCACGGTGCGAGAGCAGCTCTATCCCGCTTTTGGTGCGCCCCTGGCTCACCAGGCTGGCCAACGCCTCGGCGGTGGCCGGCGTGACGTGCATGCCCCCTGCAGCCACACGGCGCAGCGCCGCCATCAACTCATCCGGGTCGGTGCTTTTGTTCAAATAACCCGATGCGCCCAGCTGAATGCAGCGCACCGCATATTGTTTTTCGGGGTACGTGCTGAGCATGAGCACGGGCAAACCAGGCCAGTCGCGCCGCAAGCATTGCAGCACATCCAGACCGTCCATGCCGGGCATGGCAATGTCGAGCAGCACCACATCCAGCCCTTGCGGGCCTTGCAACGCCTGAACCGCATCGAGCACACCAGGGCCGGTATCGGCCTCGGACACCACCTGCAGCCCCGGGTCATCGGCCAGCACCATCTTCAGACCTTCGCGCACGATCTTGTGGTCGTCGCCGAGCAGCACGCGCACAGGGCTGTTCATGGCGCGTCCTGGTCAAGGGGCAAGGGCAGGGGCATGGACAGCCGCATGCGTGTGCCCCGGCCAGGCTGGCTGTCGATGTCGATCACGCCGCCAAAATGCCGTGCCCGCTCGCGCATGCCCATGATGCCGTAAGCCTGCGCCGACTCGAAGACCTGTGCCTCGGCCCCGCAACCGTCATCTTCCACCGACAGATGGAGCCAGCCCTCGCGCTCGACGATGTCGACATCCACCATGCGGGCTCGGGCGTGGCGGCCCACGTTGCTCAGCATCTCCTGAAAGATGCGGAACACCGCCATGGACATGGGCTCGGGCAGCACACGTTGCGCGTTCACTTCCATGCACCACTTGAGCTCTTGCTCGGCCGACTGCACAAACTCCTGGGCCTGCCACGCCAGGGCATCCCACAGCCCCTGATGGTCCAGGATGCTGGGGCGCAGATCGGTGATGATGCGGCCCACGTTGACCACCGCGTTTTCAATCAGGCGGCTCATGTTCTGGCATTTGCCGCGCATCTTTTCACGCATGCTTTGTGCCTCAACGGCCAGGCGTTGTTCTTGCTCGGACAAGCGTTTGTCCAGCCAGCTCACATCCATCTTCAGTGCCACCAGCAAGCTGCCCAGCTCGTCATGCACCTCGCGGGCAATGCGGGTGCGCTCTTCTTCGCGCACCGCCTCGGACCAAGCGGCCAGCTCGCGCAACTGCTGCAGGGCTGTTTCCAGCGCCTGGGTGCGCTCGGCCACCCGCAGCTCCAGCTCATTCTTGGCCTGACGCAAAGCGTCTTCGGCCCGCTTGCGCTCGGTAATGTCCACAAAAGTCACCACCGCACCACGCACCTGGCCCTGGTCAAACACCGGGTAGCTGGAGTACTCCACCGGAAAGCTGCTGCCGTCTGAGCGCCAAAACACCTCGCTGTCGATGCGGCAAGGCTGGCCCTCTCGAAAGGCGTTGTAAATCGGGCAGTCGTCCATCGGGTAATGCTTCCCGTCGCCATGCGAGTGGTGCGTGAGGGTGTGCATGTTCTGGCCCAGCACCTGCTGCGGCTCCATGCCGATCATGCGGGCCCCGGCCGGGTTGATGAAAACGCACAATCCCTCCAGATCGACCCCAAAAACCCCTTCGCCGGTAGAGGCCAGCATCAGGCCCAAGGGATCGCGCCATGCCTCGGTCACCCCCATCAACCCTTGCGCGGGCGTCGGGACAACAGTGGAGGGCGACAGATTCAAGCTCATGGCCACTACTAGCAAGGCGTGTGCCAAGTATTCAGCTTGCGGGCACGGGCCCCATCGCTGGCTTGGCCTGCTGCGCCGCAGGGCTTGTCGCCTGCGGCAACGGTTGCCCAACTTGCAGGCCGTGACAATATCGGGACGTTTACATGCATTGACTGTTGATTGGATGGCCATGACCCGGATACCCACCGCCCTCTTGCAGGGTGCTTCGAACTTTCGCGATGTTGGCGGCTACCGCAATGTCCATGGCCGCAGCGTGCGACGAGGTCAGGTATTCAGGTCGGACCATCTGGCGGGACTCACAGCGGCAGACCAACAGCAACTGAAGGCCCTGGGTGTCCGTCACAGCCTGGACTTTCGCGGTGCGGCCGAATGCGCTGCCACGCCCTACGCCATTCCGGGTGTGCAACGCGTGGCGCTGACCATCGAGCCCACCGTGATCGCCCGCATGCAGGCGCTGGTGGCACAAGGCGTGGTGCCCACCACCGAAGAAACCGTGGACCTGATGCGCGAGACCTACCGTGATTTTGTGAACCGCAACGCCGACACTTACGGACGGTTCTTGAAGCATTTGCTGGAAGCGCCCACGCCCCAGGTGTTCCACTGCACGGCAGGCAAGGACCGCACGGGTTTTGCAGCGGCGCTGCTGCTGTCGGCCCTGGAGGTGGACCGGGCCACCATCGAAAACGACTACCTGCTCACCAACCAACTCTACAAGCGAGACGCCCGCCTGGAAGGTCAGGGCCACCCGCATGTGATGAAAGTGCTGTGGCAAGTGCAGCCCGAGTTTTTGCACGCTGCATTTGAGGCCGTGGATGCGCAGCACGGGGGCATGCGCGACTACCTGCATGGGGCCATTGGCCTGAGCCCGCAAGAAGTGGCCGAGCTGCAGCGCATGTTGCTGGAAGACTGACGTCCAGGTTTTCCCCTTGCGCTTTTTACAATGGCACGAACCCCTGGAGCCTTTGCATGAACGAATCCCAAGCCCGTGAAGAAATATGCCGCATCGGGCAAAGCCTTTTTGAGCGCGGCTACGTGCATGCCACGGCCGGCAATATCAGCGTGCGCCTGGACGATGGGTTTCTCATCACCCCCACCGACGCCTGTCTGGGGCGGCTCGACCCGGCTCACTTGGCCAAGCTCGATGGGATGGGCCACCAGATCAGCGGTGACAAAGCCAGCAAGACCATTGCCTTGCATCGCCAAATATATGCCGCCGCCTGTGCACACGCGCCCACCACCGGCTGCGTGATCCACACCCACAGCACGCATTGCGTGGCGCTCAGCCTGAACGCCTCAGGGCCAGAGCTGTTGCCCGCCATCACCCCCTACTTCGTGATGAAGGTGGGGCATGTACCGCTCACGGCGTACCACCGCCCGGGCAGCCCGGTAGCGGCGCAAGAAGTGGCCGGGCTCATTGCCCAATACGCCGCCCGTGGCACTCCGATCCGCGCTGTGATGCTGCCCCGTCTGGGCCCCAATGTTTGGCACGACACGCCCGCTGCGGCCATGGCCACACTCGAAGAGCTGGAAGAAACCGCCCGATTGATGCTGCTGCAGCCACAAACCACCGCGTTGCCGGAGCTCGAGCTGCAAATCCTTCGCGACACTTTTGGGGCGCATTGGTAAATGCGCAGGCCAGGCTGGCTCAGGACGCTTCGTTTTTTTTCAGGCGCAGCGCCTGCTCGTACAGCTGATTTTTGGACTCGCCCGTGATCTCGGCCGCCAGTTTGACGGCGGTTTTGAGCGGCATCTCGGGCAGCAGCACTTGCAAAACCCGCAAGCCTTCCCCTGCCGAGGCAGCCACCGGGGTATCGTGCAGCACCAGCACAAACTCACCGCGCTGACGGTCAGGCTTTTCGGCCAACCAGGCTGACAAGTCTTGCGCGGCCAGGGTATCGATTTGTTCAAACTGCTTGGTCAACTCGCGCCCCACAGTGATGAGGCGCGGACCCAAAGCGGCCAGCGCCTGCGCCAAGGCTTCGATGCGGTGCGGCGCTTCCAGCAGCACAACCGCTCGGCTTTCCTGCGCCAAGGCCTGCACCGCCTGATGGCGCTCAGTGGCTTTGCTGGGTAAAAACCCGGCGAAGACGAAACCGGCATCACCCGTCATGCCCGAAGCGCTGAGCGCGGTGGTCACGCTGCTGGCCCCCGGCAGGGGCAGAACACGGTAACCCGCCAACCGCACCGCTGCCACCAAGCGGGCACCCGGATCGCTGATGGCGGGTGTGCCCGCGTCACTCACATAGGCCACGCGCTCACCCTGCCCCAGTCGCTGCATCACATGTTGTGCCGCCTCCGCTTCGTTGTGCTGGTGCACCGCCAGAAGCTGGGCAGCGGGGCGGTCCAGGCCATAGGCACGCAGCAATTGCTGGGTATGGCGGGTGTCCTCACAGGCCACCGTGTCAACCAGCGCCAGCACATGCAGGGCACGCAGGCTGATGTCAGCGAGGTTGCCAATCGGGGTCGCGACCACATACAGTGTGCTGGCCGGATGGTTTTGCGATCCGGCAGCGTCGTGCGCCGCCTCCAGGGCTTTGGCGAACGAGGCAGACAAGGGAGACGGAGTCAATGCAATTCCTCAATAAAGACAAGGCGGGCCCGACCACCAAGGCCCGGGGCGATGCGGGCGAAGACGAGGCGCTGGCCTATTTGCAGGCGCAGGGTTTGCGTCTGCTGCAGCGCAATTATCGGACGCCGGGCCGAGGGGGTGGCGAAATCGACCTGATCATGCAAGCCCGCGATGGCACGGTGGTCTTTGTCGAAGTCAGAAAACGCAGCCGGACCGACCATGGCGGGGCCGCAGCCAGCATCGGGCCTGTCAAGCAAAGGCGCATCATTTTTGCGGCCCAGCACTACCTTTTGCGCTGGCGGCAACTGCCTCCAGCGCGTTTTGATGTGGTGACCATCGAAACGCAAGGGCTGCAATGGTTGCAAGCGGCATTTGATGGCGGCTGAGGCAAGCACCCCGGTCTGATAACACACCTTGTTTGTGCGGGATTTGGCGGCTTGTGGGCGAAAACGCCCAAAGGTCGGGGTTATCATCGCCAGCGCATGCTAGACCTTCGAATCCAACAACACTTCATTGACAGCGCAGATTTGCACTACCAGGTGGCCGAAACTTTGGCCAAACCGGTGGATGCAGCCGTGCAAGCCATTCTGGCCTCGGTCACGGGCGGCGGCAAAATGCTGGTGGGCGGCATGGGTCCGTCCAGCGCATTGGCTCAGTATCTGGTGAACCTGCTGGTGGGTGGTTTTGAACGAGACCGCCCCGGTCTGGCCGCTGTGTGCTTGGCCTCTGACGCCTTGATGACCACCCGCTGGAGCGATGGCCAAGCCATCGCCAAACAGGTGCTGGCCTTGGGTCAGACTGGCGATCTGTTGGTGCTGATCAGCATCGACGGGAGCGAAGCTGCACTGGTTCAAGCGGTCCAAGCTGCGCACGAGCGGGAAATGAGTGTGCTGGCATTGACCGGGCACCAAGGTGGCGCGCTGGGCCGCCAACTGCGCGAAACCGACGTGCATGTGTGCGTGCCCCACGAGCGCGCAGCAAGAATTTGTGAAGTGCAGCACTTGGTGCTGCATTGTCTGTGTGATGGAATTGACACCCAATTGTTGGGCGAACAGGAGTCTCTTTAAATGAAACGCAATTTGCAATCTTTGGTCTTTTCAGGTGCCGTATTGGCTGTGGCCGCGACAGGCCTGTCTGGCTGCGCGCCCTTGATCGTGGGCGGCGCCGTCGCCACAGGCATCATCGCCACAGACCGTCGCACAGCAGGGGCCCAGGTCGAAGATCAGGCGATCGAAATCAAGATTGCGGCTGCCGTGCGCCAGGAGTTGGGCGACCGCGTGCATTTGAATGTGACCAGCTTCAACCGCAAAGTGCTGTTGACTGGCGAAGTGACAGCAGCCAGTGAAAAGGAACGCATCGAAAAGATTGCGCAAAGTCAGGACAATGTGCAGTCGGTGGTCAACGACCTGGCTCAGATGCCTGCCAGCTCCCTGACGCAGCGCTCCAAGGACACCGTGATCACCAGCCGCGTCAAGGCCGCCTTCATTGACGCCAAAGACCTCCAAGCCAACGCGGTGAAAGTGGTGACTGAGCGCGGCATCGTGTACCTCATGGGCCGGGTGACCAGCCGCGAAGCCAAACGGGCCACCGACATCGTGCGCGGCATGAGCGGTGTGGCGAAAGTGGTTCGGGTTTTTGACGAAATCTCCGAAGAGGAGCTCAAGCGCCTGAGCCAACCCACTCTCTCCCGGTAAACCAAACACCGCACCCATGAAAAAAGCGACCCAGAGGTCGCTTTTTTTGTCAGCGCAGGCGACGGATCAGGCTCGATGTGTCCCAACGGCCTCCGCCCATTTTCTGGACATCGGCATAAAACTGGTCCACCAAGGCCGTGACAGGCAGACGAGCGCCGTTGCGCTTGGCTTCGTCCAGCACCAGACCCAGGTCCTTGCGCATCCAGTCCACTGCAAAACCAAAGTCGAACTTGTCGTCGGCCATGGTCTTGCCACGGTTGTCCATTTGCCAGCTTTGCGCCGCGCCCTTGCCGATCACGTCCAGCACCTGGTGCATGTCCAGACCTGCTTGCTGGCCAAACGCAATCGCCTCGGACAGACCCTGCACCAGGCCTGCGATGCAGATCTGGTTGACCATCTTGGCGAGTTGACCCGCACCCGACTCACCCAGCAACGTGAAGGCCCGCGAAAACGCCATGGCCACTGGCTTGACGGCATCAAAGGCGGCCGCATCGCCACCGCACATGACCGTGAGCATGCCGTTTTGCGCGCCCGCCTGACCGCCCGAGACGGGGGCATCAATGAAGTGCAGGCCGAGTTTTTGCGCTTGCGCCGACATCTCACGTGCAACCGAGGCCGAGGCCGTGGTGTGGTCCACAAAGATCGCACCGGATTTCATGCCGGCAAAGGCACCGTCAGCGCCCAGCACCACACTGCGCAGATCGGCGTCATTGCCCACGCAGGCAAACACAATGTCTGCACCTGCAGCGGCCTCGCGCGGGGTGGGGGCAGTGGCATTGCCGGGGCATTCTGCGGCCCAGGCTGCGGCCTTGGCGCCGCTGCGGTTGTACACCGTGACGTGGTGGCCGGCGCGTGCCAGATGGCCGGCCATGGGGTAGCCCATCACGCCCAGGCCCAAAAAGGCCACTTTCAGAGCGGGTGTGGATTCATAGGTTTTGGCGGCAATTTGGCTCATGGGTGTCTCTTTGTAGAGTGGATAAAAAGGCTAATTTAGCAGCCTGCGGGTGTTCTGGCGCGCATCGGGTGCTTTGCCCTGACCACGAGGTGACACGGCCGCATTTGGTACGCTTGGGCCATGACCCCCTCCATTGCCAACAACATCGCCAGCGTGCGTGCGCAAATTCAGGCCGCTTGCCAGGCCGCAGGGCGCGCACCCGACAGCGTACAGTTGCTGGCCGTGTCCAAAACCTGGGGGCCCGATGCCGTGCGCCAGGCCCATGCCGCAGGGCAAACTGCTTTTGGCGAAAACTACATCCAGGAAGCGGTGGACAAGATCTCTGCCTTGCGCGACCTGCCGCTGCAGTGGCATTGCATCGGCCCCATTCAAAGCAACAAGACCCGCTTGGTGGCCGAGCACTTTGACTGGGTGCACAGCGTGGACCGCCTCAAGATCGCCCAGCGCCTGTCCGAACAGCGCCCAGCGCACCTGCCGCCCTTGCAGGTGTGCATTCAGGTGAATGTGGACGGTGGCGAGACCAAGTCAGGCGTGAGCCCGCAAGATCTCCCAGCCCTGGCGCAGTCGGTGGCGGCTTTGCCGCGCTTGCAGTTGCGCGGCCTGATGACGATTCCGGACCCGACCGAAACCCCTGCACAGATGCGGGCTGTGCACGCCCGCGTCCATGCCTTGTTTGAAGCCTTGCGCCTGCAAGGCCTGCCACTGGACACCTTGTCGATGGGCATGAGCGCCGACATGGCCGCCGCCATTGCAGAAGGCAGCACGATGGTGCGGGTGGGCACGGCCATTTTTGGCCAACGCTGAACGCGCCAGGCCGGTTTTTTAGGCCCCCTGGCCCGTGCGCAGCCGGAACACGCTGCGCCGCTCGCCCACCGGCGTCCCCGCCACATTCAGCAGCACCTGAGCCCGCCAAGGGGCCAAGGCGGCGCGTTGCGCCTCGTCCAGCCAGCCCAGCTGGTCCAGCGCCTCGACCGTGGCCGCAAACAGCGCGGTCTTGTTGCCATCCATGATCTTGATGGCCAAGGCTTGCCCACGCGCGCGGCTGGCCACCACCTGCACACCGTCCGCGCCCACCTTGGTCACCCAATCGCCCCGGCCCGCCCGCATGAAATCGGCGTCATTGCGGTCGGTGCCCGACACCAGTTCGGGGTGCGCACTCATGGCCTCGCCCAACTGTTGCAGACTCTCGCCATACAGAACGTCCGACTCGGGTTGCGCGAGTCGGGCATAGCTGCGGGCCAGGCGCGACAAAGGCATGGCGTAGTTGGGGGCCGAACAACCGTCGATGCCCAACGCCAGCTCTTGCTCGCCCAGGCCTGACAGATGGGCAACCGCTTGACGAATGTGCCGCTGCAGGGGATGGTCCACCTCGGTGTACGTGTCGGTGGGCAAACCATGCTGCACACAGTACGCCAAAAACCCGCTGTGCTTGCCACTGCAGTTGTGGTGCCGCTCGTCGTAAGCCAAGCCTTCGGGCACGGGGCGGTCAAAGAAAGTGAAGCGGTAGGGCACATGGCAACCACAGCGCATTTGGCGCGTGCTGCTGCCGCTTTTGCGCAGGATAGAACTGACCTGCTCGACGTGCATGTCTTCACCGTTGTGGCTGGCGCACATCAGGGCCAGCTCCGGGGGTGTGAAGCCAAAATGCGCCACCCCGCCCGACTGCACCAAGGGCAAAGCCTGCATGGCCTTGAGGGTCGAGCGCGTGAAACACAGCCAATGCGGGTTGCCCGCCTGAGCCAGCACGCGGCCCTCGGTGTTGGTCACGGCCACTGCGCCCATGTGCACGCATTCCTGCACGCCGTTGCGGGTCAGTTCAATCAGGGGTTCAAAGTTCATGGTCTGTCCGTTGTTCAGAGGTCGAGCAATGCCGCTTGTACCTGCTGCCGAAACAGCTGTTCATCGGCCAAGGCCTGGGCATTGAGCAAGGCCAGTTTGACCAAAAACAACTCGGCCTTGTCGGGGCCAGCTTGGTCCAGGGCTGTGGCCAGGGCGTCGTACACGGTTTCAAGGCCGTCGATGGTCAAGGCTTTATCGGTCATTGGGGTTTCTTCATTGAGGTAAAGCTTGGGCCAAGGCGGCCTGCAACCGTGTGGCATCCAGCGTGAGCCAACGGGCGCAAATGTGCTGGTCCGGGCGCAGCAAATAAGCGGCACCTTGTGCATGGCCATTGGAGCCATCACCAACGGGCACGCCATAACGCTCGCGCAAGTGACCATCGGCATCGGGCAAGGTTTGGTCAGCTCCTGCGACAGGCTGGGCAGCGCCCACGGCGATCACCTTCAGCGGGACGCCCTGCGCACGCACGTTTTGAATCACCGCTTGCAGCGACTCGGGCACCGCTGGCGCGTCGGTGAAGTACAGCAGATCAAAACCGCCACCGAGATGGTCGAGCAAATAGTCGCCGTCACCAGCGCCAGGGCCCAGGCGCACATTCTGTGGCGGCGCGCCGTGCGCCGGACCAGCCTTGAACAAACCGTTGTCGTCTTCCGTGCTGTTGAGCATGGAGTGGCTGTATTCGTGCGGGCGTGACGTGCGCCAGTGGTACAGGGGCCGCACAAACGCCTGGGTGAGCGACAGAGACAGCACCGCATCGCGCAAGAGCCGAAAGCCCCGGCTGGGCGGTGCCATGAACCGCGTGCTTTTGCCCGACTCGGCAATGATCTCGCGGGCCGCGCCCACACGCTCGGCGCTGTGGTTGGCCAGCAGTTTCTGGCCTGCCAGGCCTTTGACCACAAAAGCCAAATGCCAGCCCAGCGACTGTGCATCCTGAAACGCCGTATTGGCACCGCGCACGCCAAAAATCGGCAAGAGGTGCGCAGCATCGCCCGTGAAGATCACGCTGCCGTGCACGAATTCAGGCAGGGTGAGCGTGCGGGCCGAATAAACCGAAGACCAGTCCATCTCCCACGGCACACCCGCGTGTCCGATCATGGCCAGCTGCGCGTCAATGCGGGTCTTGAGCGACTCGGGGCGCAATGCCTCTTCGGGCGTTTCACCCGGGGGCAGCTGGTAGTCCATGCGCCAGATGCCATGCGGCTCGCGGTGCATCAAGATGGTGTTGCAGGGGTTCCATTCGGGGTCGAAAAAAGCCAGCCGCTCGGTGGGGTACGGCAGGTCGATTCGGATGTCGGCGATCACGAAAAACCCCTCGTAAGATGCGCCTTCCATCTGCAGGTTCATCGCACTGCGAATGCCTGATCGCCCGCCATCGGCGGCCACCACCCAATCACTCTCCAGGTTGTAGGGGCCTTCAGGCGTGTCCACCTCCAGCACGGCATGGTCTGCCTTCTGCTCCACCTGAGTGACCTTGTTGCCCCAGCGAAAGTCGATCAAGGGATTGGCCTGGCAAGCGTCGTGCAGGTACTCCTCCATGAACTGTTGCTGCACGTTGATGATCGGGAAGAAACGGTCATCCGCATCGTGCGGCGCTTCCATGCGGAACACACGCTGACCCCGGTAGAACGAATTGCCAAAACGCCAGGGCAGCCCGACAGCAGTCATGCGGTCGGCCACGCCGACTTGCTGCAGGATCTCCATCGAACGACGGGTGAAGCAAATGGCCCGGCTGCCTTGTGAGAGCTGCAGCTCAGCCGCCAACACCACGCTGGGCACGCCATGTCTGGCCAGTTCAAGGGCCGTGACCATGCCGGCCGGCCCAGCGCCGACGATCACCACCTTTTTCCTGTCCTGCTCTGGGTGCGCAGAGGACAGCCACGGTTTGAAGACCTGATACTGGTAATAAATCGAAGGACGGGCTTCGGTGCTGGGTGTGTGCATGGGGTTTGGGGAATGAATTTCAGCGCGGATTGGCGTGGGCGATGAGTCGGTCCAACATGGCGCTCAAGCTGGCTTGTTCGCGTTCAGTCAAACAGCCAAAGATCTCTTCGTTGCGCTCAGCAATCATGCGCATGGCGTTTTTGAAGACTTTGCGTCCACTCGGCGTCAAGGTCAGCACCACGCCACGGCCATCGCCGGGATGATCGGCTTTGCACACCAAGCCCTGCTCCACCAAGGCCTGTGCGGCCCGGCTGGCCTGACCTTTGTCAAGGTTGGCCTTTTCGGCCAACTCTTTGACCGACAAAGGCTCAAAGCTGCCAATGGTCGACAGGCACCGCCCGTTGCTCATCGACAAACCGGTCCGTTCGGGATAGGCCAGCTGGCTGTCCGAATCGGTCAGTTTGTGCAGCTGGTGCAGCCGGTAGGTCAGTGTGCGGTCGAGTGGGGTGGACATGGGGTGATATTAAAGCAATTTGGTTGCGCACGCAACCAAATAAGGCCAAAAAAGCCCGGGCATCGCCCAGGCTTCATTTGAATGCGCTGGATCAGAAGCGTTCGAGTTCCGGGTGCTTGATGGCCCCTGCACGCACCAGCATCTTGCCGTATTCGGCGCAACGGTTGAGGGTGGGAATCACCTTGCCGGGGTTGAGCAGGCCTTGGGGGTCAAAGGCACGCTTGACGGCAAACATCTGCTCGTTTTCCTCGGGGCTGAACTGCACGCACATGCTGTTGACCTTCTCAATGCCCACGCCGTGCTCGCCCGTGACGGTGCCGCCCATCGCCACGCTGGTTTCCAGAATGTCGGCACCAAACAACTCGCAGCGGCGCAGCTGGTCGGGGTCATTCGCGTCGAACAAAATCAAGGGGTGCAGGTTGCCGTCACCTGCGTGGAAAACGTTCAGGCAGCGCAAAGCGTATTTGGTTTCCATCTCACTGATGGCTTGCAGGATGTCGGCCAAGCGTTTGCGCGGGATGGTGGAGTCCATGCACATGTAGTCGGGGCTGATGCGGCCCGATGCGGGGAAGGCGTTTTTGCGACCGCTCCAGAACCTCAAGCGCTGGGCTTCATCGCGGCTGACCGAAATGGCGGTGGCACCACAGTTGCGCAGCACCTCACTCATGCGGCCGATTTCTTCCTCGACCTCTTCGGGTGTGCCGTCGCTCTCGCACAAAAGGATTGCGGCGGCTTTCAGATCGTAGCCCGCGTGCACAAAATCTTCCACCGCAATGGTCATGGGGCCGTCCATCATTTCCAGACCCGCCGGGATAATGCCCGCTGCAATCACGGCCGCCACCGCGTCACCGGCTTTGCGCACATTGTCAAAGCTGGCCATGATGCAGCGCGCCAGTTGCGGCTTGGGCACCAACTTGACGGTGACCTCGGTGGTCACGGCCAGCA
>JACCDH011354812.1_pt1 | contig 13516 bp, 11 predicted proteins | sample 7442481 | NCBI WGS metagenome assembly JACCDH01 (sample SAMN15323433, study PRJNA562643) | freshwater metagenome | isolation source: river surface water | place: USA:Blue River Watershed | collected 2017-08-15
GTCAATAAAAAATTCTTCGTCCTGAATGATGCCGGTGAAATTTTAACGATTACAGATGCTTTCCTTCGGCGATAGGCTCAACGAGTAATTCAAAAATCCCACTGTAAATAATATTTCCGAACATACTGATAGACAGCCGGCTTGCAAATAATTGTTCTTGCTGCCGCCGAGTGACGGCGCGCTGCTGGTTTATTTCTTTGGTAGATTTTCGAACAATATCGTCGATGCGCTGATGAAATTTCTCAGCGGGCTGTTCGAGCTGGTTAGCTACTTTGCCAAGCGCATTTGCAGTAAATTTAGCGCTGAGGTCAGTAGTGCCCAGCCAGCTTGCCTGATAGCCGGTAGACAGTGCGGCGATCTCATTGTTGAATTCAATGACATTCAGCGCGACGTTCATTCGATAAAGACACATTCCATGCGTGAGCGCGTCGATATTTTTTGTTCGATACTTCACATTTTCCAGCAGTTGCTTTTGCTCAGCCACAATATCCGCTTTGCGAGCCTCTGCCTCAATCTGGCTGGTTATATTCGATTGAAATGTTTTCTCGCCCTTTCGGCATTTTTCGTAAGCTGCACGTAACACAGACTGATTGCTGAGGGCATACAATGCTCTGAGGCCTGCATATTTTTCTCGCTCGCTTTTTGCAATTTGTTCTCGACGTTCTTCAAGAATGGTGTCAATACTTGCAAGTATGACGCGAGGATTGTCCTCGGCTTCTTGGCCGATTAACGTATCCGTGTCATTGAAAACGAATGCATAAAGTGATGCCCATTTGGGTGTGAGCTCAAGGCTATTGCCGCCTCGTGGCTTCTTGCCATCGTAACTCAGTAAAACGGCATTCGCTTTTGAAAAATCTGCTCGTTGCCGTTCCACGCTCCCGCTGTCATCTGCAGAGCTGGCAAAAAATAAAAACAAATCTGTATCCAGATTTTTCTTGGCACAATTTTCTATGATGCTATTAAATTGATTCACTACTTCGTCATGTTTAAAAGAATCAAATTTTCCATTAACGGTGCCAAGTTCGCGCAGCCGTACTTTGATAGTTGATATTAATTTCCCATCTGGATCGCTGAAAGTGCGAGCTACGAGTCTTGACACCTGATCTGATCGTATATTTTGGCGTTGTACTTCAAGCACGGCGGCGACATAATCTTTGACAGCCTGACTTTTCTCGATACGCTGGCAGCCAGGGTGAGTTCCATCTTCGACCGAGCGCGCGACGGCAGCCATATTATTCAGAGCGGCAGCGAACTGCTCGATGACGGGCGTAACTACACGCTCTTGCTCCGCAAGCCAGCTATCAGCACCAGTCATCGCAACTGCCATCGGCAATACCCAGCGCGGGTTGATACCAGCGAACTCTAAACCCGTCCGATCTACGATGGACCGCTGCTCCAGACCACCCATGCCGGGATTGCCTATCAGCTCCACTAGTTTTTGTTCTCGCTCTGCAGCTGGCGTGTTAAAAAACGATTCGACCTCCCCTCTCATAGGGTCGAGGAAAACGACAATCCTCGGATCTTTGCTACCTAGAGACGAAGCACATGCGGCAAACCATGCCGCATAGGGCCGGAAGGCAATGTCTTGGTTGTAAGCGTCCTGTTTGGGCACAGCTTTGTTTACTCGCTCGAGTACTTTTTTTGACAGCGATCTGCCGTTGTCATCAAGACCAAGCGAATGAAATTGAAGTAATTGAGTTTTCGATTTCTGGTAGGCGCTCCCCGCTGGTGCCAGATTCGATAACTGAATCGCTGCATTGACGTATTGTGATGCGTAGGACTGAACGCTGGTCAGGGAGGTTAAGCGCGCACAATAGCCTTTGGCATCAGCAGGCGCCTTGCCTAGATCGGGGTAGCCTTCAGCAAAGGCGGGTAATCCGAAGAAGATTAGTAATAAAACAAGGCTGCGTCTGATCATGGCGATTGTGCTCAACAATAAATATTAAAAAATTTTGTCGAGTGTGCCACAGGTTAATAATGTCTGTTTTTTGAACCATATTATTGGGGCTTTTTAGTCTCGGTTCTCGTGTATCGGCATGGTATTCAGGTATCAGAGCGCAGCTATAAAGCGCATCAATCAGAGCCCGTTTAATGCCGAAATGTGGCATGTTCCAGGATTAATCACAGAGGCGGATTTTGTGCAACGTAAGGATTTAAGGCGACAGCGATTCATCCGTCCAGCTCGATATTCCGCAGGTTTGATAAAGCATCTGCGTTTGCTCATCCGAGCGTGGTCCGTATCCGCTGCTTGTCATGCCGGTGTCCATACAAGCGAAAAAATCATCGTAGGACTTTCCCAAAAGTTGATCGCAGATCGCCCGGTTCGCAATAATGGCTGCCTTCCATTGCTGGCATTCACCGGTCTCAGTGACGAGCATGGGCTCTGGTTCGGGAGTTTCAATCTGATTGGGGCGCACCAGTAGCAGTTCTATTTCGGCCAGCAAGTTTTTTGCGGCTTCGTTATTTGGATCCAATGTGACTGATTTTTTTAATGCACTCTGGGCGAGTTCTGGCTCTTGAAGATTTTTCCAGCTGACGCCTGCAAGAAAATAGATCTGTGATGTTTCTTTGATTTTGAGGCCGCGATCAATCCACTCCAGGGAATTTTTATATTTTTTGGTGGAGACCAGACAGCTGGCGATAGCTTCATGGGGGCCGTTGCCAATTATATTTCTCTGATCATAAAAATCAGCAACGGCGCTCAGTAGTTGCAAGGCATCGTCGCAAAAGCGTGTAGTACGACCAGACGAGATGTATTGTGTTTTTGTTTTTCCTAAAATGTATTTGGCGGCCACGCGCTGAATTTCAGGTATGGTGTTGTCGAAAAATATTTTTTCGCAGGCGAGCTGGAGTTTCTTGAGTTCCGTGTCATCCAACGCCTCGGGCCGCTTGCAAAAACCCTCTATTTTTTTGCTTTTTAAATTGAATGTAACGGGGATTTTCATGACCGTTGCAATTGCCATGTTGAACTCGGCCAGAGGGCCGGACGCGGCTTTGCCGGATTCCTGGGCTGAGGCGCAGAAAGCAATGAGCGATAGCATCATGGCTGCGAGTAATTGCACTGCGATCTCCTGCATAAAACTACGAGGCACTAAAGCGCTCATTACTTGGGGTAGCGTTTTATAATGCAGGTACATTATAAAATATAGAACGCAATAATTCAGGTGACGAATATTGGCCGATGTTTTAATTATCAAAACGCCCGGCCTCATTCGACGATAGGGAGTCAAAATTGAAACATTTAATCAAGTTATGCGCCGCCATTGTCCTCATTGCTAATATCGCAAGTGCGCAAGACAAAGTGGTGAGTCCCGGGCAGGGCACCCCCGAGCGCAAGGTAATTCTGGATGCATTGCGTCCCAAGCTTGAAGCTGAGCTGAAGACAGAGTTGGTTTTTGTGGTCTCGGATATCCGGGCCAGCGCTGAGTGGGCGTTTGTGAAGGCCCAGCCACAGAGAAAAGACGGTAAAAAGCTCGACGGTAAAAAAATCTATGGCGAGAGCTGGGAGCATATGGACGGCTTCACACTGACCGCCGTGTTGCGAAAGAAGTCGAACCAATGGACGGTTCTCGAATACGGAATCGGTGCAACGGATGTCTGGTGGCAGTCTTATTGCGAGCAGAAGTCTGCGCTGGTTAAACAGGTGCTAGGCGTCTGTCCCTGAATTATCGATAGAGTTGCTGATCGAACTACCAACAAAGCTTCTCATTCCAGATAATTTCCCTGAACATCCGACTTGCGCCAGCCTTTGCGGCGCATGCATTGTGCCATCGTCTCCAGGGTGCAGCTTTTAGGAATAATCTCCTGGCATTTGTGGCCGCCCTTGCCGTCGCTCTCGCAGATTGTGGTCGTTTTTTCTCTCAGCTCCGTGCAACGTTCACGCTCGGAAGTTGAGACACAGGTTTGCCTGTCTTTGTCAAAATTTTGCTGATCTTCGGGAGAATTGAATTCATAGTTCGGATGCCGGTACGCTTCCGCGCAGCCAAAGAGACTGGTTGATATCAGCAGAATAAGAAAAAAACGCTTCACGTCTGTCATGGTCCAAAGTCAGAAAATATGAAAAACTGGTCTCGCTCGTCTTGCCTTTTGGTAGCGGCGCTGCTGAATTTTGCCGATATGGCCAGCGCCAAGGTACCTTCGATTATCCTGGATCCGGGGCATGATCCGCTTTACCAAGGCGCGCGGGGAAGTTGTGGCGAGTTCGAAGTTTCCTATAACGACAGGATTGTAGCCGCGTATTTGAAAACCACGTCAGCACGCGTTATTACGACGCGAGATGCAGGCCAAGCCCCCAGAATTTTGAAACTCACGACGGACGCGGGTGTTGGGCCCCAAACTCGGTATACGCTGAAAACCTCGCTGCAAGCCCGGACGACCTTGGCGAACTCGAGTAAAGCCGGTTTGTTCATTTCGATTCACCATGATTCCACAGCAGCGCGTTTCATCACGGCCGATTCATCTCTCTGTGGCGGTCGGGGTGGGCATACCTTGCTTCCAGAATTCAAAGCGAGGAACGATATCGGTTTCAATGTATTTGTCGATCAGGATCCAAAAAATCCGTACTATCAGCACAGCTTGCGTTTTGCGAAGTTGCTGGGTCAGGAGTTAGTCGGTATTGGCAGAAAACCGTCCAATTACCATTATTTTCCTGAAGATGATTGCCGCTCTTGCCGACCCGTGATTCATGAACTGGGTATTTGGCATCAGCAGTTGTATGTATTACGACATGTTCGCATGCCTGCGGTGTTGGTTGAGGTGGGCAATATCGCCGATGCAGCAGATGAAGCCCTGATCAACTCCGACCAATTTCGTGCGCAGTTTGCGCAAGCGCTGAACCGGGCAGTCGAGCGCTACTTTTCTGTAGCGGCGAACGATTGAACGGATTCAAATTCAGCGTTTAGAGCAGAAGCGAAAATCTATTCGCAAGCCATCTTCCACAAAGGCAGCGTGAATTCGTCAAATGAGTCAATTTCCCATTCGATAGCGCTATCCTCGTGATGTATCGGACCCTTGCCCATGGGCTCGTCATGCCAGGCAAAGTATTTCTGTCGCATTGCCCGACTATCGCATTCGAACTCTGTTTGCACACGTTGTGATCGATAAGCTTTGCCATTAACTCGACGCATATACGGCGGTTGGTAGTCAAATACTCGCCACAAGACCACCGTGCCAAGGTGGCGCTCAATGCTGTCGACATCCAGATACTGCTTGACGCCGCCATCGGGCGAAGAGGTGATCTCAACCCAGTTTTCGGCTTGAGCCGTTAGCGTTGTTATGGCTAGCAGTACAGTCGTTATTAAGAAAGCAAATTTTTTCACTGCAATTTCCTTGTTGTTATGTTGGGGTCAGGCGCGTGCTACGGGCGAGGCGCCAGAGCATGAATCCTGTCAATACAAAAGCCAGCTGTGCGACAGCCAGTAACAATACGCTCGAACTCACCAAAGGCGAGATGACGCCTGCGACCAAGGCCGAAAGCATGGTCATGGTGAAGGATTGGCAGGATGCAACGGTGCCCCGGATGCGCGGAAAAAGATCCAGCACCAGTAATGTGAGGCCGGGTGCGACCATCGACATGCCCATTGTATACAGGAAGAGTGGCGCGACGGTCCAGGGCAGTGCCGGCGGAAAGAACAGGTGATAGCCCACATTGGTAATGCAAGCCGCAAGCAGCAGCGCAAAGCCGATAATGACTTGGCGTCCCGGTGGGGCAACGCCAGCCATACGGTTGGCCGCCAGTGCACCGAGGAAAATCCCCGCCACTGAAGGTACGAACAGCCAGCTGAACTCATTGGCGCCCAGCTGAAGGTGTTGCGTTATCAATACCGGTGCGGAAGCTACATACAAAAACAGCCCGGAAAAATTGCAGGCAATCGCGCCCGCGCGCAACTGAAAGAGTGGTGACACAAAAATCTGCCGATAGTTATGCCACAGCGACGCGGGATTGAACGCCTGTCGGCCCGAGGATGGTAATGTTTCCGGCAGCCTGCGATACCCAACGAACAGCATCAGTAGCGCAAAGATGAAGAGCAGCAGAAAAATACTGCGCCAGTCGCGCAGTGTTACGACCCAGCCGCCGACAATCGGTGCAATCGCGGGCGAGATGGAAAAAATCATGGTCACCAGAGAGAGCATGCGCTCCGCTGAAGCACCTGCATATAAATCACGAATGATGGCGCGGCCGATCACCACGCCCGCACCTGCTGATACACCCTGCAGCATCCGAAACGCCCACAGATATTCGACACTATGGGCTGATGCGCAGCCCAGCGAAGCGACTGCATAGACCGCCAGCGAAATCAGAATGATGCTGCGTCGACCAAAGGCATCCGACAGCGCGCCGTGCCAGAGGATCATGACCGAGAACGACAGCATGTACACCGTCAGCGTCTGCTGCACCTCCAGCGCACTGGCACCCAGATTGTTCTGAATCGCTGGAAAGGCGGGCAGGTAGCTATCGACCGAGAACGGCCCGAGCATTGCCAGCGCCGCAAGTAAAAGTGCCAGCGATCCGGACGATGCCGGATCGCCAGAGTTTTCTTTGGGATTGGAATTCAACGCATTCAACCGCGACAGTGCCGCATCAGACACCACCCATGCAAAGATATTTCAGTTCGAGATATTCATCGATACCGTACTTCGAGCCCTCGCGCCCGAGGCCCGATTGCTTGACACCGCCAAACGGGCCAACTTCGTTGGAGATCAATCCGGTATTGATACCCACCATGCCGTATTCGAGTTGTTCGGCCACGCGCCACACACGACCGATATCGCGTGAGTAAAAATAGCTAGCCAAACCAAAGTCCGTGTCATTGGCTGCAGCGATGACTTCTTGTTCAGAAGTAAAGCGCATCACAGCAGCGACGGGGCCGAAGGTTTCTTCGTGCATGATCTTCATGTCTTTGCTGGCATTCGATAGAACTGTGGGCTGGTAGAACAGGCCGCCCAAGGCATGGGCATGTCCGCCCGATTCCAGTTTCGCACCCTTGGCCAGTGCATCGGCCACATGCTCGCTGACTTTTTCTACAGCTTGGGCATCAATCATCGGACCTTGTTGTACACCGACCTCAAATCCACTACCCACCTTGATCTTTGCGACCGCATCAGCAAGTTTTTTAACGAAGGCATCATGCACGGTATCGTGCACATAAAAACGATTGGTGCAGACGCAGGTCTGACCAGCGTTGCGGTACTTTGAAACCATCGCACCTTCGATTGCGGCGTCGATATCGGCATCTTCAAACACAATGAAGGGCGCATGACCGCCCAGTTCTAGTGCTAGTTTTTTGATAGTGGGGGCGCTTTGTGCCATCAGAATGCGACCCACTGGTGTGGATCCGGTGAATGACAGATGCCGCACCGTGGGACTGTCGCAAAGTACCTTACCGATTGCAATTGAGTTTTCACTGTCAGCAGTGAGAACGTTGATGACACCGGCTGGGATGCCAGCACGGTTGGCGAGTTCGACCAATGCCAGTGCAGACAGCGGCGTCTGCTCCGCCGGTTTGATGACAATCGTGCAGCCTGCTGCCAAAGCTGGCGCGATTTTGCGGGTAATCATCGCAATCGGAAAATTCCACGGCGTGATGGCCGCACAAACGCCAATGGGTTGCTTGAGCGTGATCAACCGGCGGTCTGCTGCCGGCGAGGCGAGCACATCGCCATTGACTCGCTTGGCTTCCTCGGCAAACCACTCAATAAAGCTGGCGCCGTACATCACCTCCCCTTTGGCTTCGGCTAGCGGCTTGCCCTGTTCGGCCGTCATCAGCGCTGCCAGATCGTCTGCATTCGCAACGATCAGATCAAACCATTTGCGCATGACTTGCGCGCGTTCTTTGCCAGTCTTGCGTGCCCACGCTGGAAATGCTGCGTGGGCAGCCGCAATGGCCTGCTCAGCATCCGCCGGACTCAGGTTAGGCACTTCGACGATCAGGCTGCCATCGGCAGGGTTCGTGACAGGGAAGCGACTCGGCGCGTTAACCCAGCTGCCATTCAGCCAAGACTGAGATTTCAGTAGTTGAGGGTCTTTAAGCTCGGGAATGCCGGGGGCGGCTGATGACATAGGTACTCCTGGTTAGCGAAGCCTTGAAAAAACAACAGGATAACGGATCTTCACCGCCTGGACAGAATCGCTCAAAAAATGAACATCAGCATATCAATTTTTTTTGCACTATTGATGGAACAAAAGATATTTCAGTGAAACACAGCAGAGGAATGAATTTATTCATGAAATTTATATAAGACGCTTATAAATTTTAAAAAATTTTTCAATCGGGAAAATCAAGGCCTTAAAAAATTCAGAATTAATAATATTCATGATTAATTCTAAAAATCAACAAAGCGAGGAAAAAATGAACATTTTTGGATTTGGTCCGGGTAAAAAGAATATTGAAGAAAAAAATGAAAAGGATAAAAAATCAGGTAATAAATCTGATGAAAAACAACAGAAAGTTCCTGAAATGAAATCTGTTACAAAAAAATCTGAAAAAAAAGCACTTGCCGAGGAGGACGGTGGGATTACAAGCGGAACGAAAATAATAAGCAAAAAAGACAGTTTCAGAATGTTGCCGATGATATCAAGGGAGTCAGAAGAAATGGATTCTGACGATGATAGATATTTTGAAGAAAATTTTTCAAAAATACTAAATGAAAAATTTGAGGATGATGAGAGGGAATTGAATTCTTATGAAAATAAAAGAAAAAGATTGGAGGAGAAAATATCAATAAAAGAAAAAGATACGAAAATAAATCTCACCGAAGATAGGCCGATTGAAAAAAAGAATAATGAAAAAAGAGAAAAATATTCGGTTACTGCCTTGGATTCGCATCGCAGAAATATCGAAGATAGTTTCCCATCTCTGAGCTCTCGTACTGTGGCTTCGGCGCAGGATGAAAAGAGTTTGTCGGCAATGCCAATATCACCTCGTGGAAGACCATCGAAGACGCCTGCGTTTATACGCAATCTGTCTCAGCGAATGTCGTTAATTCAGGACGATGATCTGCCTCAACAGCAAACGACGAGAACGTCGATGGGAATGGCTACGCCAGTGCTGGATGCTCTTCTGAGCAAACCTTGGGCCCTTGATGCCGATAAAAAAGGAGATGTCGTACTAAAAAATATTCCTGATGATGTGCTGAATAAGCTATCCGATCTCGCCTTACTGATCAGCACTAGCAAAAACTTCCAAGTGAAACCCCATACTGAACAAGAAAACTATATGCGTAAGCAGATTGGGAAAAAATTTCTCAATCTAATAGAGCAAAAAATTGAAAGTGAATCAGAAAGAAAATATTTTGATTCCCCTGAAAAAATAAAAAATTATCTCAGGATGAATTTTGGAATAATTATTGATCCTGAAAATTCAGAAAAAAGAAAGACCGTCTCAAGCGGCGATTCTGGAAAATCACCTCGATTAGGTGATGAAAAACAGGGTTTTCATGAAAAACTGATGCAAGAACTTGCGATCAGGATGCGTAATTATGAGGTGGATTATGAATTTGGAGGTAAAAATACTGAAGAATTTAACCTCATGAAAAAAAATATAGATCAAGTATTTTTAGCGGCTATTAATTCAGAAAGGGTTGAGGGTGCGGATAAACGAAATTCTGCTGTCGCAGCAACTTTTAGCAGAGATTTTCCGAGTTCAAATTATTATTTTATGGATGAGCGTGGTAATACTACAAAGTTAACCAGCGAAGATGAGTTCATTGAAATTTTCAAGGGATCGACCGATAAAAATCTGGCTTACAAAGTAAGTCATTATTGTAATCAGAATTTGCCTATCTTCTTGAAAAATGTAATGTTTTCTCAAACCGCCAAAGATGGATCGCCAATATCTGTACTCAAGCTTTACGACGGAACGCCTTTATCAATATCGAATAGCTTTATTTCATCATATACGTTGAAAAAATCAGAGAATGGAGATTATGTTTTGAGTTACAAAGGCACAGTCGACACTTCGGGCGCTGATAAACTTGGGAAAAATACTGCAACGATGCTAAAAAAAGTCGGCGCTGATATTGAGCGAAAGGCAGTGCTGATAAGTGATGCAACGGCAGAGGTAACCTACGAAATGCAATTTGGTGCCGATGGAAGTGTTGTTCATTCGTATAAACCTAGGCTCCGAGCTAAAGGGTGGAATCATGTGTCCGAAAGCAACTAACTTGATGGCTGACCAGTTGAGTAGCAAATAATCAGATCAGCATCTATTTGATCGCGGTACTGAATGACGTTTTTTTAGGGCGCCGTTTTAAAAACGGTGCTTTTTTTTGGGAGAGTTGAAAAGTCAAGACAGCAAGGAACGTTAAGTTATTTATCGTTACAAACTTTCGTCTTGACACTATCTCATTAAAAATGAAAGGAAGTTTGCCATGAGTACCCCCCGATCAGATCAAAGAAAATCCGCTAGTTTCAAGCAAGAATTCTTTGAGCAGGAATGGCAAAAGCTTGCAGAATCTGCCAAGGCGGCTGATGCAAAACGAAAACCAGCTATCCCAAAATTGGAACTTCGAGATGTAAACGGGCCTGACAGCTCGACAAAAACGCAGGACAAATCGGTATGGAAATCGAGTCAATCTGATCGAAGCGAAAATTCTGCGACGACCCAGACGCAGACGCAGACAACCACCACAACACAGACAACTACCACCACTCAGACGGATCCGATCGCGTACACGGCGCCCGTCATCACCCCAAGAAAGAAGCAAGCGAGGTTTGCTGAGACAAGTTCGGATGGTGGTCCTAGCCAGGAAAAAACAAGCGCGAGATCAGGAAAAGCGGTTGACAGCCCACGGCGACCGAAAATTCTATCGAGAGAGCCAGTCCAGTCAAAGCGCTCTGGATCGCCCAGTGTCTCGACAACAACTACGCCTTCGTCATCGCCGGCAGTGACGCCGAGAGAAAAGGATCAATTCGAATCACCGCGAGGCCTGAAAGCCAACCAATTCCGGAAAAGAATCAGCACTCAATTTTCAAAGGCGGCACTGAATATTTCGGACGCTATCGAGGAGCTTTCTCCCAGAAAGACTGGCCATAAAAATTCACCTGCTTCGGCAGGACGATCTTCTCCGACAAAAGATGTTTCAAAAACTCTTCGTGGAAAATTGCCGGTCGAGTTTACAAATGCTTTGTGTAATGAGGCAACCAAACTAATTTTAAAGTTGCAAAAAGATGAAAAATTTCAAAAAGTCAGCCCCCACATGCAGAACCTTCTTTTTGATGGAACCTTAATGAAAATGCTCAAGGAAAGAAACATACCTTGTGACCTGAAGAAACTAGAGCTGTTGTCTTCTGAGATAAGACTGCGTAGTCAAAACACCATCGTTAACGTGGAGATTGATTTAACTAAAGAGCCCTATCTGGGCCACGTCAATGAGATCAAGGGATATTTGAAAGATAATTTTGGGGCAAACGCAGATCGAGGCGACGTATATGACCTTGCGACCAATGAAGAAAAACGAAAAATGGAGCTGAACTTCGAGTCTTATTTTATTAGGGACATGTCTAGTAAAAAAGTTGAGCTTGAGTACGAGACCGATGACGGAAACATTGAAAGTTTCGGCTCCATTTGGGATTTGGAGGTTTTTTTGAATAAAGGCGATCCGGAGTCCGAGCAAGCGCAGTCTTTGGTCAAAGCTGATTCTGACGGTCAGGAAGAAGTGTTTACCCGATCGCGCTACATCTCGCACTTTGCCTCGCAACATGTGTTTGGTTTCATGGGTAAAGTCGGGCTGGGTATGCTGCCGGGATTACCGTCGCCCTTTAAGCTTGATGACGGTGCGGAAATTATTCCCAAAGGAGATGTTCAGATCCGATACCGCTTTAAAAAGCGTGTCGATGGCGGGGTGGATGTTCAGATTTTTTATGAAATGAAGCCGGATCCTGGTAAAGAGATCAAAACAAGAGATGGCAGGTTTGTGTCGATCGACCCGGATGCCAGGCTGACTTTGAGTATGGGCCTGTATTTTTCGCGTGATCGTGACATGCAGACTTCTGCAATCCGAATCAATGCGGAAGGTTGGAACCTAACGGTGCCGGGTAAATTTGACAAGGTCGATTGAAGATCGACGGATCGTGTTCAGGAGGCTGATGGATTTTTTCTGTTGGATCCTGCCACCATTTCAAACCTGAACAGTCTGCACTCAATAGCGCCGTTGAAAAACGGCGTTTTTTTTGATTCTTTCAAACGCAGCATGCGGGGCAATGTCAGATCAGCAGTAAAGAGGCAAACGGTCCAGCCGGCAAAGCGATTTTTCAGCACGCTACCAAAAGCACTAAAAAATGCGATTGCCATGGCATCGGGTTCCTGGGTGCTATCACCGCGTACGTCGATTCGTTCACCATAGGGTGGGTTGGCGATGAGCAGGCCCGGTGTGTCTGTCGGTGGTTTGACTTCTTGTGCTTCGATCTGTTTGAGCGGAATGTCGAAAGGAATACCGGCGCGTTCCAGATTGTTGCGTGCCATGACCAGCATGTCGCCGGAGATATCGCTGCCGAAAATGGTGGGTGTGGTCGGCACGTTTGGCGCAGGCAGCGCTTCGCGTATTGCTTGCCACTCAGCGGCCTCAAAGTTATGAAATTTTTCGAAGGCAAAGGAACGGTTGATACCCGGTGGTATGCCGGCCAGCATTTGTGCCGCTTCGATCAACAAAGTGCCCGAGCCGCACATCGGATCCAAGAGCGGTGTGCCCGGCGTCCAGCCAGCTACACGCAGCAAACCGGCCGCCAGATTTTCGCGCAAGGGCGCATCGCCTGTTTCCAGGCGCCAGCCGCGTTTGAATAGGGGCTCGCCGGAGGTATCAAGATAAAGCGTGACGGTACGAGCATCCAGAAAACCGGAAATCCGCATGTCGGGTGTGCGGGTATCTACAGAAGGACGCTCACCTTCGCGATCACGAAAACGGTCGCAGATCGCGTCTTTGATTTTCAGGGTGATGAATTCCAGACTTTTCAGCGGCGATTTGATGGCAGTGACATCCACTCGAATCGTGTGTTTGACGCCAAACCAGTTTTCCCACGTCGATGCCAGTGCCAGATCGTAGATGTCGTTTTCGTTGGTGTAGCCGGTGTGTCCGATACGCAGCAATACCCGTGAGGCGATGCGGGAATGCAGATTGATACGCATCGCGTCAGATAATTGACCTGAGCAGTGCACACCACCGGGGACTTGGTTATGTACTTTCAGCGTGCGGCTCTGGGTGGCGATTTCGCCGAGTTCAGCAGCAAGCGCGGCTTCGAGTCCGCGGGGGCAGGGGCAGAAATAGGAGTGATTCATGGGATACCTTTTATCCGTTAAGCCGGGCGATCCATGGTTGCCTGGTTTGGTAGTCGCTTACGTGGTTTTTCATCTTCCGTTGTTAATGTCAGCGGACGATCTACGAAAGACGCTGGATCCCGTCCTGCGCCGGGATGACGTTTTAAAAACTGTTGGCCTAAAAATCGTCATCCCGGCGCAGGCCGGGATCGAGTGTCTTTTCCTAACTGATAGCCATTAGCTTAGTGCAGCGCTCTAAACCGGAC
>JACCDH010697324.1_pt1 | contig 13514 bp, 13 predicted proteins | sample 7442481 | NCBI WGS metagenome assembly JACCDH01 (sample SAMN15323433, study PRJNA562643) | freshwater metagenome | isolation source: river surface water | place: USA:Blue River Watershed | collected 2017-08-15
GGGCGCGCCTCGTTGATCGGCCCCATCGTCGGTGCGTTTTTGGTCAACGGTGCCAAAAGTTGGTTGACCGTGACCGCGCCTGAATTTTGGTTGTATTTCTTGGGCGCTTTGTTCATTGGCGTGACCTTGTATTTGCCACAAGGTGTGATGGGCTTGCTGCAAAAGTTGGGGCAAAAGAAAAACAAACAGGAGCGCACATGACCCCTGATTTATTTGAACAAGGCAGCGAACGCTTAGCCAGCCATCACGCGCGCGCAACGCCTGAGGTCACGTCAGGCGGTCGTGCTGCGAGCTACGGGCGCGTGCACGAAAGTGGCAGCCTCGATGTCACGCACGGGCGCATTTTGTATTTGGAAGATGTGAACGTGAGCTTTGACGGCTTCAAAGCCATCAACCATTTGTCGCTCGATATTGCACCTGGTGAATTGCGTTGCATCATTGGCCCCAATGGCGCTGGCAAAACCACCATGATGGACATCATCACCGGCAAAACCAAACCCGATTCAGGTCAAGTGTTTTTTGGCAGCACAATCGATTTGTTGCGCCACAACGAACCCGAAATTGCACAACTGGGCATTGGCCGCAAATTTCAAAAACCCACCGTGTTTGAACACTTGAGTGTGTTTGAAAATTTAGAGCTGGCTTTGAAAACACACAAAGGTGTGGCGGCATCGATGTTCTTCAAACTCAACGGCTCACAACGTGACCGCCTGAGCGACGTGCTGCACACCATTCATCTGACCGACAGCGTGACGCGTCAAGCTGGCAACTTGAGCCACGGTCAAAAGCAATGGTTGGAAATTGGCATGCTGTTGATGCAAGACCCCAAACTGCTGTTGCTCGACGAACCCGTGGCTGGCATGACCGACTTTGAAACCGAACGCACCGCCGAATTGTTTTTGAGCCTCAAGGGCAAACACTCGTTGATGGTGGTGGAACACGACATGAGTTTCATCAACACCATCTCGGACATCGTGACCGGGTTGTGCGATGGATCGGTGCTGGCACAAGGCACGTTGGTACAAGTGCAAGCCGATGAACGCGTGATTGAAGTGTATTTGGGGCGATGAACATGCAACACCCACCTTTGCTCAAAGTTTCCAACATCAACCAATATTACGGTGGCTCACACATCTTGCGCGATGTGAGTTTCGAAGCACGCTTGGGCCGCATCACGGTCTTGCTCGGTCGCAATGGTGTGGGCAAAACCACTTTGCTCAAATCACTCATGGGCGCTGTGCCCATTCGCAATGGCAGCATCACCTTCAACGGCACATCCATCGAAGATGCTGCACCGTATGGACGCGCGCGCGCCGGCATTGGCTATGTGCCACAAGGTCGCGAAATATTTGCACGCTTGACCGTCGAATACAACTTGCGCATGGGGCTGGCCACCCGCCCCGCTGGCACGGACATACCTGCCGAATTGTTTGAGTTGTTTCCGGTGCTCCAACAAATGTTGCACCGCCGTGGCGGTGATTTGTCAGGTGGACAACAACAGCAACTGGCGATTGCACGCGCCCTGGCCTCTGGCCCCAAGCTGTTGGTGTTAGACGAACCCACCGAGGGCATTCAACCCAGCATCATCAAAGACATTGGCCGCGTGATTCGCATGTTGGCTGGGCGTGGCGACATGGCCATTTTGTTGTGCGAACAGTATTACGACTTTGCCGAAGAACTGGCAGACGACTATTTGGTGATGGAACGCGGCGAAGTGATTGCACGCGGCATGGGTGCGGAGATGCAACGCAACAACGTGCGGCAGTTGGTGGCGATTTAATTCACGCCATCTTTTGGCAAGGCATCACATCGACCAAATACGCGGCGGTTGCTCGCCCATTTGCCACAGAGCCTTGCGCCAAGTGGCCCACACCTTGCGCAGCAGTTGTTGAGCAGGCTCGACCAAGGGTGACAAGGTGCGCAACACCACCACGCGCGCATGCGGCGATGTCACACCCGCGTGTAAATCGGCGGGGTTGTCGCTCATGCAATCACGCGCCAACGACAAGGCCAACTCACGTCGCTCACGCGTGAGAGCCACACCACTTGCTAACACCAAAGTGGCCATGCAACGGTGCTTGGCCAAACCCAGCGGGCCATTCATCAAGCGATAGTCTTGCGCGTCTAAGAGGCCACGCTCTAACCAAACATCCTTCACCTCAAGGTGCTGTTGCAACTGACCTGCCTCGAACGGTAAATCGGCGTTGGGCAATCCCAAAGCGGTGATGTCCCAAGCCATCATTTCGGCGCTGCCTTGCAAATCAAACAGGGCATGGTTCAAACCATGGCAACCGTTGTAGGCCAAGGTTTCTAGTGGCAACCATTCCAAACGCGCACCATCGTGCACCACCGCTTGCACACGCTGCGTGGCCAAGCCCTGTTCGCTGCGATAAAAACGTGTGGCACCGGGCGTGGTGAGCAAAGCATGGGTGTTTGCGCCCAATTGCAAACGGATGTCCAACGTATCGCCTCCCACCAAACCACTAGGCGGATGCACCAACACGTTGTGGCACACCGCATTACCCTCGGGATAGAGACTTTGCAGAACACGCAACGGCCCTTCGTGCGCAAACTTGGCCACGGTTTTGTGAACGGCCAAGGTGTAATCAATCGCAAGATGCGCGTGCCAACCACTCATGCGCTCACCTTGCAAGGCGTTTGAGGGTGTTTTGCGTGAAAGAAAAGGGTCATGACAGCTGCAATGGTACAAAGAAGTCAGCCCACTCTTGCGCCACCTACACTTAGCATGTGACTTCTTTTTCAAATCTACCCATTGCCATCATTGGCGCAGGCCCTGCGGGGCTCATGGCCGCCGAAGTGTTGAGCGCGGCCGGACATAACGTGCATGTGTACGACGCCATGCCTTCGGTAGGACGCAAGTTTTTATTGGCAGGCATTGGCGGCTTGAACCTCACCCATGCCGAGCCATTCGAACAGTTTGTCACGCGCTATGGTGCGCTATCAGCGCTTTGCAAAAAGTGGTTGCAAGCATTTGATGCCGATGCCATCCGCGCATGGGCCAAAGGGCTTGGCATTGACACCTTTATCGGCACATCGCAACGCGTTTTTCCCACCGACATGAAAGCCGCACCTTTGTTGCGCGCTTGGTTGCATCGCTTGCGTCACCCGACGAGCGCACCACCTGTGACCTTTCACATGCGTCACCGTTGGCAAGGCACCCTCACTTCGGCAAACACGCTCGCGTCGCAAGCAACACCACCCGTTTACACCTTGACGTTTGACACACCACAGGGCACACACACCACACAAGCACATGCGGTGTTGCTGGCCCTAGGAGGCGGCAGCTGGGCTCGACTTGGCTCTGATGGTGCTTGGGTGAAGTGGCTCAAAGACTATGGTGCTGACATCGCACCTTTGCGTCCCGCCAACTGTGGCTTTGACGTTCAAACCAACCGTGACGGCCAGTTGCAAATAGGTTGGAGCGAACACTTGAACAGTAAATTTGCCGGACAACCTTTGAAGTCTGTTGGCCTGAGCTTGACCACGCATAAAGGTGAGCACTTTTCGCGCAAAGGTGAGTTTGTGATCACACAAACAGGTGTTGAAGGCAGCTTAATCTATGCCGCATCGGCTTTGTTAAGAGACGACATTGATCAACATGGCAGCGCCACTTTCTATTTGAATTTGCGCCCTGAGCTCACCCCAGAACGTGTGCTTGCTGAAGTCTCACACCCACGCGGTGCACGTTCGATGTCTAGCCATTTGAAAAGCCGTTTGAATTTAAGTGGTTTGCACACCGCGCTGTTGCATGAGTTGCTCGACAAACACACCTTACAAGACCCCGCACTTTTGACGCATGCCATTCAGCACTTGCCTATTTGCGTGCACGCCCCGCGCCCACTTGACGAAGCCATCAGCACTGCCGGCGGCATTCGCTCAGACGCTATGACAGAGCAGTTGATGCTGCACGCCCTGCCCGGCGTGTTTGCGGCAGGCGAGATGCTCGACTGGGAAGCCCCCACAGGCGGCTATTTGCTCAGCGCATGCTTGGCGAGCGGACGCATTGCGGCCCAAGGGGTGCTGCAACATCTAGCCACTTAGGCGCGCGCAGTTTGCAGCGATTTACCGCTGAGAGGCGAAGCACTATGATGTGTGCTTTTGTATTGCTTACCGCTCACCCGCGCCATGTTTCGCACCTTATTGAAATCCAAAATTCACCGCGTTGCCACCACACAGTGCGAGCTCCATTATGAGGGCTCCTGCGCCATCGATGAAAACCTGCTCGACGCTGCCAACATTTGCGAGAACGAACAAGTCCACATCTGGAACATCAACAACGGCGAACGCTTCATCACCTATGCCATCAAAGGTGAGCGTGGCTCGGGCATGATTTCTGTCAATGGTTCAGCAGCGCGTCGCGCCAGCGTGGGTGACTTGTTGATCATTGCGTCATTCGCTCAAGTGCATGAAGACCAAGTGGCTGGCCATGAACCTCAACTGGTGTTTGTGGATGAGCACAACAAGCAAGTGGGCTTGCGTCACCACGTGCCAACACAAGCTGCACCGGGCCACGGCACAGACGAGTGTTGAACTGCGGCCTTTCACAATCCGGCACATTCACCCAACATTCTTTGTTGCGAAGTGAATGCAACCAGTCCCTGAAGCACTCAATGCGCCATGCAACTTGACTCCAGCACTTTGATTTTTTCGATCGGCATTTTGGCTTTGTTGATGGCATTCATCACCTGGACATTTCAAGGCGCCATTGTTGAGCGTGACTATGGTCTCAAAATATGGTCTGTAGGCATTTCCTGCGTGGGCATCAGTTTGATCACTAACTTTTTGCGGGGCGAACTTCCCTCCGTGATTGGCATTTTGGGCGCTAATATTTCTTTGATGGCAGGGGGCACGCTTGGGTTGCTAGCGCCCGCAAAGTTTTTTCAAACAAAAATTTCAAAAACCATTGTTGTTTCAGCACTGTCTGTTGGCTTCATCAGCTTGATGGTTTACTACCTTTTTGGGTTTTCAATTGCATTTGCCATGATCGGCGTTTGCTTTGCAATGGCCGTTGTGCTGATCTACAGCGCACGCGTTGTCTATAAAAACTCATCGAAACCCATTTCTTTCTCAACCCATGCATTCGCACTGAGCATGGGCATCATGGGTTTGACCTATTTTGCTAGAGCAGCCGTCGTGGGTATCAACCCCAATGTGTCGGTTGCACCGGTCACGCTGGCCGGGACCCATCAATCTGTGTTGATCTTTGGCGCTTTGTTTGTGGTTTGCTCCAGCATGAGTTTTTACTCTATGGTGCAAGAAGAGCAGCAACGCGAAATCAGGGAACGCGCCAAACGCGACCCGCTGACAGGGCTTTACAACCGACGCGCTTTTTTTGATGCGGCAGAAAAATTGGCAGAAGAAAAAGCAGCGTTTTCAATCGTGATGATTGACATCGATCATTTCAAAGCCATCAACGACACCTACGGCCACTTGGGCGGCGATCGTGTTTTGGCTTTCGCCGGGCGGTTGGTCGCAAACGCTTTCCGCCTAGACGATATTGCGTGTCGCTTTGGTGGCGAAGAATTTTGCGTATTGTTGTGCAACTGTGACGCCGAACAGTCGGCTCAAATAACCGAGTCATTGGTAGAAAAATTCAGACAGAGTGTCATTCGCTTGCCTGATGGCCAGGACGTTCAAATCACCATCTCGGCTGGCGTGTACGAACATTCGCCAGAACACACTCTGTTAAAAACAATTCAATCAGCAGACATGTGTTTGTATTCGGCCAAGCACGCTGGCCGCAACCAAGTTCAGCGAATCGAAACAGCGCCAGAAAATAGTTCACATGCAGGTTGACAGCACATTGAACCCACAGGGAATGAACGAACTCAACGTCTTTGACGGCTATATCCTCCTGCTTTACCGTTTTCTAACTTACCTCACCTTCAATGTCATTGATGATGCGGCCATGCTGTCATTGGCCTTTGCCTGAACGGAAAAACGACATCCAAAGCTCACACGGCCATCTATAACCAAAGTTTAGTTGTCGCCAACATGACAACTCAGTAACATCAGTTCGCATGGATGCCAGCCTCAAAAAATCTCTCCTCATCATCGATGACCATCCGGTCTATCGTGATGCATTGAGCGAAAAACTGGGGCTTGAATTTGCGTCCGATGGCATCGAGGTTGCGGTGGCCAGCAGTGCCAATGAAGGCCTGGAGTTGATCAACCAGTCCAACAAGCAATGGGTCATTTTGCTGGACATTCTGATGCCCGGTTTGAGCGGCTTAGCTGGCATCAAAGTCTTCAAAGACTTGCAAAACGTAGATCAAGTGGTGGCCATTTCCGGCTTAGACGAACATGCCTGGGAACCCAAGACCGTCTCCGCTGGCGCTGCTTTATTTTTATCCAAAAACAGCACGGCCGAATTCATCATTCGCAAACTCAAGCCTCTGATGCTGCATCAAGCCGACACCTTTGCAGTCACCGAAAGCGCCGAACCCAAAGAGTACCGGCTCACGCAACGCCAACTCGAAGTACTGGATTTGATTGCACAGGGCCATCCCAACAAGGTCATTGCGGATTACCTGGACATCAGCGAGCAGACCGTTAAGATTCACATCAACCAAATCTTCAAAGCGCTTCGCGTTTTCAACAGAACACAAGCCGTGCTCAGGGCGCAAAAGCATCAATTGCTGCATTAACGCCGCCTAGCGGTATCGGCCTACCGTCTGCAAGGACATCAAACTGTGAGTCTCCATTCATCCCCTAAGAGCCGCGACATGGATGGCACAGAAGACCACGCCAACACCATCAACTTGTTGCGCGAAAAGTCTGCCCACATCACGAAAGCCGCGCGCTCCGCAACTGTTGCGAACGTCTTGGCACCGTTGCTTTGTATTCCCGCTTTCAAAGATGAAGTTTCAATTTCTAATTTGGCCATTTGGTTAAGTTACATGGGTGTTGTTGTCGTTCTGCGCACTTGGGTGGTTTTTAAACTCCCTTACGAATCAGAAAAAATTCTCAACCCCAAGCATGACTTAACTTGGATCACCTACGCAGTTGGCATCGTTGGTTTTGGCTGGGGCTTGGGTTGGGTGCTGATGGCACCAGAGCTGCAACTCGTCAACCAAATGATTTATGTGTACATGACAACGGCTGCCATGATTGCCGGCATGTTTGCTTACAGCGTGAACAAGCCCACTTTCTTTGCCTTCACACTACCGATCATGATTCCGTCATTGAGCACCGTGTTGTGGTCAACGCAATCATTTCCTTGGCCATTTTTGGTCGGTCTTGCAACCCTCTACATTGTGGTGCTGAGCATCGCCAAAAACTTTTCTGAAACATTTGAAAACTCAGTACGACTTCGATTTCGCAATGAGCGCTTATACGAAGAGCTAGCCGCCGAACGCGACCAATCGGTCGCAGCCAATGTTGCCAAATCAAAATTCATTGCAGTCGCCAGCCATGATTTGCGACAGCCCATGCATGCGGTGAACGTTTATCTAGAGCTGCTGAATTTGGATGGCATGCAAGAGCAAGACAAAAAGTCTTTGGCCAAAATCAAAAGCAGCATTCAAACACTCAATACCATGTTTGATTCTTTGCTCAACATCAGCAAGCTCGATGCCGACGCCATGCAAGTGAGCAACCGTGTTTTCCGAATGGATGAGCTTGCCAATACCTTGCGCGATCTCACAGAAGCCAAAGCCACCAGCAAAGGACTGGCGATGCATTTTGCTTGCCCTCATTTGATGGTGCGTGGTGACAAATTGATTTTGCAACAAATCATCAGCAACTTAATCTCAAACGCGATTCAGTACACAGAGAAAGGTGAGATTGCGGTTGAATTTTTGTCGATCAATGACTGCTTGTCCGTTGAAGTGCGGGACACAGGTTGCGGCATAGCCACAGCCGAACAAAAAGACATCTTCAACCAGTTTTATCGCGCAGACAAAACACGCGCTCTTCATGATGGGCTCGGTTTGGGCCTGTTCATCGTGCAACGTTTGTGCGCCATGATTGGCGCGGACATTCAGGTGACATCCGAAGAAGGCAAAGGTTCAAAATTCACCGTTAGCACACCGTTTGCAACTTCTGAGAGCGAAGAAACCATTCACGCAACGCAAACTTTACCCAAACCTAAAGGTTGGCACCGCAACCTTCAAGGTAAATATATTGCCGTGATTGAAGACAACCCGATCATTGTGGAGGCATATCGACAAACGCTCGCCAGCAAAGGGGCTTATGTACAAGTGCTATCAGAAAACGAGAGCGAATTGGATGCGCAACTTGAGTCCATTGATCGCATTGACTGCATTCTGAGCGATTACCGTTTGAGCCAGACCACAGGTGATGTTTTGATACAAAAGCTCAGGGACAGCTATAACGAAGAGATTCCAGCCATCATCGTCACGGCTGACACCACACCTTCACACATTAATTTATTCGCAAAACTAAACGTCAAGGTTTTGCATAAGCCCATTAGTTTCCACGAAATTGCGTTGGCGATTGAAAAGACAGTTGCAACTGCATCAAGCTTAGAAGGCTGATGATGGTTGACACGGCAAGTTAGCCAGTTCAAGCCGTCATGTCTACATAGGCAACCTTGAGTCCATGCGAGGTGTAGGCCATGGCTTTGTAATCTTTGAATTTCAATTCACGCACCAAGTCACCCGTCTGCTGTTCTTGCACTTTGACGGACAGCATCGCTTCGTTTTTTTTGTATGAAATATTCAAGGAAGGCACATTTGCCGCCTGCTCCACACGCGCTGCAATTTGCGCTTCGATGGCCTGGAGTTGTGCCAGCATGTCTGGCTTCTCGGCTTGCTTGATTTCGCGTGCGTTTTTGGTTTGCCCTGCAGGCTGGGGCAAATTGTCACCCGCCAGTTTGGCAGGGCGCGCCGACACCTGAGCCGACATGCTCGCGGCAGTTGGCACATTGACCGACGTCACGCTGATGGCACTCACGATACAGACCTCCGTGTCTGCGTGATTTTAATCGCCTCGCGTTATTTGTCGATCCAGCGTAGGGATTTTTCAGCCTGCGTTCAGCCCAAAGTCTGAGCGCGCGACTGGCAAAGTCAAAGGCAAGCTGACCTACGCTGACATCGAGATTGAACGCGGCGGACAAGTGTCTGGCGACATGACCCAACGCTGAGTCAAGGCACCACGCCTTACAGACGAAATCTCGTGATGCTGCTTTAGCGCTACCATTTGTGCATGCTGCACTACGAAACCGTTCCCGTTACCCCGTTCCAACAAAACTGCTCCATCGTGTATTGCGATGAAACAAAGAAGGCCGCCATCATCGATCCCGGTGGTGACTTGGATGTGTTGCTCGACGCCTGCAAACAACTGGGCGTGACCTTAGAGCAAATCTGGATCACGCACGCGCACATTGACCACGCAGGTGCCACGGCGGATTTGGCAGAGAAACTGCAATTGCCCATCATTGGCCCGCACGAGGGCGATCAGTTTTGGATCGATGGTTTGCCCCAAGCTGCGGCCAGCTATGGCTTTCCACCTGCCAAGCCTTTCACACCCACGCGTTGGCTACATGACGGCGACACCGTCACGCTAGGCGCGCACACCTTGCAAGTGCGCCATTGCCCCGGCCATACCCCCGGACATGTGGTGTTTTATTCATCCGAGTTGAAACGTGCATTTGTGGGTGATGTGCTGTTTGCCGGCAGCATTGGCCGCACCGATTTTCCGCGCGGCAACCACGAAGACTTGATCAACAGCATCACCCAGCGCTTGTGGCCCATGGGTGACGACACGGTGTTCATTCCCGGGCACGGGCCCGAAAGCACCTTTGGGCGGGAACGCCGCACCAATCCTTATGTGGGTGGCACCTGAGTATCACGTTCGTTGTGCGCGCCTGATGCACCCTTCACATACAGAGGCAATACCAACGTGACTTGTGCGCCACCCTCTGGCGCATTGGCCAAGAGCAGCTGGCCTCCGTGTTGTTGCGCAATGGTTCGTGAGATGTTCAAACCCACGCCCAAGCCATCTGCTTTGGTGGTAAAAAAAGCCTCCCCTACATGCGGCATCGCCTCTGGCACAAACCCAGGTCCAGCGTCTTGCACAAGCACCTGCACTTGGCTGTTTTGAACTGACGTTCGCACATCAATCTGACGCGTCTGCGTTTGCGCCATGGCTTGCAAGGCATTGCGATACACATTGAGCAAAACCTGCGACAGCTGAATCGGGTCGCCCATCACCCACGCAGGCTGCGCATCATGCGTGAACGCAAATTTCACATGCCGCGACCTGAACTCTGCCGCCATCAATTCATGCACTTCACGCGTGAGCACATGCATATCGATGGCTTGACGAATGGATTTTTCAGGGCGAATGAAGTTGCGTATGCGCTCAATGATTTGACTGGCGCGTTGTGTATTTTGCTCAATCGCCTGAATGTTTTCTATCAGCTCTGTGCGACTCAGCTTGTTGGCTTGCAAGCCACGCTGCACCATGTTGGTGTCCAACAAAATGGCCGTGAGCGGCTGGTTTAACTCATGGCTGAGTGACGCAGACATGGCGCCCAAACTGCGCTGCCTATCGAGGTGCGCGATTTGTGCGTTCAGTCGGGCGTTTTCACCTTGACGCGCTTGTTCTTGCGCCAACAAGATATCGCGTTTCACAGAGCGTTCAAAAAAGATGCCAATGAATGCAAAACTACCAATCACCGACGCCAACAACACCACCACGGCGGCCATCACAGCCCCCACATCCACAGAGGTGGCATCAGGGTCTGCATAGCCAAGCACCACGCGCATCAACCGAAACAAAATAACGCAAGCACTCAGCAGATGAATGCCTACCAACCAACGTGCGCTTTGACTGTCAAGCCATTGGTTGATGCGCCAGGCCAAATAAGCGATGTAAGTCAGCGAGACCGTCAGTGCTACTGCCCCCCACACAAAACGCAGCGTACTGTTTTCAACCACCAACCGAAAGAACTCGTACACAAAAGCATGCCCCACCACCAGACCTACCATTTGCGAAATTTGAAATGGATTCGCCAGTTCGGTTCGCAATGCTTGCGCTTGCAACACATTGCCAGCAAACAGCAAAACGTTGGCCAGCACAAAAGTCATCCACGGGGGAACGTGCAGCCGCAAGCCAATCAGCATGGCGCCGGCACCAAACAAGACCCCGCCCACACACCAATACACCACCGTGACTGTGCGTTGTTTGTTCATCACCAACCAAACGGCCGCAGGCATCAGCATGTAAAGCAAGCCCGCCAACAAAATGGCGGTGGTGATGCTGCTGGCATTCATGGGTGATGCGTGGGCTTATTTGCTGCGCTCATACAGCGGCAACACCTTGGGCAAGTTAGCTTGAATTTCCTCAATGCGTGTGTTGCCCGAAGGGTGTGTGCTGAGCCATTGTGGTGGCGCCCCTTTGCTGGCGGCACTCATTTTTTGCCACAAGGTCACGCCTGAACGTGGGTCGTAGCCCGCACGTGCTGCGATTTCCATGCCTACCAAATCAGCTTCGGTTTCGTCGTCACGGCTGAATTTCAAGTTCAACAAATTGGCGCCTTGCTTGGCCACAAAATCTGTCAAGTTGGGGTTCACACCAAAAAACACCGAGGCCACCGTGCTGCCAATGGTGGCTAGGCCGTTGGTAGCAGCCGCCTTGCCCATGCGCTCACGCGCATGCTCACGCAAAGCATGCGCTATTTCGTGACCCATCACCATGGCCACTTCGTCGTCGGTGAGTTTGAGTTGGCTCAAGATGCCGGTGTAAAAAGCGATCTTGCCCCCCGGCATACAAAACGCGTTGATTTGGTTTGAGCCAACCAGGTTGACTTCCCACTTCCACTCGCGTGCACGCGGGTTCCATTCGTAGCTGTGTGGAATGAGTTCATTGGCAATGCGGCGCAAGCGTTGCACTTGCGGATGATCATCTGGGCCCAATGCGCCTTTGCTGCTGGCCTCTTTCATCATTTGGCTGTATTGCTGACGCGCAGATTGTTCCACCTCGGTTGCCGGCACCAGCTTGGCAAACGCCGACTCCTTACCCACTTCAACACCTTCGCGCGCCAAAGCCACACCAGCGCCCAAGCCGCAGGCACAACCGACGCATCCATAAATAAATTGACGTTTAGAAATCATGGCAAAAATTCTCAGCTCATATAGCCTGAAAATAAGGACCATGAACGATACCTCAAGTCAGCCATCCGCCAACAATGCCCCCACCTCTTGGCTTTCCGCGCTGCATGTTTATCTAGAACCCGCTTCATGGCGCATGTTGTGTTTGGGGTTTGCGGCTGGCCTACCGTTGTTGCTGGTGCTGGGCACCTTGAGTTTTCGTTTGCGCGAAGCGGGCATCGATCGCAGCACGATTGGTTTTTTGAGTTGGGTGGGTTTGGCCTACGGTTTCAAGTGGGTCTGGTCGCCTTTGGTGGATCGCATGCCCTTGCCTTTGCTCACCCGTTGGTTGGGACGCCGTCGCAGTTGGTTGCTGTTGGCACAAAGCGGTGTGATGGCGGGCTTGGTGGGCATGGCCATGCTCAACCCACAAGAAGCGTTAGAGCCAGTGGTGTGGTGCGCTTTGTTGGTGGCATTTTGTTCAGCTACTCAAGACATTGCGCTCGATGCTTATCGCATTGAATCTGCCGATGTGCAACGTCAAGCTGCTCTTGCGGCCACCTACCAAACCGGTTATCGCCTGGCCATGATTTGGGCAGGAGCAGGTGTGCTGTGGGTCGCCGCTCGTGCTTCAGACGGTGCAGTTGATGCTGCCACATCACAAGCCCTTGTGTACCAACAACACGCATGGCAGATCGCGTATTTGGCAATGGCCGCGTCGATGAGTGTTGGGCCCATCACGGTGTTGCTCTCGCCTGAACCTGTGCCATCGCCCCTTCCCCCAGCCCGCACCTTAAGGGAATGGTTGCAAGGCGCTTTGATCGCACCCTTTGCTGACTTCATTCAGCGTTATCGCTGGCAAGCCGCTTTGATTTTGGGTTTGATTGCGGTGTATCGCATCAGCGATGTGGTTATGGGCATCATGGCCAATCCGTTTTATGTGGACATGGGTTACACCAAAGACGAAGTGGCTGCGGTCACCAAAGTGTTTGGCGTGATCATGACTTTGTTGGGTGCCTTCATCGGTGGTGTGTTGTCGATGCGTTTGGGCGTGATGCGCATTTTGATGTTGGGTGCCGTGCTCAGCGCGCTCACCAATCTGTTGTTTGCTTGGCTGGCCACACGCGGTCATGACCTCACCGCTTTGGTGTGGGTGATTTCAGCAGACAACTTGGCCAGCGGCATTGCGTCTGCAGCGTTCATTGCGTATTTGTCAGGCTTGACCAATGTGAGCTATTCGGCCACGCAATATGCATTGTTCAGTTCGATGATGCTGTTGGCACCCAAATGGTTGGCGGGTTTTTCGGGTGTGTATGTCGACGCACACGGCTATGAAAGTTTTTTCAACAGCACCGCTTTGTTGGGTGTGCCGGTGTTGTTGCTGGTGTGGTTGGCGTCAAAGGTGGCGCCCGTTGATGCCAAAAGCGATCAGAGCAA
>JACCDH010812932.1_pt1 | contig 13513 bp, 7 predicted proteins | sample 7442481 | NCBI WGS metagenome assembly JACCDH01 (sample SAMN15323433, study PRJNA562643) | freshwater metagenome | isolation source: river surface water | place: USA:Blue River Watershed | collected 2017-08-15
ATTTAAGCGACATCGACAACCAGATTGTGGATGCACAATCCAGAATTTCGGCGTTAGACAGTCAATCGATCGATGAAAAAGAAGAAATTTTTCAAGAAATTTCTGATCTAGAAAAACTAAGAGACGAAAAACTTGAAGAGATATTAAAAGAAATTCTTCCTGAGGCCTTTGCGGTAACAAAGGAAGCTGCACGTAGATTGAGCGAAAATAGTGAATTAGAGTCAACGGCTACAGAATTAGACCGAGAATTAGCCACAACAAACAGTAACATTCGAATCGAGGGGGACAAAGCATACTATGCCAATGAATGGCTAGCAGCAGGTGGAAAAATAAAATGGAACATGGTCCACTATGATGTTCAATTGATTGGAGGTATTGCCCTTCACTCTGGGAATATTGCCGAAATGGGAACTGGTGAAGGTAAAACTTTGGTAAGTACTCTCCCAGCCTATCTCAATGCACTAGGTGGAAGAGGTGTTCACATGGTCACAGTCAATGATTATCTTGCCCGACGAGATTGCGAATGGAACGGACCGTTATTTAATTTTTTAGGCTTAACAGTTGATTGTTTGGAATATCACAACCCAAATACTGAGGAGCGACGAAAAGCATATAAAGCTGATATTACTTACGGCACAAACAATGAATTCGGCTTTGATTATCTTCGTGACAATATGGCACATGAAACCGACGAGTTGGTTCAAGGAAAACACCACTTTGCCATGATTGATGAAGTTGACAGTGTATTGATCGACGATGCTCGTACACCTTTGATTATCAGCGGCCCTACTCCGAAAGGAGATATCCAAGAATTCGAAGCATTAAAACCAAGAATTCAAGCATTGGTTGAAGCTCAGAAAAAATATATCAATACTGCACTTACAGATGCAAAAAAACTTATTGCAGAAGGTAAAAATGGACACAATGAAGGTGAAGGTGGGTTGGCATTATTAAGGGCATATCGCGGATTACCGAAGAGTAAAGCATTGATAAAATTCTTGGGCGAAGCTGGTATTCGAAATATTCTTACCAAATCGGAGAACAACTATTTGGCAGATCAGCAAAAAGAAATGCCAAAAGTAGATGCTGCTTTGTATTTCACAATCGACGAAAAAACAAATTCTGTTGACTTAACAGAAAAAGGAATCGAGTTGATCACGGGGAACGCTGAAGATCCAAATTTCTTTGTATTGCCAGATGTTGGAAATGAAATTGCTGAGATTGAGAAAAGCAACCACTCCGATGAAGAAAAGATTGCTTTGAAAGATAAATTGATGCAAGAATTTGCTGAGAAAAGTGAAAGAATTCATTCCGTTCAGCAACTTTTAAAAGCATATACCTTGTTTGAAAAAGATGTAGAGTATATCATTCAAGACGATAAAGTTAAAATTGTTGATGAACAAACAGGACGTATCATGGAAGGTCGCAGATACTCAGATGGATTACATCAAGCCATCGAAGCGAAAGAAAATGTTCGAGTAGAGGCTGCCACCCAAACATACGCCACCATTACGCTTCAAAACTATTTTAGAATGTACCACAAGCTAGCCGGGATGACCGGTACAGCTGAAACAGAGGCTCAAGAATTATGGGATATTTATAAACTCGGAGTAAAAGTAATTCCGACCAATAAGCCTGTAATTAGAAAAGATCAAGAAGATTTGGTTTATAAAACTAAACGTGAAAAATATAACGCTGTAATCGAAGAAATCGTAAACTTAAGCCAGGCAAAACGACCTGTGTTGGTTGGTACTACCTCTGTTGAAGTGAGTGAATTATTGTCGCGTATGCTGAAATTAAGAGGCATCAAGCACAATGTATTGAACGCCAAACAACACCAAAAAGAGGCAGAAATTGTGACTCAAGCTGGTTTGCCATCGGCGGTAACCATTGCAACAAACATGGCGGGAAGGGGTACAGATATTAAAATTTCTGATGAAGTAAAATCATATGGAGGATTGGCGATAATAGGTACAGAACGTCACGACAGCCGAAGAGTTGACCGTCAGCTAAGAGGTCGTTCAGGGCGTCAAGGAGATCCTGGAAGCTCTCGATTCTTTGTAAGTCTGGAAGACGATCTCATGCGTATTTTTGGTGCAGAACGAGTATCGAATATGATGGATAAAATTGGGTACAAAGAAGGGGATGTGATAGAGCATAGTTGGATGACCAAAACCATCGAAAGAAACCAAAAACGTATGGAACAAAACAACTTTGGTATCCGTAAACGTTTGTTAGAATACGATGATGTGATGAACAAACAACGTTCGAACATCTACCGAATGAGAAGAAATGCTTTGTTTGGTGATAAATTGAGCATCGATTTGCGAAATATGTTATACAATTGGTGCAACGATACCATTGCAAATTCCAAACAAGGTGGCAATTTCGAAGAATTAGAGTTAGAAGTTATTCGCACTCTAGCAATGGGTTTACCTTTCGATGAAACTGTCTTTGATTCGAAAAAAGAGGCTGACCTTACCGAAATGTTATTTGTTGATTTATCAAATAAATACAACAATAAGTTAAATAGAATTGCAGAACAAGCCTACCCTGTTTTCAGTCATATCCGCGCCGAACAAGGTGAAAGAATTGAAAATGTGATAGTACCAATGACCGATGGCACACATAGTTTCCAAATAACTGTGTCGATGCAAAAAGCACTTGATACTAAATGTAGATCGCTCATACAAGATTTCGAAAAATGGACCACATTACAAACCATCGACGATGAATGGAAAGAACATTTAAGAGAGTTGGATGAACTAAAACAAAGTACTTACAATGCTCAATACGAACAGAAAGATCCATTATTGATTTATAAAATTGAGAGTTTTGAACTATTTGGACAAATGTTGCAGAGAATCAACCATAAAGTTTTGGGACTTTTATTCAGAACAAGAATTTTGGAAGACAATCCTGTAGAAGAGGCTCGCAGACCTATGAAAAAGGACAATCCCAGGGTTATTGCAAGCAAGGAAGAATTAGGTTCCGGAGCTGCCGACAATAGGGAAGCCGCAGAGGCTTCTGCACCTAAAATTCCTCAAAACCCCATTCGCAACGAATTAAAAGTGGGAAGAAACGATCCTTGTCCTTGTGGCTCTGGTAAAAAATTCAAATCTTGTCACGGCAAAGAGTAAGCAATGCCAGAAGAATCAAACAAAAAAACAAAAACCGTTGACAAAGGATATTACTTTGAAAACGGTTTTTGCGTTTTTACTGAGTCATTTTTGCTTCAGCGCGGAATCTGCTGCGGAAACGGCTGTAGGCATTGTCCATATGTGCCGAAACATCAAATGGGAAATAAAAACAAATCCTCAGAATTTGTGCAAAAGTTGTAAACACCTTTTTGAATACCCCCTTTATTTCTTTTGTAAATTTGCGATGTGAATTCAAAAATTCAATCCGCCCTCATTTCTGTTTTTTATAAAGATGGTTTAGAACCCATAGTTAAAGCACTTCACAGTCAAAACGTAACATTGTATTCAACCGGAGGTACCCGTAAATTCATCGAAGATTTAGGCATACCTTGCGTTGCAATTGAAGATATCACTGGGTATCCAAGTATTCTTGGAGGAAGAGTAAAAACGCTTCATCCAAAAGTTTTTGGAGGAATTTTAGCAAGAAGGGAATTAAATTCAGACATGCAGGAAATTTCGGAATATCAAATTCCGCTTTACGATTTAGTGATTGTTGACCTGTATCCATTTGCTGAGACCGTTGCTTCAGGTGGTTCTGATGATGAGATCATTGAAAAAATAGACATTGGAGGCGTTTCTTTGATTAGAGCGGCTGCAAAAAACCATATACATACCTGCATCGTTGCAGATAAATCTGATTATGTTACATTTTTAGAAGCCTATCAAGCGGGAAATGGCTCAATAGAATTAAATACAAGAAAACTATTGGCATCTAACGCATTCAGTACAACCTCGAAATATGATACACAGATTGCAAATTGGTTTAATGGTGAAAAAGTTTATTCTCTGAGATATGGTGAAAATCCACATCAAAAAGCTACATTCAACGGAAATCTTGAATCAATTTTTGAAAAAATACAAGGAAAAGAACTTTCATACAACAATCTACTTGATGTAGATAGCGCCATTTGTTTGCTTCAAGAATTTCAAAACAACAGCGACCCAACATTTGTGATTATCAAACACAACAATGCCTGCGGAGTTGCTACCAAACCAACAGTTTTAGAAGCTTGGAATACTGCATTAGCTTGCGACCCGGTGAGTGCCTTTGGCGGGATTCTTGCATGCAACGCTGAGATAGATGATTCAACAGCAGTCGAAATCAATCACTTATTTTTTGAAGTATTAATTGCGCCTAGCTACAGCGATCAAGCAAGAGAAATACTCTCTGGGAAAGCAAATCGCATCATTTTGCAAAGCAAAAATCCAATTCACTTAAAAAATCCATTGACAAGAACGGTATTAAACGGCGAATTGATTCAAGAACGTGATTTAATGAGTGAAACAAAAGTCAACATGACAGTGGTTACAAACACAACACCGACTGATTCTCAGTTTGCTGATTTAGAATTTGCGGTTAAATTGGTGAAACAAACCAAAAGTAATACCATTGTTTTGGTCAAAGATGGACAATTATTGGCTTCCGGAACAGGGCAAACTAGTCGTGTAGACGCACTCGTTCAAGCCATCGATAAAGCCAATAAATTCAACTTTGATCTGGATGGAGCTGTGATGGCGAGTGACGCATTTTTTCCATTCCCTGACTGCGTGGAAATTGCTGACAAGGCTGGAATAAAAGCGGTTATTCAACCAGGTGGAAGTTTAAAAGACCAATTGAGTATTGATTATTGTAATGAAAATGCAATTTCAATGGTATTTACAGGAATTAGGCATTTCAAACACTAAGTTTGGTACGATTTTCGCTTTGTAGGGATTGTTAATTTATGTATTCACTCGTTAAGTTTTTTTTATTTTTATTATCGCCAGAAAAGGCACACGAATTAGCATTGAATTTGATGCAGGCAGCGCTGAAATGGCCAATAATTGGCTCTATGCTTCGTCGCAGTTTCAAAATTGAAAATCAGGTTCCCGTTACTGTTGCTGGAATTACTTTTCCTAACATCGTTGGATTGGCTGCTGGATTTGACAAAGATGCCCGCAGACTCCATTTATTAAAAGAGTTTGGGTTTGGATTTGTAGAAGTTGGTACTGTAACACCTAAACCTCAACCCGGTAATCCTAAACCTAGATTGTTTCGAATTCCTTCTGATTTAGCCCTTATCAACCGAATGGGATTCAATAACAGAGGAGTCGATCAAATGGTTGATCGTTTGAAAAAAAGACCGGAAGGATTAATTGTAGGTGGAAATATTGGGAAAAATAAAACAACCCCTAACGACAAAGCTTACCTCGATTATGTTTATTGTTTTGAAAAACTTTACGACTATGTTGATTACATCGTTGTGAACATTTCAAGTCCCAATACCCCCGGCTTGCGCGACTTACAAGAGGAAAAATTCATTGTGGGATTGTTTGAACAACTTCACAAAATCAGAGATGAAAAATCGGTGAGTAAGCCTATCTTTTTGAAGTTAGCTCCAGATTTTCAACTTAATGCCATTAAAGATTTAGTTAAAATCATTAAAAAAGCAAAAGTTGATGGAATTGTTGCCACCAATACGACGGTATCCAGAGAAAAACTCACCATCTCAGAAAAAGAAATTGAAAAAATTGGAGCAGGTGGTCTTTCTGGACAGCCTGTTTTTGAAGCAAGTAATGCCATGCTTGCAACTTTGAGCATCGAATTGGGAGGTCAAATTCCAATCATAGGTGTCGGAGGAATTTTTAATGGCACTGATGCCACAGAGAAACTAGTCAGAGGAGCAAGTTTGGTTCAAGTCTATACTGGTTTTGTTTATGAAGGTCCTTGGATTGTAAAAAATATTCTGAAAGAAATCAATTATAATGGCTAATTTGCTTCCATGAATCTGGTTAAGCACTCAATGATATTGGGAATTGCATTCATTCTTGTTTCTTTCCACAATGTTCAAAATCAGTTTACAAACCTTGAAATTCCTTCTATCTACGAATCAGAAATTGTCATTCAGCATTTAGGCTACACAACATCGTACAATCATCAACATTTCCAACCAAATTGGGTAGCCTATACCCTTTCGAAAGAGAAATTAAACGGTGAAGCTGAACGAACAAATGATTTTAAAGTAGACCCTAAAATTGTTCCACCCACGGCAAATACCAAGGACTACACAAAATCTGGATTCGATCGCGGACATCTTGCGCCGGCTGCCGATATGTCTTGGTCTCCACAAGCCATGAGAGAGAGTTTTTTCATGAGCAATATTTCACCTCAAGCCCCAAAATTCAATCGTGGAATTTGGAAAAAACTCGAAGAAAAAGTTCGTACTTGGGCAAAAACAAAATCAACTTTATTCATCATCACTGGTCCAATTTTGAGCCCCGATTTGAATCAAAAAATAGGCAAAATGAATAAAATTACCATACCAAAACTTTTTTTCAAATCCATTGCAGATACGAGTCACAATGGAAAAGGAATCGCCTTTATTATGAAAAATGAAGGAAGCGATTTGCCACTTTCACACTTTGTAGTTACAATAGATAGTTTAGAGAAATTAATTCACAGAGATTTGTACCCCAAAATTCCTCAAAAGAAACAAACCAATATCGAACGCAAAACAGATTTGTTGTATTGGAATTTTAATTAATCTGAATTGTCGTAATATCTCAATTCATTTGTCCAATAAGCTCTGTCTTCAAGCCACCATAACTCAAACTGTAGAACGAATTTTTGCTTTTTTCTTGAAAGCTCAACTTCATATCTTTTTATTTTAAACGATCCTTTATTATGGTAAACGATTGGGGGCCATTTTACCAAAAGCGGTAATCCACTCAATGAATCTAATTTTTTAAAACTTAGTTTATTCGACTTGCAATATTTTTTAAATTTCTCAATACTTTTTTTCATTCTGTGTCGATAGATTACATACTGAGCCCTTGCCATGTTGTTTGGAGTTACTGTGTCAACCAATCGCAATTGTTTGATAAAATCATCTTCAGCGAGAAATCCATATTCGGTTTTGGATTTAGCATTCGATATCCAAACTGTTAGGCTATCAAATGCTTGACGTTCATCTTTGAAACCTGAAGATCGATAAATATACTCTGTTATCTGTCCCTCCAAATGACGATTTGTTTGATTTTGAGGGACATTTTGCTGTGCGTTTAAAGATTTTTCATCTACCAAAAGTGAAATCATCAAAAAGATTAACCAACTATTCCGAGATTTGTACATCAATTTACAAAATAACATCAATTGTGAAAAATTCCGACAACTTCCCGAATAAATTAATTGAAAGTAACAGCCCGTATTTACTCCAACATGCATACAATCCAGTTTCTTGGCAACCATGGAATGAGGAAGCATGGAACGAAGCCCGCGAAAAACAGAAACTTGTTTTGGTGAGTATTGGATATAGTGCTTGCCATTGGTGCCATGTGATGGAACACGAAAGTTTTGAAGATCATCAAACAGCGGAAATGATGAATATTTCTATGATCAATATCAAAGTAGACCGAGAGGAACGCCCTGATATTGACATGATTTACATGGATGCTTGTCAATTGATGACTGGTAAAGGTGGATGGCCACTGAATGTAATCTGTTTACCTGATGGTAGACCAGTTTATGCCGGAACATATTTTCCAAAACCGCAGTGGCAACAGCTAATCATGCAGCTTACCACACACTTCAATCAAGAACCAGAAAAGTTTGAAGAGTATGCAAATAAATTATACGCCGATCTCAAGCAGATGAATCAAACTACCCAAAATCCAAATTTGCAATTTTCGCGAAACAAAATCCATGAATTATTTGCAACCTTCGCAAATAATATTGATTGGGAACATGGAGGACAAAATCGCTCACCCAAATTTATGCTACCCGGGCAGTTTGAATTCGCACTAGACTATCATTTGCTTACAGGAAATGTTGAGGCAAAAGAATTCCTGCATCTATCGTTGCTTAAGATGTTTAATGGTGGTATTTACGACACTCTGAGAGGTGGTTTTTTTCGTTACAGCACTGATAAATTTTGGTTTGCTCCACATTTCGAAAAAATGTTATATGATAACGCTCAATTAATTTCACTCTATTCGAGGGCATTCGCTTGGAGCCAAGCACCTGTTTATAAGCAAGTTGTAGAAGAATGTATTAAATTCTGTCATGATGAATTGTATCATATGGGTGGATATTTTTCTGCAATTGATGCAGATTCGGATGGTATCGAAGGACGCTACTATGTTTTTACCGATTCTGAGTGCAAATCAGTTTTAAATGAGAGAGAATATGAATTTGCCAAATTTCTTTACAACATCAAACCTGAAGGTAATTGGGAACATGAATTCAATATTTTACACACTCAATTAGCACCCCTGCAAATGATAGATTATTTAAATCTTACAAAAGATGAATACCATCTCACTCTCAATCAAGTAAAGTCCAAACTTCTCGAATTGCAGAATCTCAGGAATAAACCTTCCACAGATTTTAAAGTCATTTTATCTTGGAATGCATTGATGTTGAAGGGTCTATCCAATGCTGCCCTTTACTTAAATCAAAACGACTATCAGAAACTAGCCGAAGATCTGTTTGTTTTCATAGAAAAGCGATTTATTGATCCTCAATCACACCAATTAAAACGAATATTTTCACAGGATAATATATATGGAGATGGATCCCTAGAAGATTACGCGGGATTGAGTGAAGCACTCCTTTGCCTATATGATTGTACACAAAAACAAGAATATTTGGCAAAAGCTCAACGCATAGCCCAAAAAGCTTTGGAATTGTTCTATGAAAAGAATTCTGAACAACTTTACTTTTCACCCAACAATGGCGAACAATTGATTTTTAGAAAATCAGATAAAACCGATGATGTGATGCCAAGTGCCAATAGCATTTTCGCCAATGTGCTATTTGATTTAGGTACACATTTGGGGAATTTAGAATATATTGAAATATCCAAAAAACTTTTAACGCAGGTATCAGACATCATGTTTCAACATCCAGGATGGTATCAAAATTGGGCAAAATTATATATGAAAATTAGCGTAGGCTCTGTAACAATTGCGTTATCGAACAATCTACATCAACATGAAATCACAAAATTAAAATCTCAATTACCCTCATGGAGTATGGTCGGATTTAATGAGGAAAATGGAATTACTACATGGTTAAAACATCCGAACACATTGGAATCTCTCATTCATGTATGTGCTGCAAATCAGTGCTTTGAAGCCGTAGACACCACAGATAAAGCACTTGAAATTATAGATGATGTGTTGATATCAGATTTCAATTAATAAAAAAGCGCTTTGAAATCAAAGCGCTTTTTTATTCCAATTCTAAAGTATGAAAATCCAGCAACGAAAAATTGATGTTACTGTTATTTGCATTCTCTGGTTTATTGAATAATCAGTTTACCGGTGTATTTATGATTTGTGGCGTAAACCAGTTCAATAAAATAAATTCCACTTTTAAACGGACTTAAATCCATATTCAACTGGTTACCAATCACAGATCTAGAAACCAAAGTTTTTCCACTTAGATCAAAAATCCTCAAAGTTGCAACTTCAGTCATTGGCTCAACTGTCTGAAAACTCACTTGTTCAACAGCAGGATTGGGATAAATACCCAATTGAGATACTACAGCTTTCTTTTGCACTGATGTGGTTAAGTCCCAAACTTTTTTCACTCCGGCATTCAATATTATTGGCCAAGTTCCATTTTGTAATTGATTATTTGCCAAATTAAAAGAGGTAGTATTCGTTAAATCCTCATACAAAACACCAACAACTTTAAAATCGGCCACCTTACCTTGGCCAGTAAATGTACCATTTTCACCCACATTGGCCGATGTAAATGTGAAGGTTTTTGAAGACACAGGAACAGGCAATACAAATGACCATTCCCATTTATCGCCAGGTTTAAAAATCATTTCAAAATCACTTAATTTCTCACCAAAAAATCCATTTGACGCAGACCAAACAACATTTTGATGTAGATAACCGTTTAAAGGTGTGGATTTACCATAAAAATAATCATTTTTGAACGCAGTGTCAGTTGTAAGTACATCACTAATTTTTTGATCAAATCCTATTCCATTACCGCGCACATTATCTTCAAGAAGAAAAGCATTTAGCCTTATTTTAGTACTCAGCAGGTAATCATTGGCTGTGAATTTAACTTTTCCAGAAATCCATTTTTTTGAAGAATCATATGATAAATCTGAAACATTGACCGTAGCCTTTGCATATTTTGTTCCTATTTGATTATTCAACAAACGAGAGATTGCCGAAGCCGTATGTTCAATTCGGTCTGATTGATTGCCGCGATTGATCAAAGATAAAGTGTTTTGATTTTGATTGGCAGCACTCGCATTTGAAAAAGATTCGTTGAAACCAAAAGTTTTCATCGTGCCCAGTGTATCAAGTAACCCTGATAATTTATCTTGAACATGATAGTTCATTGCAATTATTTTTCCGGAATTTGCATTCGTTAATTGATTGATTTGATTTTCAAACAATGGAACCATTCCAAAATTGGTAGAAACAACATTCTCTAACAAATGATTAGGCATACCGGAAGGATTTGACAATTGAACTAAAACTCTTGTATTTTGTATTGAATCATTGTTTACAAGGTCATCTTTTCTTCCGTTTACAGATTCAATAAAAACAGAATGAGTCACAATTTTCCCAACAAATGGAGACACAAAAAAAGTATCAATACAATGTTTCTCTTTCACAGTCAATGGAATTTGATTGATCAAAACCGACGTATCTTTCAAGATAGATCCTAGTTCATCAGAAATGATATGACGCACAGATACTGATTGAATTGAATCTATACCATTATTGGATAAAACATAATTCAAGAACAAATTACCATCTAATTGCTGCACAACACTTTGATTTAAATAAGAAGATATTTTTGCATCAAGTTTTGGCTTTTGTCCCCTAAAAAATGTGAAAAAATTATTGTCCTGATATTTATTCAAATTATTACCATGATATTTTGTGAGTGAAGATGTCTTTGGATTGTGAAATGAACCTAGGTCATCTCCAATTGAATATGCTTCAGTTGCAGAAATTTGAACACCATAATTATGGATCAAATATTTAGTGGTTGCAATGTCAGAAAAAGCTGCTTTCATATCAACAAAGTGGATACTGCCATTATTTTCTTCTAACACGATAGCGGAGGTTGCAAAGCTGCCTCCCATTGTATCGTGGACAGGAGTATATGATTGAAATTTTATCCAAAATTGACGGTTTGGCGCTGTCCCGAAAGTTTTGGTAAATACTTGATCGTTACTACCATAAGATGTAATTCCACCGATGTAAATAGAATAATTCGGTAAATCTAGAGATGGTAATTTTAATTCATCTCGATATGATGGATGTTGAATTTTGGGATCATTCACAGAAAAAGTAACGTAACCCGTGCTCGATACTTTAAATTGAGAAAACGATTGCGTACCCAACTTAAATGTAAACGGAATATTGAGAATTTGAGAGTAACATTTTTTCGATGAATCAGAAAGAATCAAATCCCAATTATTGGCCATTGAATAATCGTCTTGTTCCGTATTTATGTTTCTTGGATTTCCAATTTGATTATACGATTCTAAATGGTATGCATTTTGTGCAAGAGTCGTATTGAGTGAACATAAAGTTGCAAAAACTGCAATGAGTTGTGTATTTTTCATTTTGATATTTTAATTTACACAAAAAAGCCCCGCACAGCGGGACTTTTTTATATGTTTTATGATATTCGATTATAAGGTTTTTACTTCGTTCACCAATTTTTGCAGGCTATCTTTTGCGTCGCCAAATAGCATTCCGCATTTAGCATCGAAAAACAATGCATTTTCAATTCCTGCATAACCAGATTTCATAGATCGTTTTAATACTACAATTTGTTTAGACTGATCTACATCCAAAATTGGCATTCCATAAATTGGAGATGTTGGATCCGTTTTTGCAGCAGGATTCACCACATCGTTGGCTCCTACTACCAAAACTACGTCTGTAGTTGGAAATTCTGAATTAATGTGTTCCATTTCAATTAAACGATCATATTCTACATTACTTTCAGCCAATAATACGTTCATATGACCAGGCATTCGACCTGCAACGGGGTGAATGGCATATTTCACATCTACACCTTCGTCACTCAATAACATTTCAAGTTCATGACAAACATGCTGAGCTTGAGCTACTGCCAAACCGTAACCTGGAACGATAATTACTTTTGAAGCGTATTTCATCATGATGGCAACATCAGTTGCTTGAACCTCTCTTACAGAACCTGAAACGGCGGCTCCAGAACCAGACCCTCCAGAGGCCATCCCAATTAAAACGTTTGTGAGGGATCGGTTCATGGCCTTGCACATCACTACGGTTAAAATGGTACCCGCTGATCCAACCAAAACACCACCCATGAGCATTACATTGTTTTCATACAAAAAGCCACCACATGCTGCAGCAACTCCTGTAAACGAGTTGAGAAGTGAAATTACAACTGGCATATCGGCACCTCCAATTGGAAATACGAATAATAAACCGTATATTATGGCTATTCCCATGGTGATATAAAACCAAAGAGAGCCGCCATCTTGAATATGCGTAAAGTTGATATAAGCCGCTACCATTATACCGATTAAAACCACGGCATTGATGTATTGCTGACCGCCAAAACGAAAATCGCCAATTGAGCCATTTAGTTTACCCCATGCAATGATGCTTCCTACAAATGATATGGTACCAATAATCAACCCAGCAATAATTGGCAAATAATGTCCTACACTCATTGAAACTTCAGGGTGATGTGCAATTTCTTGCCACTCAATGATCGAAATCAAGGCAGCAGCCAATCCACCCATACCGTTGAATATCGATACCATCTCGGGCATTGCTGTCATTTGAACACGCTTTGCCATCAAGGTACCTACAACCGTTCCTAATAGAATTGCTGCAACTATGTAGCCAATATTTGGGATCACCTCAAAGCCATTTTTACTTAGAAAAAGTGTTCCAAGTACTGCCATTCCCATTCCAAATGCAGCGATGAGATTTCCTTTTCTAGCTGAGTCAGGCTGACCCATTAATTTCAACCCAATGATAAATCCGAAGGAGCCGATTAAATAACAAATTTCCATTAAATGTTGCATGATTATTTTCCTCCTTTTGGCTTTTTCTTAAACATTTCAAGCATTCTGTCTGTAACAACAAAACCACCAATCACATTGAGTGTTCCTACAAACACTCCAATAAATCCTACGATTATTGAAAAATAATCTTCTGAATGGGCTTTTCCAAGTACAATAATTGCACCAATGAGAACAACTCCGTGAATTGCATTTGCGCCGCTCATCAAAGGGGTATGCAACACACTTGGAACATGAGAGATCAACTCAATCCCAACGAACACC
>JACCDH010566017.1_pt1 | contig 13512 bp, 9 predicted proteins | sample 7442481 | NCBI WGS metagenome assembly JACCDH01 (sample SAMN15323433, study PRJNA562643) | freshwater metagenome | isolation source: river surface water | place: USA:Blue River Watershed | collected 2017-08-15
GTTGATGGCTATTGGTTAAACTGCTAATACTTCTTTGACTTCTACTTCCATTACTACCATTGGTTAAACTGCTAATACTTCTTTGACTTCTACTTCCATTACTACCATTGGTTAAACTGCTAATACTTCTTTGACTTCTACTTCTATTACTGCTTGGTGAACTTAAAGACAATATCGAATATTTATTGTCATTCCCACTATTAATTTCAGATTGCAAACCATTAATAATTTCATTAGACCCACGTTGACTACGTTGTTTTGATGAATTTCGTTTACTCCCAGAATAAGACATTTATTTTATTATATTCTAACATGATAAAATAACGCATAATATCAAAATTATTTGTATTTATGAATTTTTGAGATGAAATAATAGAAAATACTTTCTAAATGATAAATTGGTCGATAATTATTATTGTACTGTTTTAGAAAGACATGTATCTTCTCTATACATTCCAAGATATTCACTTCTTCTAAATATTTATTTTCAACTAAGTAACTTAAAATATACCAAATGCAATCCGTTATTTCTAAATTATAAACTAAAATATCATATATCAAATCTCTAAATTCTGTGAAATTTAATCGTGAAGGATTTATTAATTCTGCAATAATACTATCACATATTGAATTAAAAACATCTTTTGGAAGTAATTCAGAAGCAGTAATATGCGAAAAAGACTGTAATTCTTTTGTATTTAAAATACCATCGCAATCCACTTCATTTATTATTTTCCGAATAGGTTCTGCAGAAGGTATATTTACACTCGAGGTTTTTGACATAAATTCCTTCCATATATTATTTTCTTCGGTTCCTTTTTTCTTATTTTGAGGAGCATATGGAGAAGATACCCTCGATTCTATCATTTTCATATACGTTTCTTTATTTGGTTTACACACACGAATTAATTCACATGCGTTTAAAATATTATTTGGAAGAAAACTCACATTTTCTGTTATAATCCAAATATAAACATTTAAATTCGGTTTCATTAATTTACATTGTTGTATATAGCTATAAAACACTTCTAATAATTCATTATGTATTTGATGAAAATTCTTGCAAATAATAATCCCCGATTTATCTGATTTAATGGAAATAATATCAATAATCTCAAAGAAAATATCATGCCATATCATTTTTGAATTACAACCTAATAAACCCAAATCTATTTCATAATGAATATCGCTAATTCTATAATTATAATTCGTTTTTTCATTTTGAAATCGCATTTTTTTATCATATTTCAAATGACTGGGGGAATATTTGCTCAATAAATAAAGAGCTTGCGAATATTTTCCACTTCCAGTAGAACCATAAATAATCATATTATTTAGGTTCAAGATAGAAGATGGCATTAGTTTTCTTATATTTTCTATTTCAGGATGCATGTTGTATGTTTGTATTGAATTTAAATATTCTTCATAATGAGTTTCATAATATTTCATTTTTGGAAAAATAAATGTATAAAATAAATTATATATTCTATACATTTTTGAGTTTATATATGTTTCAATTTATACGAATAATCCATATTATTTTGCAAGTTTATTTCTCCATAGGGGAGCTATTTTATTCGATAAGTAGAGAAGATAAACACTCACGACCAATGAAATAATTGGAAGAATAATATACATAATATCTTTTAAAATTAAAACTATGCGTTCAGACGAAAAATTGTTTATTGTAAAAAATAAAGCCAAGAATGTAATAAAGCTCATATAAGCAATTTTATAAGGGTTTTCTGCTGGAAGAAATTTATAATAATATAGGGATTTTGGAAATACAAGTAAAAATAATATTAACATGAGAATTTTATTGACGAAAGAATATAAATCATAATTACCCAAATTACCAAATAATCCTCCCACATTCCATAATCCAGATAATTTTAGAAGAGAACCGCCTACAAATAAATCTATTATTCCTATTAATCCAATCAATGCAAATAATCCATATATCCATGATTGTCCTTCATTTTGTAAAATATATTGTGATAAATAATAAATAAAAATTCCACTCAATGCAAAAGTAAATAATCCATTCAAATATATATTTATTTTTGGCATATAAAACAATGTAGGCGCAATTGCACTTGCAGCAATAAATCCCATATATATTGCAAAAAATCCAAATATTGCCGCCATTAATAAACTTATATCTTGTACACTTAATTTAAAATTATATTGAGGCGTATTTTTATTTGACATATCATTTGGAACAACACGAAAAAGACTAATAGAAGATATTAGTATTCCTATTAATATAAAAATAATTGTTCCTTTTTTAAATAACTTATCATCATCTTTACCTTTTATATAGTTAAGTAATTCAGAAAAAAAGCTACTTTCATAAAAATAACTCTGGAATGAAATAAAAAGGAGAAGAATAGTCGATACTAAAAAAGTATTTTCAGTATATGTCACATTCTCACGATTTGTATCCGATAATTTCATCGGCTTTCCATTCTTCAAAAAAGTAGAATTTAATTTGGCAATGGCAATTGCAAATATAATGGCCGCTGCCATGGTTAACATAGATGAACCTGTTAAACTTACAGTTGACAGAAATATATTTTTAGTTGGGTGATAATTTTGAAAAACGTCTACCAATGTGGATACTACAAAAATCAATAAAATCACAGTATAGGCACTAACTCCTAAAGATTCTATATTTTCATTTTTTATCATTATAAATGCTATTGTAAATGCCGCAATAAAAAATATGTATTTTACAACTGAAAAAAATGTTGGTTCAGCCATATCGTCTTCTTATACAATATACATTATTTGTATATTGTATTCATTGCGTGGTTATCTTCTCTACTTCCCGTTAAAAACCATGTCTTCAATGAACATTTATCTTATGTGTATCTCGAATCCATTCAATTAAATCTTCGGAATTACATGTTGCAAATCCTTCTTTAAACCCTTTCATCGAGAAGAATTCAGGCGTTTTCATATCACATGTTTGATAAAATATATATGCTCCGAATTTTCCTTTTCGAATACTTAGTTCGGGTGTTAGCACTCTCAGTACGGATTTATTCACAATATTCGTTCCAGTAACAACTCCTCCAGCGGACGTTAAAAAAGGCATAACATCTGCTAAAGTTATCTTATCCATTGGAATTTTCAGAGTTTTTAGGCTGATTTTCTTTTCCCCGTTTTCTAAATATAATCCATAACGGCCATTTTTCAAAAGTACGGGGTTTTCTTCAAAATCTCCTAAATATTCATTATTCTTCTCCAATAATTCTTCTAAAGTATATTCTTCTCTCTTTAGTTTTTCTAAATCGATTTGAATATCTTTTCGGACATTATGATACTCTTTCTCTCCCGATTCTCCGATTTTACAAAGAGAAGCCCCAAAAGAATGAAATGCTAAAGTATATTCGCCAACTTTATAGGTTTGCTTCTCCATTTTTGAAATCGGTTTTGTCAATGTTTTGATTTCTTGATGGCATGTCTTACAAATATTAAACCACATTAATTCAGCATTAGCATCCGTGGCAGTAATATCTAATTGTTCTTCCATAGTTTTGGTATAATCGTAAGAGAAGAATGTGCTAAAGTGTTTCAAAAGAAATTCGAGACAAACAATTCCCGTTGGTTGAATAACCAATTTATTCTTCTCTGCTCCAATGATTCTTTCTTTTGTTTCGCAAATTATTTGAGAAGAACCGTGTCTTAATTTCATATCAGTACAATGAATCTTTTCGCCTTCAATATCCTGTTTCTTCACATAACCACGTTCTACATTTGTATCCACTATAGTAGCAAAAGTAGACGGTCGACCAATACCTAATTCTTCTAATTTCTGGATAAGCGCTGCTTCTGTGTAGTGAGAAGTTTTGTTTTTAATGGAAGTTGTACATTCTATGTAAGAATAATGGACAGTTTTTCCTGCTAAAGATTTCATAAAAAACAAAAGTCCCGACGCCGAATTTTGTGATTCTCCTAAATCTTTCTCTTCCCCGCCAACTATTTTCCATCCCAAAAATAAAGGAACATCCACTTTATGTTCATATCGATGCGAATCTGGTGCACTAATGTATGCAGTGGTTGTATTATATTTGGCGGGTGCCATGCAGCTCTCCACAGTATTGCGCCAAATAAGGCGATACATGGCAACTAATGAACGGTTTTCAGAAGAAATCGATTTCATACTGAGATTGGTAACACGAATGGCTTCATGGGGATTGGATGCGTCGGAATTTACTATTTTTGAGAAATCGCCTAAATAATCTGATTTTCCATTTCCATATTCTGAAATAATGAAGTTTTTACACTTTTCGAGAAAAATCGGAGAATATCGGGGACTATCTGTTCGCATGTAAGTTATATGACCAGCTTGATACAATTGTTGACACAAATCCATAGTTGTTTTGGGATTAAAGTGATAGAGATTACTTGCCGCTTGCAATAATTTGGAAGTAGTGAAAGGTCGAGGAGAAGATTGGAAAGTTTCTTTTGTTTCAGAAAATGAAAGTTGATGAGAATGTTTTTGCGATTTTGCTAAATAATCTCGGATTTCATCTTCCGTAGAATATTCGTAATTTAAAATGAATGGAATTGCTTTTTCAAAGAAGTAACCCACGGTTTTGTAGGAGAATTCTTTCTCCTTTTGCCGATTTTCCAAATAATTGTCGTAAATAAGACGGAGTGCAGGTGTTTGACATCTACCTGCAGAAAGAGCGTTTGTTTTATTGAAATGAATGTGTTTCCAGAGAAGAGGCGAAATGGTGAATCCGACAATGATATCAAGAACTTGTCTGGCATGTTGAGCATATACAAGAGACATGTTGATGGTTGTGGGAGAAGCAATGGCTTCTAAAAGAGCAGGTTTTGTTATTTCATGAAATTTAATTCTTTTTGTGGTGGAAACGGGAAGATTAAAAAGACTGCAAATATGCCATGCAATTGCTTCTCCTTCTCGGTCATCGTCTGATGCTAATAAAATAGAGCCTGCTGAATAATTCTGTATGATTTGTCGCATGTGTTCAATATGACCTTTTTTCTCTTCAATGGTTTGAAAAGTAATGGCGTAATTGTTTTTGGTGTCTATGGCTTTTAGGCTATCTATAGTACGAAGATGTCCTTTTGAAGCAATACATTGATAATCGGAACCTAAATATTCTTCTATTTTTTTGCATTTTGATGGAGATTCAACAATGACCAAATATTTTTTAGGAGAACAAATGAAGGGGGTAGATGGAGAAGATGTGGTGGATTTTTTTTTATAGAATTTTGGAGGCATGAAAAAATAATAGGATATTAAGTGAGAATATCATATTATGTTTATTATTGTTTTTTATTTTAGTAATAAATAAAAATGAAAAAAAGGCAGGTAACAAGACCGCGCATTTTTTGTAAATATATAAGGGAATAAATAACATAAACTATACACTACGAGGGGTAACAAATACTACAAACTAATTTTTATGTTTTTATTATAAATAAGGGGGGAGAGGAATAAATAACATAAACTATACACTACGAGGGGTAACAAATACTACAAACTAATTTTTATGTTTTTTATTATAAGGGTGGGGGAGGAAATAAATACTATATTAAGGCATGGTATCACGGAACACAATCACGGAATACAATCACGGAACACAATCACAGGACACAATCACAGGACACAATCACAGGACACAATCACAGGACACAATCACGGAACACAATCACGGAACACAACCACAGGACACAATCACGGAACACAATCACGGAACACAATCACAATACACTTGTCTACAAACTAATTTTTATAGATTTTTAATGATATATAGGATACACCAGAGTGCGATAATATAGGGGGATTATATAATATTACAACATAATATTATATAATATACAAAATTACAATATGACCAATATTATAATAATATTATGGAAATAGAGCATATTAAACGTAAGTTAATAACTCTTGTAACCAATAAGGGGTATCAAAGACAGCATTTCTAATTTCTTCCATGGGAGGGAATACTTCAGCTTCTTCGATAAGGAGAGGAACTCTATTTGAAAGAATCTCATTATGTATTTCAACCGTATCTGCTAATAATAAAATTGGTTTACGTACATTGAATAAAATTCTATAAATGTTAATTTTTTCTGGAAAAGCCCAACTAAGTGATGCATTATAAATGAACCATATGTAATTATTTACTAATTTTAAAGTAATAGAGCTAACACAATTTTCCACTTCCGCCATAGAATAGGCGGTATAGTCAATTTTGCTACCTTTGAATACTTTTTCGTAAATATTAACTTTACAAATGTATTTATTATCGTGAGTATCACTCATGTATACAAACATTATATGTTCTTCATCATACTTTAGAATATTGCTAAAACATAAACGACTTGTAACATGTATTTCATTTATCATGGTAAATTTAGAATATTCATTATTTCTATGATAGATGATAACATTTTCAAAACATTTATTCATATCATGAAATCCATCATTTGAAAACTTTTCGTATTTCATATGAACTCCTATTGTATTATAATTAAATTCGAATACATTGTGAATATATCCGTAATAACCATACATAAGAGGTAATTTTAACGCATTTGTTTTTACATTATGGAAATTGATAATTTCAATTTTTGTTTGTTTGTCATTTATATTATATTTATTCATCATGATTGGTTCAGATGACTGAACATAATGAGAGTATAACATTTCATTTACTACATTATTTATCATAAATATTTCAATCGGATATGGTTCTATATTCATATACATATTAGTATAACTATTATTTAGTTCTTTAACGAGACACATAATTTTATTATTAACAGTATGACAACACTGAATTGAAATAAAATTTCTATTATAACGTTCATTTAATTCATTAATATAAATAGTATTCACAATTTCAAAGTTAACCGTTTCCGAATTAAATTTAATTACTTGCATATACTGCATATCAGATGAAATAAATGAGAACAAATCATACTTACCAATGCATGTGATATTCTTGGTATTCACTGGTTCATGAAAAGCATATTCATTTATAAGTTCCATATAAGTATCATATACAGTTAATCCAACAATCTTAACATTTTGGTTTTCTTTTATGAGTCTGGACATAATTAAATATCCAGATTCAGTAAAATGCTTTATACATTGTGTTAAGTTCATTATATTTGTCGATTGATTCAAATATGGTGAGGGCATTAGACCAGAATATAACTCTTCAAGAGGAGCAAAATGCTCTGATTCTGGTAAAAGGATGTTCATTAAGGATTTAATGGAATCCATTTTGATAATTAATGTTCTTATGTGGTTACTGGTATCCTACGATACTTTATAAATAATTCAACTTCTAATAAATACTTGTTTTTCCACTAAATAATTCAACTTCTAATAATACAACTTAAAATACTAATAATAATACCAAATATATAACTGTAACAGAGAGAGAGAGAGAGAGCAAGAGAGAGAGAGCAAGAGAGAGAGAGCAAGAGAGAGAGAGAGTAATAAAGAGCGCGGGGTACCAATATGACAATACTTATTAATCGTAATATTGGTACTTTCTATAACTTAAAATAAAATGTACCTCAATTTTTATGAATAATATTTTCACAGTATACAGGTTACAAAATACTGAAAATAATAATTGGTAATATATCTGCAAAAAAATGAGAAATAGGATGTTAAAAAGAAGAGTATTAATTAACCTCTATTATACTGGTCTGATACACTCGTGTATCAGACAGATAGAATAAGGCATACATTTAAACTGAATTATGCAAAGCATAATTCAACCACTTAACTGACAATAAATTGTCAGTTAATTAAAGGTTAATATTCCGACCATGCATTACGATTAAATGAATTCACTTGTAATAATTCATCAGAATGTTCTTTCCAAAACTCAATCTTTTTCTCTAATAAAATATCATTTGCTCGTTTAATTCGAGAAGATAATGACCCCGCTTTTTGTATTTCCATAAACTGCTTATCTTTTTCAGACGCCTCTGGTTTTTTACCGAAACAATTCACACCAAATTTAAGATAAGGATTGGCCATATATCCTCCATTCACTCCTGGACGTCCACAATTATTTTTTGTTAAATCGCTCTTCTGTAATTCTTCCCACGTTTTCTTTTGTGTTGGAAAATAAATAGCTTGGCCTTCTGTCCAACCATAATTACACCATTCGCCACCTTGATTATATGCTTTTTCTACATCATCATAAGTTGCTAAACGAGCGCCAAATACAGAACACACATCAGCAGCATCTTCATATGAGTAAACATTGCTTGAAATATTAAAAACTTCTCCTTTTTCTCCTATAGAAGAGTCAGATGAATCAACTGCTACATTTCCTTTAATATCAGGCACAGTTTCCTCTTTTGGAGAAGTTCCATTAATATAATCAATTAAATTTACTCCTAAAAATTGTTTTAAGCCAGTGACAATAATTACCGCTATAAATATACACCAACCAAGTGTTTCAATAACCGAAATAGTAATTGGTTTGGAACCACTGCTCATTGGCATGCCTAAAATAAACATGCTAAAATAAAACAAAATCAAAAACAATCCCGAAATAATAATATTTGTTGGCGTGTCCACAAAATCAGTTGCTTTTTTGTATGTGGATGATAATAATTCGTCGCGTTGTTTTTCGTCTTTATTGAGGAAAAGGGCAACTATCATAAGTATTAAAAACCCCAATATTGCGAAATCAATGATTTTGAATGTAAGACTGGATATAGAAGAAGTAATAGTCGTTGTTACTGGTTGAGAACCAAATATTCCTCCACCAGTTTGTCCAGACGGTGAAAATTTAAATGCTAAAACAATCAAATAAATACAAAGTAATGCGGCTAAACTTAAAATAATGAAACTAACATTATTTTTTGTAAATGCACCACTTAGATATTTAGATATGTCAAATTCATTTGTTTTAGTTTCTTTAAATTTTTCTTTTTCAAGATTATAAATTCCATCCATATTAATTTCGTTCATTGGTTATATTCACTATATATAATATGCTATTATATATTATGCAATTATGTTTTTTCTTCTGTAAAATAAACAATATGCCATAGGAGTTACTATAGATTGCGGATTTTCTATTATTCTGGTCTGACTATCATCGTAACATATCCATTTTGCATTATTTTCTTCTGTTAACATATTTTTAACAAATGCATTATAATGACCTCCCATAGTAGTTCCCATATGGTTACAAACCCCAAATAAATCATAGTTATAAATATTAGGAGTATATCCAACGACATAAGATGATAAATTCAGGTTTTCAAGGGGGAAATCCACAAAAGTGTGTAGTTTTTTCCCATGAGGAGTAAACCGTTTAATACAAATGACTAAAATAGGAGGAAGACTCCAGAACATAAATTGTTTGGTCGCCTTTTCTTTTTTATTCGTTGTTTCATTAAACCACATGTTATCTCCATCTAATTCTTCCATACTAACAAACTGATTAAAACAATCTAATAATGATACAGGTTCTTGTGTATGTGGTGGAATAGGTAAATCCAAAATAAAAAATGGTTCGGGTTTAAAAGATTGAGAAGAAGGAGTTTCAATGGAATGAATTTTCGAAACATATATTCCATAAAATAAATCCATGATTTCAGAATATTCTTTTGAATAAACTTCTCCTAAAGTTGCTAAACACTGTTTTGCTAAATTCTCTTTAGGGGAAATATTGCTATCCGATTCTTTTTCAGAAACTACTTTTGTGTTTGTTTTACGACAAATAGATTGATGCATAATATCTATCATAAAAAGTAAAAATTCAGGCATATCATTCTGCGCCCATCCAGTAAATAACATTTTTCCTTTTTCCATTGCAAGACGATGAATCATTTGTACAAATTTTAGTGGATTAATCGTGCCATTATTTATAAGAGTTGCTTCTCTCATTTTATCGTATTCATTCCATACATCTGTTTCTGCACATTGGCGTTGAGATAATGATTTATGTAAAGCGAGAAGTTCATAAGTGTGGTTTAGCACTTGAATACAAGAGTTTAAGAAGCATGTATTGCCGAGATTTACATAACCGCTTAATCCCATTGGCGGTACATAATGTATTGATACAGGTGGAGAGTTTTCGGGTATTGTTAAAATAGGTAATTTTATATTTATGCTTGGCATTTATTTTTCGTTTATCTATAAATAATATAAAATAATCACTTTATATTATTATAAATTATGGACGCATCTTTATTTAATTTATTTACTATTCCTATAAATATTGGAACTGGAGGCATGGATTTATCGGGAAACAATATTATGAATATGACGACTCCTGTTGCACAAAATAATATGAATAATTCATTACGAGTGAATTCGCAAGTATTATCTATTTTGCGAGAATATAATACAAATATGTTACAGTATCAAACCATTATGAATAATTATAATAATACTGTTCATGAATTATTGCGTAACATATATTCTTCTCCACAATCAAATACAATAGAAACTGATGAAGAATTTACACGGGCATTGTACGGTGATATTTTTCGCATTTTATTTAGAAATAGTTTGAATGGAACCCAAAATCAAAATCAAAATAATGCAGTAAACAATCGAAATTTAGAACAATATTATACAGAATTCACATATCTACCTATAAGAGACCCATCTGGGATTGATGCAGACCAAAATGTGATATGCCCGATTTCCATGGAGGAATTTAGAGAAGGAGAACAATTATGTAGATTGAATCGATGTCAACATACATTTAAAAAGGAGCCATTGCGTAGATGGCTGCGTAATCATAATACATGCCCAGTATGTAGGGAAAATATTATTTTATAGGATTTTATACAAAATAAATAATTTATTTTAAAAACAATATATATCTATATTTTTATTGATATATATATAATGAATCGAGAAATACCTATGTATTGTGCGGGGAAACCGATTTCCATTTCTGGAAATCATCCTCGTCCACATAATTTGGACATAAGTAAATATTCATATAAAGAATTATTAAATATTTTCGGATTAACTGAAAATTATGGAGACATGGAATTAAAACAAGCAAAAAAGAAAGTATTAATGATGCATCCAGACAAATCCAATTATCCCGATGAATATTTTATTTTTTATCGCAATGCATTTAATATTATTTTGGAAAATTACCGTATGAGAGTAAAAGAAGAAAGAGATATTAGTACGGAATCAACAGTTTATACAACTGAATTGCGTGAAAATGTGAATTTATCTTATCCAAACCCAAACCCGAATATTCAACATAGAATAAACAAAATGTCGAAGGATGATTTTCACGCAAAATTCAACGAATTATTTGATATGCATATCGCCGAAAAGGTAGATGAAGAGAAATTTAAATGGTTTAAAGAAGAAACTGTATACGCCAATAGTAAAATAAATCCAAAAGATACCAGCGCATTTGATGAAATTAAACAGACACAAAGCAAAAATAGTTTAGTGAAATATAATGGGTTTCAGTCATATGGGTATACGGCTGGGACAAGTGTTTACGGAGAAGAATATCCCGAAAATCAATATATTTCTGCCGACCCATTTAGCAAATTAAAATTCGATGACATTCGTAAAGTACATCGTGACCAGACAGTTATTGCAGTTAGTGAAAGAGATATTGCACATATTCCTCAATATGCAAATGTCGAAGAATATCAGAAGGCAAGACCTACAGTAATAGACCCTCTTCAAGAGTCAGAGGCTCTTCGTATGATGCAAATGCAAAAAGAGCAGGAAGAACTTGCTGCGGCAAGAAGGATTCATGCTATGCAAATGCGTGAAAAAGAATTACAGAAAAAAACGTCATTGTTTGAGTCCGCATTTTCATTATTGGGTTACAAATAATGTTGGTAATATATATAGGGAATGATATGCCAAAAAAAGATAAGAATGCCGATAAAAAAGATGATATTATTCCAATAAAAATAGGAGAAGGGGGGTATGGATGTATTTATAGTCCGCCATTAGAATGTGAAGACCCTACTATTCATACTAATTTATCGGATAAATATGTTTCTAAATTAATGCCATTTAAACATGCTGATAAAGAATTAAAAGATTATGAGATTGTTCATAAAATAGACCCAAATAATAAATATACATTACAGATTCCTAAAATTTGTACGGTAAAAAGAAATAGTAGAAATAATGAATCCATTCGTAAATGTAATGTTACGCATAATAAAATAAAAATAATAGATTCAGAAGATTTGAGTATATTAATTATGAAAAATGGTGGCATATCATTAAAAGTTTTTTCAGATGAATATAGAGAAAAAATAAAAAATCCAGATTATAAAATTACACAAAATGATAGAAAAATAATCGAGAAATTTTTTATGGATTCGTATAATTTGTTTAAAGGAATTTTATTATTTTATGAAAAAGGAATTATTCATCGAGATATAAAAAGTGAAAATATTTTGTACAATATAAAGAACCGAAAAATGAAAATTATTGATTTTACTTTATTAAAAGATAAAAAGACTGTTGAAGAAAAATTGCCACCATTTGTTATATTTAATTGTCCTCCTGAAATATTAATTGCAAAAATTTCTCAATACTCCCCCAATTATTTTTTACAAGATAAAATTGATTATATTAAAAAAATATTAGACGCTCAATTGGGAGAATCATTGCGCACAATATTTTTTACACCTAAGTTAAAACGAGAATACATTGATATTTTTAAAAATACAATGATGAATTTAAATACAAATGAAGAAGTGAAAGAAATGAGAAAAATAATGGTTGAAAAATATGATGTTTTTGGATTAGGTATTGCTATGATGTATTGTTATTTTAAATTAGAATACTGGTTACTTACAAAATTTAAAGACGCATTATTCGATTGTTTTTACGGAATGATTCATCCAAATGTTTTTTTAAGATATACTCCTGAACAAGCATTGATGGCTTATGAAGCTGCAATTACACCAATATTAGAAAAGTATTCTCTTAAAATAAATAGCAATCGAGATATTATTTCTGTAAAAAAGGAAAATACTTCTTTGCAAAAAACAAAAAAACTTATAGCATCCATGAAACCCCCCAAAAATGGTTCAAATAAAAATATATATGATTATCCAAAAGAATTTATTTTGAAATAACCTGTATAATCTGCATAAAAAATTATGTATATTGTATTTTCCATATACAATATATATTATGAATACTACTGTGATTTTATTATCAAATTATATAAAAAACTTACCTACTGATACCGAGGAAATACATGCAGATGAATTTTTCGATGAAAATCTGCCTTTACCAAAAATAAAATGGCGAGACCGAATAGAATATATATGGAACCCAGAACCATTTACTTTTTCCAGATTTACTAATCTAACACATCTTTTTTTGGATTTATGTGAATTAACGGTTCTTCCCAAATTACCTCCGACATTATTAGTATTAAACTGTGCATTTAATGATTTATGCGAATTACCTGAATTACCACTCGGTTTGCGTGTTCTTCAATGTGAAAATAATAAACTGAA
>JACCDH011285415.1_pt1 | contig 13512 bp, 13 predicted proteins | sample 7442481 | NCBI WGS metagenome assembly JACCDH01 (sample SAMN15323433, study PRJNA562643) | freshwater metagenome | isolation source: river surface water | place: USA:Blue River Watershed | collected 2017-08-15
AAATTTTTAAAAGAGGTAACTTATGTACGTAAACGTAATGTCATCGCAAGCAGACAAAAAACGCTTGCTGGGAATCTTTGATCATTTGAAGGTCAAGTGCGCCAAGGTGCTCAAAACGATCGCCAATGCTCGTTATGAGTTGTATGTCAGCTACGCTGAAATTTATGTGTGGTGGCGTGAAGCTGCGAAGGTTGATGGTCTTGTCGATGGTCTGACAGGTCACTTGACGTCGCTTAAGCTTTACAACGTCAATCACGGCATCAATTTCTCGCCTTTGCTCGTCGTGTTGTTCAACAACACGTTGAGTGATCAGGAGCGCAATCGTGGCAGTCGTTTGCTCAACGCATTGCACAACGAAGTGACTAAAAATCCTGAGTTGTATCGCAACGATACGGTCAACAAACTTGCTGGCTATATCAAGAGCGTAGGTGGAATCATTGCTGCCACTCGTCTTGTAAAAAAAGACGGTAAAGGTAATGGCGACAGCCGCACTGAGCAACAAGAGCGTGAAATGCTCAACAAGGCAGCTGAAGATAGTGCTCTGGTTGCAGGTTTGGGTATTAAGTATCGTGTTGTTTACAACTCAGACGAAATCAAGCCCAAAAATGTCAAAGAGCAAGACAAAGTTCAAGCTCTGTCCAAGGCCGCTGAAGAGTTCTGGAATGATGCAAAGATTGACGCGAAAGTGTCTTTCAGTGCGCCCATTTCAGTTGATAAGGATGGCTTTGCCAATGTGCTGATCAAGCACGTTGAAGGCGAAGGTTATCAACTCGTTGACATTAATGATGACCCGAAGCAAACCACTGCTAGCCGTGTAACTGCTTTCCGTAAGCAGTTTGAGGCAGTTGCACAAAGTTTGCGTGTGCTCTGTGAAACTCTGCGCACTCAAATTGAGCCGTGGAACATGGGTGGCACGAAGGACATTGTCGAGATCAATCCTGACGCTTCGCTCAAAGGTGAGGATGCTATCGCCCGCACACGCTTGCTGCACTTGCATGAATCTAATCAATTCTTGTTGAGTCAGCCTCGCATGAAGTCTGGGGTTGTTACGAAAGTCCGTCCGTTTGCTAATGTGATTGATGCGGTCGAGTATGACGTAATGATGGCGCCATTTAGCAAGCGCATTGCCGAAGCACGTCTGATCGCGGAATCAGGGTTCAATCTGTATCAGCCTAAAGATGCAGAGAAGATTCCTGTCACTAGGGGCAATAGCTTCTTGTTTTCACACAAGCTCAACGTTGCCAGCAAGGTGAAAGGTCTCAAGCCATTTGATCTGCTGTTTAAGTCGTTTGATCGCGCTTCAGCCAAGAAGTCACCGCAAGTGACCTACTTGGATGCGTATGACGAGAAGCTCAATTTCAAACTTGAGGTGCCAGCACGTTTTGTGCAATCAGTTACACGTGAATTTGCAACGCCTTGGACTAATGACCTTGGTTTGAATATTTCACGTACTGCGTACAACCATCTTGGTTTGACTTTCACTGAGTCTCATCTTGTCGTTGATCACACGGTTGAGGACGATGAATACACGCTCAACAAGTCTATTCGCTATGCAGATGGAATGTCACATGCTGAGTTGTATTCACAAACATTCTTGGCTAAAGACATTCTGCCTGTGCTGGTGGCATTGGGTAATTTGCCGATCCAAGGAAATGTGGAGATCAAAGGCGGTGTTGATGTGCTCATTTTTGAGTTTTCAACGACTGCTGCAGCCTACTTTATTGCGGTTCCAACGTTTAACGTAATGAAGGCTCAGCGTTCTGACGTGGCATTCACGCAATACGTCCCGCAATCTCGCAAATTGTCAGCTGAAGAGGAGGAGGAGCAGTACATCCAATCTCTAGCTGACTCTGAGGGAGATGACTATAGCGAACAAGGCGGTCTTGTTCAAGAAGATGACACTGAAATTTTGGAGGTAACTGTATATGCGTAAATTCAACACAACGAGCTTTGCTAAGTACCTACCCGCAGTCAATGACTATGCGAAAGGTGTTTTGCAGGAAATGAAGCCGAGTCGTCCGTTCCCGTCGGGCATTTCTCAAGAAGATTTGATTTTCTGGGAAAAAGAAAATCGCCTGTTCCATTACCCCTGCATCTTGCACTCTGCAGGTTTGCATCAAGTTGGCAAGTGGCCTAACAACGCTGTTTATAGCTCTAACAAAGATGAAGTGTTGATTTTTGGTGATAGCGGTGGCTACCAAATCGGCACAGGTGCAATGAAGGGCATTACTGCGTTTGACGACAAAATGAACAGCGCCGAAGCATTGGAGCGTTGGGATACTGTTGCTGACAAAGTGCGTAACTGGGTTGTCGCAATCAGTGAGTCGCACACTACACATGCGATGACTTTGGACATTCCTGCGTGGCTCATTCATGATGCAACAACAAAGTCTGCCTTCAAGCATTGCACTTTTGAGCAATTGGCTAAGGTTAACCTTGAAAACTTGCATTACATTGAGGCAAACCGTCTCGGCAAAACCAAGTGGGCCAATGTGGTGCACGGTATCACGATCGAAGAAATTGAATACTGGTGGGAAACCGTCAAACCATTCAAATTCGGAGGTTGGGCGCTTGCAGGTGGAACTGGTGCAGATGGTGGCATTTACCAAATGCTCTACACAATCTTGCGTATGCGAGAAGATGCTGCGTTTGAGGAAGGGCGTACCAATCTGCACGTTTTGGGCGTATCAACACTCAAGTGGGCGGTATTTTTCACTGCTATTCAAAACGCATTGCGTGATCAGTACGGTGACTTTAATGTGACCTTTGATTCAAGCAGTCCGTTTGTGATGGCGTGTGAACGTAATAAAGCTTACATCTCGCCTGAACTTACTGATTCATTGTCATCTTGGCGCATTTCTGCAGCAAAGGTAGAACAAGGCTATGCACATCGCGGCAGCACTGAGAACTTCCCTTACAACACCTCGCCTATTGGCAAATTGTTGACTCTGGGTGATTTGAACGTGCAGGGCAACGAAACAGCCAAGGTTCACTTTGACGGCATGAGTCGCTATTTGATCGCTAATCACAATGTCTGGGTGATGCTTGATGCCATTGAACGTGCTAACAAAGCAGCGTTTGATGACAGTTCGCAAAAACGTGTGCCTGAAAAAATCAGCAAATGTATTGGTCTGATTGAAGAGGCCTTCAAAGTTGATGATTGGCGTGGTTTCTTGGCGAGCAATAAAGAGTTCTTTGACTCCATTGCGGCTAATGCTTACCTGTCAAAAGAGGGGGTGCAAGATGCTGAGTAATAGCTACCTTGACGCTGGGTACGATTTGGCAGACGAGATGGTGTACCTGTTTCTTAATCCGTTTGATACAAGCGTGGCCAGTAAGTTGGTTACAGCTATGTTCAATCTGAAAGAGATTGAGGGAGCACTTCACTTTGCCATGACGGATGAGAACGAAGTGGAGGCGTTCGCAAATAAAAGCGTAATCCACATTTTGCTTTCGCCTGTGTACAACGAGGAGTTGTGTGACTCAGATGAGTTTGAGCACTACATTGACTCAGTTGTTGAGGTTTGTAAGGTTAATTGTCGCCTGAAGTACGCGATTCTCCTTTACAAGCAAATCAATAACGTTGCTTTGCTTGAGCATCAGCATGGCAAGCGTTCAGTTGATGTTCTGCAGAAAATCAGCTCAAAGATCTCTAGCTTGTATTGATGTGTTTTGCCGCCACTTATCAGTTCGCGCTGGTAAGTGGCTTATTAAAAGGAAGTGCAATGTTGCTTGCTAAAGTTTGTGAACGTGCAGCAGAGTCAATTTTGGATGAGTTGGCGATGTGTGCCGTGAAAGAAGAATATCCAGAGCGTCTTTCAATTTTAATAGATGGATTGATTGACGTGACAGATTTTCGTTGGGAGCAAGATCATGTTGATCGAGGACGTGACATCCCTGAAAACCATACTCGCGGTGGATCTGTTGTTTATGCGATGCTCTTCACCACTTTTATCCTTAAACACTATGATCAGCCAAAACAGCTTGAAAAATATGCTAAGTTGATTATCCACATGTGCAAAGTGAATGATCGGTTCAAGCGGGCATTTATTACGGAAATGGAAGATCCTGAAGGTGGCATCGAGGCATATCGTTTTGAGCTTGGTGATTCAGCAGCTGAAGTTTCTTTGAAAGTATTGCAAGCCATCAAGTAGTTAATCGAATTAAGAGCGAACTTGAAGTTCGCTCGTGCTGCTTCAATGCTCATTCGCTTACGCTCGTTTCGCATTGCTTTGCACGTTTTTATTACTCATTGCGAGGGAACACAGGCCATGCCCTGTTAAGGGCATGAACCTGTTTTCCCCATTGCTATGGTTCTTCACAGATGGTGTCACACAACTTACTGGTGTAAGAAGAGGCAGGTTTTGCGATCATCCTCATTACGTGCGAGCCTTTTACGCTGGAATCCCTGAGCCACACCAATAGCTTCAGGGGACATGTGGGGTTATTTCAATGGCTTTCCCACTCACTTTCAGCCTATACATTTTTTAGTACGAGCCTACGTTCGCGTATTACTACGCTACAAACCTTTACAGCATCACAAACACCAGCATCAATCGTGGCATTTAAGGCATCCAATAACGTTACATCATTGGGTAGTGCGATGAGGCCGGATAGCAAGAGATCCGATTTGCCTACCGCCACACATCAGAGCGGATTCAGCAGCACTATTACGAACGGCGTGCCAACCTTGACCTTGCTTGTGGGTGTATTTCATGCCTATTAGGGTTGTTTGGACGCCTGAGCTTTTAGTTTATTGACTGTGAATTGAACTTTAAATACACGTTCAGCAATCTTTGGATTGATTGCATCCCATGAGTTTCTGTTTTTTATGACGCTGTGTACTTTCTTTAGCGCAGCAAGTTGAAATTCATTTAGCAAATGTTTGCTGTTCGCCATGAGATCAACTGCTACACGCTGGGCTTTCAGTAGCTTTTCACGGCTGCAGTTTTTCTTTCTGGCTTCGTGATCGTGGACTGCAAGCCATGCCTTTGCTTGATCGGCTTGTTTCTTCGATTGCACGTTGATATCGAATTGTTTATGCGTTAGTTTTCTATCTTTTTTCATGCAAATATTTATCTGCACTGATATGAAAACCATGAGAAATAGAGTGATTTCTATTCAGTGATTAGAGATCAGGTTGTCCATTTGTGGCGCTGAAAATAAATTTGTGTTGCCCTGTTAAACATGAAAGGAAACACAAATGGCAACTCTTAGCTCACTCAAGCTCGTAGCAGCTAAAAAACCTGCACATAAAGACCCAGTGCTGCATCGCCGTAACAAGCTCAGCATGAAAGTGGTCGAGCAACTAACCTATGCTCGTGCATTGAACGCTGGCGAGGTTTACGCACCTACACGTATCAAAACTGTGACAAACGCTGATGGTGAGCGTGTTCAAGTCACTCGCACTAAAAACATTCGTCCTTGGTGGTTTACTGAAGGCAACAAAGTCTTCTTGCAAGTTCGCTATGGCGCAAAAGTGCTGATGCTTAATGGAAAAAGCAACGCCATTGAATGTGCGAACGCAGATGCTTTGATCGGCGCATTGGAAACAGTTAATTCCATCGTTTTGGAGGGTGCACTAGATGAGCAAATTACTGCTGCGTCAGGCCAAATCCGTGGTGGCTTTAACCGCTAATGCAAGCTCGGGCAATGCTGTACGCAAGTAAGGCTGCGGTTGAGCAGTTGCATAAAGGAATGGCACCTTACTTGCGCACGGAAATACATTTCTACAAGCCAAGCCTTGTTCGTAAACATCGTCTTCCACGTTTGCCAGTTCCACGTGATGAGCAGCATTTCTGGCTTGTACATGCGGCATCAAGCTCGATGCGCTTGCAGCTGGGCGCAAAACGGCTAGTTATTGGCGTAGCGATGTTTTTCGAGCATGGCATTGAGCTGACTATTTTTAATGACAGCTACGAGCAGGCCAGTAATGTTTCCAGCTCAGGCGCTGTCGCGTGCTACAAGCTGTATGGCACCTCTACTGATGATGACGTATGGGTGCTGCGGGTAGCTAAGGAATTTTGATGGGCAATACAGACTTTGAGCAGCAACTGTCGCTGTTCACTGGCACAGAGCACTACTACCGCATGCGTGCCAACATGCTTGTTACAGATGGCGTGAAGTTCTTAGCAGAGCAGGCCAATTGCTTTTGGCTGTTGGACTTGTACTGGTCACATCTAACTGGCATTGACTTTGACCAACACCCATTTACCGTACTCAAAATGGCTGTGCTCAAGTCGGCAGCTATTGTGCATATTGAGGATGGCAACGACAAGATTTTGGCAACGCAGTTTATTGACTACACGGATTTTCCGCTTGCCAGCATGCGTCTGTATGGTTGCTGGGAAGATGGGCATTGGATTGTGATGCTAACAAGTGAGTATTGAATGAAACCGTCAATATTCGCACTGATTTTTAATTTGCTTTCAAGCCCAGTATTTGCAAGTGACTTGCATGATGCCTATGCGAAATTCAGCACCAAACCCAATCGCAAAGAATCGCTGGTAATTAGCTGGATGGTTGTACCCAACTCTAAAGTTCAAGCCACATGCGAAGCAATTAGCAAGGACAGTGGGCTGGGAGGTTTTGGCTTTGCGCTCGATGCTTGCAGCTTTTGGCGCAAGGACACTTGTTTGATTGTGACTGGTAGCCAGACTACACACGCAGAGCTAGGGCATGAATTGCGCCACTGCTACCAAGGCTCATTTCACTAGCAAGTTGATAGATTGAAAGGCGAAAACATGAACACTTATGAAGCAATGGTGCGTATTTCTTCAAACAACATGGTCGTGCGTACCAGCGTTCAAGCCAGTTCATCGCAAAATGCGCTTTGGTTGCTCGAAGGGCAATATGGCACTGGCAATGTTGTGACGTTACCTTCGCTTGTTGGCTAGCAATGGGCACTTGTTATTTTTATACTGAATTTCCCAACAATCGGGAAGGGAGTTCAGTATGTCTGTTGATCTAACACGGCAGGAGCTATACGACCTTGTCTGGTCAAAGCCCATGATGCATGCCGCAAAACAGTTTGGGATATCGGGTGTGATGCTTGGCAGGATATGTGCTGAGCGCAATGTGCCAAGGCCACCCAGAGGTTATTGGGCAAATCTTCAAGCTACATCGCTTAAGAAAATTGGACGTTTTGTAAAGCCGCCATTGCCAAATTTGCCTGAGCCAGACCAAAGCTTTAATAGCTTGATTCGTAATGAGTACAGGGAACGTGATGCATTGCGGACTGATAACTTTGATCCTGAAGACTTGGACGATCCAATTAAGCCGCCATCTGCGCCCCCCACAGAAACAATGGATGAATTCAGGAAGCGCATTGAGGCGAGCTTTCCAGAATTGCCTGAGCCTGATTCAATAACTGCTCGCCATCCAATAGTTCAAAAGTTGATGGACTACGACGTGACGGTGGCTGCGTTGAGAAGGCGAGGTGGTTTAGATAGCCCAAACTATCAAGGTGAAACAGGCAAGATGGCTTTAGAGTGGCTCAACGTATTGCTGCACAGCTTTGAGTTTTTAGGATTTGATGTGCTCATAAGAGGTAAGAAAAACTTTACCTTTCAAGTTAATTTTCTTGGTCATCACAAGGGCTTTGTGTTTTTTATTAGCGAACGCCATCTCCCTCCAGTGCAACGCAAGGCTCTAAAGCAGTCGCAGTCCAGAACGTATTGCTTTAGATGGGATCAAGAGAATGAGAAATACGCCAGAAAAAGCAGCTACTACGAGTTTGCAACCCTTAAGAAAGAGTGCATCAAGCAGATCATCATGGATGTTGTGATGTATGACGAGAAGGAATACAGAGATCGTATCGTCAGTAATTACCAGTGGCGTATTGAGAGGCGCCAATACGAAATCAGGAGGCGCGAGTACGAAATTCAAAAAGCGGCAGAAAGGAAGCGAGAAGCACTTCAAAAGTTGTTGCAAGTCCGCGAAGGCATGATGAGTGATGCTGTTGCGAGCATGAACCATGCAGATCAAATTAGAGACCTGATTGAGATCATGCAAACCAAATCGCAATCATCCAAGCGACCAGTCAAAAACTTGAGTCGTTGGGTGAGATGGGCAACGCATCATGCCAACATGATTGATCCGCGACACATGAGCGTTCAAGGCTTTGAGGCATGGATCAGCAAGTTCAAGTTGAAGCACTGAACGATGAAATATTGCGTTTTGGGCTTCTACATTTTGGTGAAAGACTTAACCAAAAAACGTCAATAAAAACATAAGGTTACGTGCTAAAGCATTTCCACGAATTTTTCCACGAAGCGAATCAGGCCACCGCAACCTGCCATGTTTACAGAGGTCTTAGCGGCTTGGCCTACTCATAATCCGTTGGTGCCGTGTTCGACTCACGGGGGGCCCACCAAACAACAAACCTCGGCATAATTGCTGAGGTTTTTTTTCGTCGAGTTGGTTGCCTTAATGGCATTGTAAGTCCTGAATCATGGCCTCGAATCAGGCTGCGCGGTCAAGTAGAATGAGTAAGTCACCTGGCGTTGTCGTGTGAAACGCCATGAAAGCCTAAAGGCAGCCCGCACATTGAGGATGATCAGAACCAGAGCCCGGAAGGTCGCTATTCCGGCTACAACTGCTTGGTTCGCCATCGATTGGTGCGTACTGATAGTGGATTTTTGAATTGGGTACTTAGATGTAAAGTCTGTTATGAAGCAAGCTACCGTTCACCACATAGAACATTTGGTAACCCATCATCTCGCCAACCACATGGCTGGGGACAGGCTCGTATTTCACACCAAAGTAAATATTGTTCGCATTCGCAATGATCACGTAACCGGCGATATTGTGTACCACGATATTCCTGTTGAAGGCGGTACTTACTATCCACATACAAACATAAACCAACTCGTTTATGAAAATTTTGCAGACCTTCGATATGTTTCTCCGCGATCTGACGAAGAAAAATCAGCCGATTCTGGCGCCTTGAATATTTACAAACATTCTTCGCGTGAGATATCGATTGAGGAAGACGACTTTGGCGAATGGGAGTTTGAATGCTTTTTGAATCAAATAAACAAAGAAGAATGCGGTCGAATTTTGTTCGAGGCTTACGGAACCAAGGAGGGTATAGTTTTTGTGACGTACCCAAAAAAACTCCACTACTTTATGGAAGATGCCTTCGATACTTATCTACTGTTTGAAAGATTACTTGATAAGAGCATGCAAAAATATGGCTTCTTGTAGTTATCTCCGGTAGGCCGTATTGAGATTCAACCCAATGCACAATCGTGACCTCGACGTCAGATATAGAATTTGCGTCTTAATTCATAAAGCTACCTTGAGCAATATTTTCTCTACGTCATAGGTAAATGTTTCGGAAAATGCCTTTGAAAATTGCTGAGCAATTCTGACCAGCAGACGGTTGGGTACGCCGAATTCAAACGGAAGGCTATAGCTGGCAACATAAAATGAGGTCGTGTCATCCGCGTCGGCGTAAAAATTCAGCATTGGAGCGTATCGTTTTGCCTCATTTACCAGATACTCCATTTCCTGCGGTGTTGCATTTCCCCGAACCTCTGCCTTGACGATCAAGGTAAGCACTTGATTTTCAGTATCAATCTGTGTGAAAAACGGAAAAGGAAATGGGCCGCCCTTCAGCGATGAGGATGCGTGGACTAGATTGGGCCCTTTAATGACTGTATCTAACTTGCCTGTTTGATAGACCTGACATAAGGCTTCAGCCGATACATCCACTGCCTTCAGTACGGTAATTTTATTGTCGTTACATTGAGTACGCGTCTCTTCGATGATCTCCATGATGTGTGTGATCAGGCGAGGCGTATCGTGTTCGGGTAATCCGGCATTAAGTAGTGTCGTTCGGAGTATATCGATAACCTCGTTGAATATTACGGCACCTACTTGGATGCTTAAATCCGAGCTCTGTAAATACCCACCCAGATAAGAGTGATCCGCTTTCCTGAGAACGTAACTGGCGAAATTCTCTTGGTCAGCAATTATTTTTTCCGGAGTGACATTTAAAAAATAGTGTCGAAGATCGGCTTGGCTATTTACTTCGCTGTAAAGATCACGCACGATCATTTTAATTTTCGGCAGTCCGCCGAAAACTGGTTTGAAAATTCGCTTTTCTTGTTGATTTATTTCCTTCTTCGTCATACCGACCGGCTGTATTTTTTCTGAAGCTGGGATCGCCTCAGGCGCCGGGGGAGGAGGCGGTTGTGTTTGAACCGGCTGATTGACAATTTCATCGCGTACTTCTATTACCACGCCCATGATCAGCGAAATATCTTCTTTTGTAACACCGGCAGCAGTTAATGTTTTTCTCAGAAGGCGACCAATTTCGTCGAAGTCCTCATTGCTGATGTGTAGCGGGTGATGCGCATCCGCCAGCTCACGGCCTTTGTAGGTACGGGCTGGTTTTCCCAAAATAAACGACAGAAACTGGACTTGATGGTCGATCAATTTTTCCATGTTTAATTTGTTGAAAAAATGACCTACCTTAGGGCTGGCACGTGCATATTTGTAAAACTCGCGGACTAGCCCTCTCATGGTCTCTGTCCCACCATACTTATCGAATAGGGTATGCATACAATCTTTTTTAAATTTAAATACGAATGGTTCTAAAAAACCAGCGAGTCACTGATTAAATAAAACCCGAAATTTTCTCAGCTGAATTGATCGTGGCAGTCTCTTTATTTTTCTTTTCCCCACGTCGTACAGCTACGCTGGCTCAGCGTAGAACGTAAATTTATGCCGCGCCTTGCTAGTATTAGTAAATGGAAGTGCTGTAGCTTTTTTCTCTGAATTGGTCTGGCCTATTCGACCGTAACTAGCCGTTGCTTCGGGATGAATCTACCCACGGCCATGTTCGTTCATTTCCGATTATATTTCTATAGTTGGTTTGCTACGAACTTGCGTGCCGCGGCTATCTACCCGGACGGGTATTGACCCAGGCACTCGTCGCGCACAATGCGATTTAATTGCGCCACATACTCGTTTAGTGATGGATTGCCAAACTGGATAGACTCAATCCGGATATCTCGCCTGCTGGCCTTGTTTTGCAAAACTGCGCGGATGTGCTCGGTGTCATTATCGTAACGAATTGCCAAAAGGCGTCCACGCCAGGATACAAATTGTTCTGAGACTGGGATGACCTGTTCTGGCTGCAGCAAGAAATCGACTGCAGTGCGCAATACTTCTCGATTGAAGTCATGGATTACATTGGCGAGTTAAACCCTGCGCCAATTGCTTAACTGGCTGCGCATGGAGTCCGGTCCACCGGATTCCAGACCAATTTGTAAAAATTCATTTCCAAGCGACGGAACGGGGAGTTGAGGATTATGATCCGGCAAGAAACAAATTAACTACCCGTCTGGGGTATGGTTGGTTTTTCCGGCCAGCAAACACCCTTGTGCCCAAGTTGGCTCAAAAGTGAGCAGAAGTCCGCAATAAATATAAAAATGATAAAAATTAGCATTTTATTCATACCACTGGTTCTGATGTGCTCCTTGGGAGGCGCGGTGGCCAAGGTCGTGCCCGCCAGTGGCGAATACCTGTTTGGCCCCGAAACTTCAGAGAACGAGGCCTGCGAACTCGCGCGGAACAAGGCCAAGTCAATGGCCCTGTCGCAAGTGGTGGGCGAGAAAGTGTCCAGCGAAGAGCAACTGATCTGCAATCAGACAACCGGCAAATCCACCGACTATGGTTGCGAATTCAACCGCATTACCTGGTCGATGATTGATGGTGACATTCGAGTGGTCAGGAATGAAGTCAAGAAAATTGAGGCGCGCGAGGGAGCGAGGGCGTGTGTTGTCAGTCTTGAAGCCGATATCATCGAACCCACGAAAAAGCCCGACCCCAATTTCGATATCAGCGTCAAGCTGAATAAAAACGTTTTTACGGTCGGTGACGATATGCTGGTTGAGCTGGAGGGCACGGAGCCCTCGCATCTGGTAATTTTCAACTGGTTACCGAACCAGAAAAACGAGGTCATTCGCATCATCCCCTACACAAATGATCCCAACATTAATTCGCTTCATCTGACGCGGGGCGATGCCAACAAGATTTCTCGCAAATTTGCGCTCGAAGCTCAATGGTCGGATGCGTACAGTAAAAACAAAAAATTTATCGATGAGTGGCTGATCATTATCGCCACCAAGCGACCTTATAAATGGCTCTCCATCTACGATTTTGAGCAATTCAAAGAGCGTTTGCGTGAGATTCCCATTGACGAACGACGCATCGTTCGCAAGGGTTACCAGCTGACGCGTTGAACCTGTCATGCGATCTTCCTACCTTACCCTGCTGTTAGCAGCTTGCGTGGCCGCCGGATTATCCGGTTGCGCAACACGCTATGTGCAGGGCAATCCATCGGCAGTAAGCTCAGACGACATGATGGGCGATGTCGTGATGTCGGAAGCGGCGGCAGAATATGAATCTTCTCCCCCAGTGTGCCTTGGTCTGATGCCGTTCACCGTCAGTCAGCCATCATTTGCCCCGGTCGAGGATGTTCGCAAAGCTTTTCATGCGCATCTCGCACCAACGGGTATCCGATTAATCTCGCTGCAGAAGATCGATGCGCTGATTGATCGAGGTGCGACAGAGGAAAAGAATCTACAAAAAATCGCGGAGGCGACTCAGTGCGACACACTGATTACGGGTGAGGTCACTGATCGAAAGACACGATTCTGGGGCATCTATTCTGAAATCAGGGCGGGCGCGCGCTTGAAAATCATTCGCGTGAGTACGGGCAAAGTCATCTGGGATGGCCGTCACACAGCGGTCATGCGTGATGGTGGTGTGCCTCTCAACCCCGTCAGTCTCGTGGGTGGGGCCGTATCCGCGGGCGTTAATCTGCGTGACGAGCAAGTCAAGCGTATAGTGCACGACCTGGCTAGGCGTTTGGTGCATGCGATACCGCAGCTGCGATATATCGACGATATGCCTGTCCTCGCCAATGCGAAGTCGGTGACGCAGCCAGACCCGAAGGTCGAGCCTGTGCAAAGCTTTCTGACGTCGCTCGAATCTCGGTCGGATGAGGAGAAGAAAAACAGCCTTATCGCCGCTTTGCAGAGCGATCTGTGGGGTGCGCCGAAAGACCGTCTGGCGATCGCCGAGTACCTGATACGTCTGGATCAGAGCAATTCCCGCGCTTATCTTGAGGTTTCGGTAGCGAAGCTGACTTTGTCCGAGCCAACGCAGGCGCTTGAGTTCGCCAAGAAGGCGGTAACGATTGACGCTGCAAACCCTGACCACCAGTTTCAGCTTGGTAGAACCTATTTGCACCTTAACCAGGCGGATCAGGCTTTGGGCCCATTTTTAAATGCCGTCTCGGTACCCAACCCTAAAAGCTTGCATTTCAATGCGCTGGGGATGGCCTATAACCAGACCGGCAGGCATGCAATGGCTGCGGCCGCGTTTACAAAATCGCTGGAACTGGACAAAGATAATCCCTTCTCATTATTACAACTGGGATTGGCTCACGTGGGCTTGGGTGACGAGGCCGAGGCAGCAAAGATTGTCCGAAAGAGT
>JACCDH010615500.1_pt1 | contig 13511 bp, 9 predicted proteins | sample 7442481 | NCBI WGS metagenome assembly JACCDH01 (sample SAMN15323433, study PRJNA562643) | freshwater metagenome | isolation source: river surface water | place: USA:Blue River Watershed | collected 2017-08-15
CAAAGTCGTGGGCCTTATGGCCCCTAGTTAGGAGTGCCAAATGGCAAACGAAGCATTTAGCTGCGCATCATACGAACCAGGTCACAACGTTCACTTCATCCAGGCTAGAGTCAAGGCTCACCTGCCCAGGTTCTGGGCCAAGGTCAATCTAATTGGTCCTAACGCAGTGCGAGTAGTTACTGACAAACAGGACCAAGTCCTGTTTCACCACAAGGCCATCGAGCTTTACATGTGGACACTGGTTGCTCACGAAGGTGAGATCAAGTACTGCCCCGAGTCCAAGCTTCTCTATGTCCGCCTAGATGAATACCGTGGCGTGAAGCAGGATGTTTGGATCATGGCGTACTTGTCGGAAGGCAAACTCAGCCCTTGTCGAGACCTGGACTCCGTGAATTCAATCAACTTCGACTAATTTAGCGTTTTGGGTTGCCGCGCACACTCTGAAAGCATCGGTCAGCCTGGGTCGTCAAGATGCTTAGAGGTTCCTATGCCACTAGGGCACGTGGCTTCAGAATCCGGAACTGGTAGGAAAATCTATTTCAGGAACTTTGGCTAACAGTTAACAACCATTTGACCCAGGCGAGGACCGTCTGTGCTCTGCGACGAATGGTAGATCCAGAAATCCCCTCATTGCTGCTGTGTTCCCCGACTATACGCTCAGCTTCGGAAATGTCGGCAAGTACGCCATTCTCGACTTTCAACAAGTAAATTTGGCGCACAGCATCTATTTCTAGAACCAACTCGGCAAAAGCTTTTCTTTTAGCCGCGTATGGAAGTCCTATGATTTTTTCACCTAGCGGCGTGATCTGGCGGTAATTTATCCCGTCCGACCCGCGAATAATTTCCCCAAGTCCAAGGTAGCGAGCGGCAGAGAAGTAGTAATCGGCCTGCCGAGGGTGAAATTCATAATTTGTAGATATGTCGTCGAGCGAGCGCGGCTCGGTTGAAACGAACTCTGTTATGTCGATAACTCGTTCAAAATCATCTGCCTGCGGGAATGGAACATTCCTTGACAAAGTTCGACGAGTCTCTGATGCTTTACGCCTTGCAATTTCAACTATTTCACGTTCGGAGACTAAATCTTCAGAGAGCATGTAGCGCTTGGACGTTACAAGTTCGATAGATGACATGTTCGAAGGGTCCGGGAAAGAGAACTCCGTTAGGTCGAAGACATCATTAGCCAATGTGATAAAAATTGGCCTAACTTTCTTTGCTACTCGGCCATCCCAAGTTCTAAATGGGTAAAACAACTGGCGTACATTGAAATCAAGCGATAGATGTTTTTTGGCTTCAAAGAGGTACAAAGCACTAGGTCCTTCAAAACCTGCGTCGATTTCAATTTGGGCACCCTTGACCTCTATGAAAGTGGTGCCGGAAATTTTGTTGTCTACTGAAAAGTCAAAAGTACTAGATCGACCTTTGCCAGTGATAGTTGCGACCAGGTCTTCTCCACAAAAATCGCTGAGTATCCCACTCGCATCTGCAGCATTTACAAGAGCGCCCTCGCCAGTGATCCCACCTTTGGTAAGGGCTTGAAGCCAACTTGGCAGTGACTTGTGCGTAATAGTCTCATCGGGAGTGGTCCACCTCGGAAGACTTTTGAAAACCTCAAATGGGCCAATGCGCCAAGTTGAATTGGTAAGAGTGAGGATTGACAAGCCGTGGTCATTCATGATCGGTGGGACTTGGTGAGAATGGTCGACCTTCGTCAGGAGCCTTGGTTCGAGATGAAGTGCTTTAAATTCCGCTGACGAGATGTCGTAAAAGCCATCATTAGCTACCTTTTCGGCAATGCTGTACTGACTGAAGAGGCGCCCCCATGCTTCACCTGCTTTTGTCATTAGTCTCCACCGAAGGCCTTGTAATTATCAATTAGGACTTCGGTAATCATGCCCCTGCTGGAAGATTTCGCTGCGATTGCTCGTCTGACGTTAACCTCATTGATGGTGAAAATGTTGTCACTGAAAAGATTTCGAATAAAGCTTGTATCCGAATTGCTGTGCAGCACACGCACACCCGCCCGGGTCAGTCTCACTATTTCGTCTTTCAATGCGATTTGATCGCTTTCGCCAAAGCCATCGGACGAATAACTTGTGAAATTTGAAGTCACACTTGTTGGATGATATGGAGGGTCGAGATAAACAAGAGAACCATATCCCGAAGCCGTTTTCAGGATTTGACGGTAGTCGCCAAAGGTAATGCTTGAAGCGAAATCGCCGCCAGAAGAACGTGTGTTAAGAAAATCGCTTACTGCTCGAAGGTTTTCTTCAGCGATAAAATCCACCGTCTTGGGGTTGCCATAAGGGACGTTGTACTGGCCCCGGCTATTGACGCGATACAAGCCGTTGAAACCACACTTATTCAGAAAAATAAATCTTGCTGCCCTTGACGCTGGCGATCTAGATGAAAAACGAGGCGACCGGTCCCAGGCTCGTATAGCGATGTAGTTTTCTTTTGTGTTTTCCATCTTGCGGAGTTCACGCAAGACACCGTCCACGTCATCACGTAAAGTTTCGTAAACAGAAATCAGCTCGCTGTTGTAGTCAGACACGACCTTTGGAAGTTCGCTGGGAAGCGAAAAGAACAGAGAGCCAGCACCCAGAAACGGCTCATAATAACGTTCAATATCATGTGGGACATGCTCCAAAATTTGCGCGACCAGCGCCCTTTTGCCTCCGGCCCATTTAAGGAAAGGAGTTGGGCTTTTGGACTTCTGAGCGTTTTCGGACAAAAACAACCCCCTTCCTAGCATCATAGACAAGTCTATTTCGTACCCTGACTCGACTCCTTGTATCGGACCGGTCTTTGGATAATTCCCAAGCGAGTCAATTGCCGAAAAAACCCAAAAGGTCGGTCCTATTGGTTGTGTCCCCAATCAACAGGCCTCGATCTAGCCCTTGATTGAAATGCTCACAGGCAGTTTCGGGAAGCAGACAACAGCTGTGGCACGCGGCTAGGTTACTGCCGGCGTTACCTTGTCCCGTGTGACCCAACTCCATGCAAACCGGGTCATTTGAACACCACCTGGCTCGCTCTAGGCCGTTCTTTAGAGCATTTAGCAAAGTTGCGGGTTCTGACATCTCGACCAAACCGCCCATAGTGCCATCCGCTGAAGATGAAGCCGTATAAATCAAAATCCCGGCCTGGTCCGCATCGGCATAAATTCTTTCTGCCAAAGAGGCCGAAGTGTAACCACATTCGATTACCAATTCCTGAATTAAGACGTGAGCCAGTGTATGTAACATGAAGAATTTGGCGCTTGGTTCGACGCCAGGAATTGAACGAGAATTCGCGTCCAGATTTCTTGAAATGACTCCAGAGCGTTTTTGCACATCGGAGCGATCAAGCCAGCTATTCAGTAATTGGGCATCGAGAGAAATGAATATTCCTTCACCGGTTTGCTGGATTGCGGGTAGCCAGCTCGCCGATGACACAAAAGGATCTCTCCTCAAAAGCTGTCGACCGTGCGCAGGTGATATGTCTCTTGGTTTCAATCGGGTAAATCCCTTGAGTGCTGTCGTTTTCTTTAGAGTTGGCACAGAGTGAATGCGGTTTATGCCCAGCGGGTTGCCATTGATTTGTCCAGCAACTCGCACGACCATGTCCTTATCTTCTTTTGGCTGAATAAGAGCCATCCACTCAGGCGTCCTGTCGAATGGGTTCGTCTCTTCCAGGTTCACTTCCCCGGATTGAGGATTCTCAAAGAAGGCTTCCTCGAGGGCGGCGGCCAATTGGCTGTCAGAAATACCCGCATAGTGGGCAGATTCAGTCGTCTGGATTGCCATGGCTACTTTTTCGTAGTTGTAAGAATTCTTGAGCAGCATGCCAAGGTAAGTACCTTTGCGGTTGCTTGAATTCACCCTCTCCAAAGCCTCGGAATTCTGTCCGGAGTGTGACGGCACAAGAATCGAACTAACCGTTGAAGCAAAGTAGATGTTATTTGAACTTCGAAGAACCATACGAACGTGCTTCCCGCATTTTGAAGACGGAGTTCGCAACCAAGGTTTCGAACCGACGCATAGGAAGAGATTCCCAGGCTCTAGACCTTTTGAGAGATCCGTTGTTCCGTCATCGGAGGCCCCAATAGTGCCCGATAAGTCTCTTCGTTTACCGCAGGCGCAAATAACTTGTTGACTACGAAGTTGGACGACGCCGTTTGCTTTGAACGTCAGCATCGGTCTCGAACAGACATTTGAGGCTCCTCGATGAACCCAAGCTTCCCAAGGAAATTCATCCAGGTGTCCGTCTTCACAAGCAATTACAAAGTTTGTCTGAACCATTTTCCGGCTGCGTTTCCCTGACGCAATGCACTTAGGGCATTTCACGCGATTGGGCTCTTCGAATCTTTGTAACGTGTCACACCAGTAGCAGACGAGCCAGCTAGGGAAGAGAGACGTTCCAATGTGCGAAGTGTCTTTTTCTTCAGAAACACCTTCCGCTGGCGGTAGCACAAAGTAATCAACGCCAAGGTTTCTTTGCAGAAGAGGATCATGGATGATTACGTCGCCAGGTATTTTCTGCACCTGCGGGTATTGCTTAGTGATGTACCAGGCGTCGATTCCAGGGATTATGACTGTCGAACCGTCTTGAAGAACTGTAAGCGCACCTGGCCCGGTTCCTAGTATCAGGCTGCTTTGACGAAGTTGATTTTGTGCCATGGTTAGTCCTCGTGCCCTGCTAGGAAGTTATAAACATTTGCCGAGGGGACAATGTTTGTCTGCCCATCCACAGTTCGCATCGATTGAGGGATGGTTATAGATGAGTCTCCGTCAATATGGCCTAATGCTTCAGGTCTTCGGCGAAGTAATGCTGTAGCCTGACTGTCAGATTTTTTCGTCTCCTGGTCAAAGTCATATGCCCATTTTGTTGGCTGGTATAGCTTCCATCTATCGCGAAGATCTTTGATTTGTCTTTCAAAGTCCTCCATACGAGCGTTGGAACTATTTAGAAATGCAATTCGTCTTCTAAATACATCCGCCGCTTGCTCAAAACGTTGCAGGTCAAGGTGCGTTGGGGAAGCATCCACGGCTCCAGTCATGCGGTAGAGAGCAATGAATGCACCAGCAAGCCCTTTCTCCATTGTTTGGATGGCAAACGGAGTTACGCTCAGTGGTTCAACTTGTGCATATAGCCTTCGGTGGTAAGTTCCAAAATGCTCGTAGACGCTGCGGTCTCGAGCTCTGTTTGAGTTGTAGAGCATTACGACCAAACCTGGGCCGTCTTTTGTGTTCCTGCCCACTCGCCCAGAAACCTGAATGTACTGAGCAGTCAATTTAGGCTGGCTCATAATTGTCAGCAACCCCAGACGCTGGACGTCTACTCCGACCTCCATGATGCTGGAAGCAAGGCAGGTATGAATGGAACCAGGTTTTCCGGTCGGAACCGTTAGGTCGTTCAACGCCTTTGAGACTTGTGCGCTAGACACGCGTCCAGTGAGCTCCATAATCGGATCCACGTAACGAGTTTTTTGGCCCGGAAGTCGCCTGTCCCGCCACATTGAGTTAAGCAGTGAAACAACTGTGGATTGCATAAGAGTCAGAGTTTGTCCTAGCTCCTTCAAGCTATTGAAAAACCACATCGAGGTGGCGTAGTAATCAATTTCGATACTTGAGCCCTCCCATGCGTTTGGAGCTTGAGACAGAAAAGCGCTGACCTGAGACGCAGCCAACTGTCCGGTTGCATAAGTGGCAGGGTTGATTCCCAAATATGCAGTGCCTTTAGTTGGCACACCATCGACTCTTTTCACGCGCGAGAAATATGTTTCATTCGCCCTGGAAACTGCCTGTGGAAACAACGCGACACTGCCTCTACCGTAAAGCGCTGAGATTTGACTTTCGTAGTTTTTTGTCGTTGCCGTGGACGAAATTATTTTCGCCTTTATAGATTGGCCATCTACTTCGTATGTGCACAGCTCATCAATTACAGTCTCATACAAACCTACGAGTGAACCGAGCGGACCCGAAATGAGATGCAACTCATCTTGAATAATGAGGTTTGGCGGCAAACCGATGCGATTCCCATCGTCTCCAATGTTAAACAGAGCTCGGGCTTTAGGTTGCCATGCAATTTGAGCGAACTTATCCACGGTTCCGAGAACAAATGACGGCTTGAAGTCATACACATCTTCATCCGTTATCCAAATTGGCAACGCAGTGCTTTCACGAGAAAAATCACATGTGTCGTCGCCGCAGATAAACCGAATGGTAAGCGGCTTTTCGGTCGCTTTCTTGTAACCAACCCATGTCTTATTTGACTCTCGAATTGCAAATGCAGCCCCGCACCACGGGCATTTACTCAACACGAATGGATGTGTTGAATCCTCCTTATTTCCTCGACCAGCAAGTATCTCGAGGGCTTTGTCACGCTTGTTCGGTGTTGTTTTATCCCCGAGCCAGACACCGATTGAAATTGGTGCATCGCCTAGTTTGGATGGTGATTCTCGTCGCATGTGCTCGAGCGCAGCAATCAGTCCTGAGCTTCGTTCGAATTGTTGAACGGTTAAGAGGCGCAATGTGTAGCGCATAAGCACATCAACGCCTGAATGATCTCTGTCCTTCAAGCGTCTGAACAAGATGGACAAGGCCGCTGCGCCAAGATAGGCTTCGGTTTTTCCACCGCCAGTTGGGAAGAAAATCAGATCAACCTCTTCACGGTTTTCATCCAACGGGTTCACAAGACCAGGCAGGGTCATTAGAAGAAATCCGATTTGAAATGGTCTCCATGAGCCGTATGTCCCAGGCTCAGGCATTACCGCCTTGTCAAACGCGAGCTTTTCACCCTTTTTGTCGTTGAATTCTCGTCTCTCGATTTTGCCATGTTGTTGTTGTAGGTACATCGCACGGTTGGTCAATCTAAATGCTTCGAGTATCAGACCATTTTCATCAGAAAATAGCAGATCTAAACCAGCCTGCATTCGCGACTTCAGATGAGTAGCCTTCATAGCGAGACGCTCGCCAATAACTTTCTGGTGGCCCGGCAAATGGCTAAAATCCTGGGAGTTCGAATGAATCCAGTTCTCATAGCCGTCAACCAGTTTTTGTAGGGTCTTTTTTATTTCGAGCGAAGGGCCTTCATAAAGGTCAAGCATTTCTATACTTATGCCATCAATTTTCGGCTCAATTTGCTCTTGGAAGAATGTGGGTATGGACTCCGTCCAAATTTCTGTGACGGAATTGGTATGGGACTCGTCCCAGCCAACGCTGATCCCATGACCATTGGCGAAGCTATTCACATGGCGATATAGAAACTCGACTTCCTGCTCCTCTAGGCTCTGACGGGCCAGAGATTTGGTTTTATCTGGACTTGAAAACGTACCTCCGCCAGTAACTGAGAGTTTCAATTGAAATTGGAATAGGTCGTCTGGTCTTTCACCGCGATGAGCCACTACGGCGGTTAGCGCCAATAGCTGACTACCTTGCTCATTGCTAGAGGATGTTGGACGCCAGCGAATCTGGAGTTCAGAATATTCGCCGATAACGCCCGGAAGGGGGTACTTGAGAAGCTTGTTTGGCTTGCTTGATAGCTCAGACCATGCAATCTCAATGCTTTCTGAGTGAGCATTCCGTCTAAACCAGGTTTTGCTCCCATACTCCTCAATCTCCACTTCGATAGCTGAATACGTGGCAGCTGAAACCTGAAAACTGACTAAGGCAGCTGGATTTGCCACAAACTGCGCCGTCAATCCCATAGCGCTGGGTCGAATCTTTTGGCTTTGGTCTATGTCAGAAGATTCTTCAGAAGGGTCGTCAACCATTTTGATTGAAAGGTCTGGGGCGTCTGGCGCTTTGAAAGGAGAGTTCTCCTCAATTGCGAAGTCGGTAGAGGCGTCCCCGCCTTCAGCAGGATCTTTTGGAGCGGTAACCGGGGAGTGCAAAATACCAGTACCAAAAACCATTTCGGGCCGCGTATTTTGAAGAACGGTGAAGCCCGTTTCAGAATCATGGAAAGCGCTGTCAGCAAGGCTTTTCTTGATGTGAACTTTTCCCTTTTCATCTGGCTGGGGTAATGGCTGGCCGCTAAATAGTGATGCTTCAGTCGCACCAAGGATTTGCTCTAGGAGAAAATTTGAAACAGTATCGCGTGCGCTGAGTTCGACAGTCTTCTTGGAGCTCATATCTATCCTTTAGCCAGTTGCTGGATTTTGTCATTGGACATGACAAACGCGAAGTCATAAATTGAACGAGTGGCACCTACGTAGAAGGTTTCCTCAAGGAGCGTATTGGGTGTATCAAACTCGATCAGAATTACCGCAAGCGCTTCGAGACCTTTGAATTCTTGAGGGCTTCCCCACCGGATGTGATTTGTTTTTGGAAATCTGATTTCAGTGGATTTAAACTTCAACCTCTCGACTAGAGCACCAAGTTTTTGTTTTTGAGCGCTGAGCAGTACAACTTGATCTGGTGTGTATTTGCGCAGAGCCTCTTCCAATAGCTGTCCGACGGCAAATGGAATTTCAGTTTCAGATTTAACTGGCTTTGGGATGACATCACTTTCCTGGTCTTTCCTGCGATAACCGTCATACGCTGGCTCCAGCTCAAGGAGCTCAACAATGAAATCTCCTAGCATTTTTGTGTTCCGGCAGTTAGTAGTTAGTCGGTCTAAAATTTGCAGGCCTTCGATGAGCTGCGAGTAGTTTGCTAATGTTTCGTCACCCGGTAAGTAAACACCTTGATGCTCGAAGTCTCCGCAAGTCAAGATACGAGCTTTTTTGAATCCTCCCTCGAGAAGGGCATCAAGAATGAGTAAATATTCTGGAGCGCCGATGTCCTGCGCTTCGTCAATGATCAAGGTATCGAATCTGTTCGACGCAGCATAACTTTCAATATTCTGGTACGCCAGGTCGGGAAGCTCTCCTTGCCACCAATTATCGCCAGGCTCAAGTGGGACCCCTACATCGGCAATTTCAAGCAACAGAGCATGCAGGGAGGTGACCCTAACCAAGGGGTAATGCTGCATTTGGGTCTTCAAATACTCCGCCAGCATGTTGTTATAGCAAACAAATAAGACTCTCTCTTCTCTGCCTTGGGCGAGCCTCGCCGAATGAAGTGCAATATGTGTCTTACCTGTTCCTGCTAGACCTGGCAGAAGTACAGCTCGGAGATTTGTCACCAGCTTCACCATCTCAAGTTGCTCCCCAAGTGCCGCATTTAGAAACTCCGTCACATCTTTCTGACGTTCGTTCGGTGACTGATGGGCGGTGAACCTTGGTAGAAGCATTTGGGAAATATCATGTAGCTTCTTGGCCGGGGCGAGGACAAAAGGCTTGTAAATCTTCAAATCAGACACCAGGCGGTCGATCGTTTCGGAAATCACTTCGGTGATATCTCGCTTCAAATCTTCCGAGGTGAGGACCTGCTCGTCCTTCCAGCTAATCGATGATTCAACCGTGGCACGAGAAATGTGTGTGAACCAAACGGCATAAACGAATGGCACATCTCCAAGTTCAACTTTCAAAGGTTCTAGATATTCCATGATCGAAAACATGGCTTCCTTGGCTTGCACAAATGGCCCACGTTTTTCAGCTTTTGATCCTATTTTCCAACCGTCAACCCCGTGGGAAATAGTCTTTGCTGCTTTCACTTCCAATACAAGGACGCCTTTACCAGGAACCAAAAACACGAAATCTGCCTCAGATTGACTTTTCTTTGTGTGAGCTAGAAGTTCTAGGCTGTGAAGGACTATCCAATCCTTACCCTTCTCAGCCGTCTTTAGGCGCGAGAAGATATCTCGTTCTCCGGGTGATGCCTTCGGATGTTCAGCAAAATTAGAGGGAACTATCAGCACTAGGAATCGTTCCTCTTCGGGACTGTAATGACTTTTCTAATCTGGCTGGACCGGCACATGATTTCTTCCTCTTCAATCTCAGTCACCGGCGATAGCAGGTAAGTGGCGTCACCAAAATCTTCCAGGCTAATTTCGAATGGCACTCCGGCGTCGAGTTTTGCCAGGTCGTCTTCGTCCAGTGACTTGGTTATTGCGTGGCCGGCTTGGCGTCCTGCCTTGATTAGTTGCCCGTCATACGAACTGGCGAGGTCCACTGTCGAGCGAACCTCAGAGTTGCTGTAGCCAAGAATCTTGAGGGTAATTTCAAAGTCCATGGCAAGACCTGGTTGAATTGCATCAGGCAAGACCCAGTATCTTGCTCGCGCCCAGCGCTTTACACCCGCATCTCTAAGCCTGCCCTCAAAACCATCGATTCCAAACTCGACGAAGGCCTTGTCAAGTATTGACTTCCAAGTCATTTGCGAGTCCATGAAATTGTTGAAGTCCGTCCCCATCTCCTGGGCGGCACGGTCTCTGAGGGCTTGTGTTTCTGAACTCCCGACGCAAGCAACAACTATGTTGCCTATCTCGAGATCCTCAAATGGTTGTTTGTAATTAAGCACCCACTCAGCCTTACTCTCGTCGAAACTGAAGGTGGAAATCTTTTTGGAATCCGACTCAACCGGGTACGCCAAGTTAGCGCCTATTCGAACCAATCTGCAAGGCGTTGCCCCCCCAGTTTCCAATTCCTCGTAGTCGCCGCTTTGAATTGTTGTTTCGAATTGCTCTATTTCGATCATCTGGTCGATGTCTTCATTGGAAACCAATGCAGCTTCGTCCCGCAAAATTTGGATCGTCGGCGCAACGTCAACGTCTAAACCAAAAAATAATGACTGGGCAAACTTCTCATCATTTGAATAAGATGCCCAATCGGGCGATACAAAGTATGCCTTTGGAGAAATGCCTGCAAGCAAGAGAGCGCGCAGGTAAATGTCGAAATTCTTTCGCCGTGAAAATCGAATTGGCGACCCAGGGATCAACACCATTTCGAAGTTTTCAAAGAGCTGACTATGAATCTTGCCTTTTTCCAAAAGAACGGTCACCCTTTCGTTGAGTGAATTGTGATTCACCCAGCTGGCAAAGTACTCTCCTAAAGTTTTAGTCTCAGGCACAACCAATATCTTCCCAGTCACCGAACTAATAGCCTCAAAAATTGATTTCACCAGCCGTGTAGTGATATCCAAAGAAAACTTCCGCTGCAGCTCAATTGCGTCGGATATGTAGTTTCGCAGTTCACTTGGCAGATAATTTGAGGTTTCCTCTAAGCAAATCTCTAGTCGCCTTGTGTGGTCATCCCAAAACGTGATCCCAGGCTCCACAACAACAAGGGCCCGAGCGTAAGACAGGGAAACTTGCAGAAGAAGTCGCAATTGAGAAGTAACGTCCTCTTGCCAAATATTTTCGTATCTAAGGGCTTTGATGATTGCGCTCTTGAGAGCCGCACCACCGGCATCGCTGTAAATCTTGTAAGTCCAGGCTCCTTGAACGTTCTGAGCGTAAGCCGAATTCTCGTAAAGTGCATTCAATCGACTGGGTTGCATTGCCACTATTTGGACCACCCCCAGATTCGAACACCTGAAGGGGGTTTCCAGTTGAGCTGAAGCTGGGCGTTTATCGACTTAAAATCATTTAGTTCGGCGGTGAAGGCTTCGAGTGCTTTGCCTTGAGAGCGAGGTAACCCCAGCTCTACAATCGAAATGGACCGCGCGTCAATCAAGGCTTCTTTGCCAGCGAGTTTGCTCGTGGCATTATTTCCGTCTAAAAGAATCCAGTCGCACAGGCCCACTTTTTTGGCATCCACAGTGCCTGGTTTTGGGAACTTATTGAACTGCTCGAAGATGTTCACAAAGTGTGCGTATCTGTCATTGGACAGGAAGTCAATTCGGGCGGCTTCTCCTATGGTCAATGTGTCCCCTAGGGAAATCTGCGAAAGCGCCTCGTATCGAATGCGAGTCCGGATTTGTTCTTGAAAGTGACCTAGGTCACCAAATATCGCCAAGGCAGGAGCCTCTTGAGAACGCCAAAACTCCTGAGCTCCAGTGCGTTGGGGCGCTCCATCTTCGTTGGACTTATCGAAGTGATTACCTTCAGGGAATCCCTCCGGCAGGACAAAAACTTTCTTGACGGAGTGTAAATCAAACGTGTGCGGGGTGCCTTGGATTTTGCACTTCACGCGGCGTCTATACGACGTCTTCTGAGGCATCTCTTCGTAAGACTGAAAAATCACATCTCGAGGACCTTGAGGCCATTCGAGTCTGATCACAGTTCCCGGCTCAAGTTTGCCAAGGTCGTCCATCGGAATTTCTCGGGCGTGTGACTTACGATCCAGGAACTTTTGGATAGAGAAGCCAAGTGCGATTGAGGCGGCTACATAATCTTTTTTGGGAACTGCAATCAGGGCCTTTGACATCTCAAAGGATGGCGATTCAGAAAGGCGACCCAACGTCACACCGAGTTGGATGAAACTCTTGAACCAGTCCCCCGCCTCAGTCCATTGACCCTCACAGGCTTGGTCCTCTATTTCTACCTTCATTTTCACCCCCCGGAAATCTTTTTCAAGACTAACAAATGGCTGAGACATTGATTCGGTGGGGACTAACTGCGAGCAAACCGAGACAGACCATGCTTAACACTGGGAAACCCTTCCGTCCAAAATCCAACTTGGCACCCAGGAAAAAAAGTTGTGTGGCTTGCCATCGCTGGTGCAAGCTATCGTCGGAACCTCAGCACTCAATTCGATATGGATAAAGTACTTTGAGTTGGGCTGTATTTCCGCGGCTTGTGTGCCGAAGGTGCCTGGAACAAAGAGAAGCCGACGCCCTTATCTGATTCTTGGTTTGTAATTAGTCTCACCCAGACCTGTATCCGCTGTGCCTGGGCGGGTGTTCAGTTTGCTGGCTGTGGAAAACTACTTATTCCGCGCAGTAAGTTATCTGTTCCCCAAAGCCAATAAACAATGCGTCGAGCGTCTGAAGCATTGCATCGCCATCGCTGTCAGCGATGTTCTGGTTTAGGTAGCTAGCAAGAGCGCTCATGCTGGAGGCCCACTGAGCCTTCTCGCCTTCGGATCCCTCGGATGCAGCGGTTAGATCCGCTGCAGCTTTAGTGAATACCTCGGTTGCAGATTCAGGGGTTGCTTCTGGGTCATCGAAGGTGAACATCATTGATTCGATTGCATCACCGATTAGGTCGCAGCTTTCGGCATCGGTCATTGAAGGACCCGTTGCACAGCCGGTAAGTAGAGCAAGAGAAGACAGTGCAGCAATGTATTTGATGTTCATAGAAACCTTAGTTAGATACGGGTAATGCTAGCGAGATAGGGCTTGGGTGACTAGCCAAAGAGTGCAGGCAGGGTCTTAGCCCAGCCCTCACGAACCTCGTTGAGCTTGAAGGTAGCTAGGTCCTTGATGTCGATTGTTTGAGAGGACTTGTCGGTGACGCCGATTCTCAGAACCGGTACTCCTCTTGCTACGCAGAGTGACTGGAACTTGACGTCATCCTCACGACCAACGCTCACAATCACTCTGGCCTGAGACTCAGAGAACAGTGCTGCGGATAGGTCTAGGTTGTCGCGCTCAAGCAGCTCGTCCAACCAGATTCTGGCTCCAACGTTGAATCTCAGTGCTGCCTCAACAATTGCAATTGCCAGACCACCCTCAGAGATATCGTGAGCTGCCTCGATCATGCCC
>JACCDH011525182.1_pt1 | contig 13511 bp, 8 predicted proteins | sample 7442481 | NCBI WGS metagenome assembly JACCDH01 (sample SAMN15323433, study PRJNA562643) | freshwater metagenome | isolation source: river surface water | place: USA:Blue River Watershed | collected 2017-08-15
GATTGCGATACGAAATCGCAGGAAAGCCAGCGACGCATTCGTTTCATGATGATCAAGCAGATCAATGAGAAAATTGAATTGCATTTAGACATCCATGATTGCATTGAGCGGATTCCGTCGGAAGAGGATAAACGCTTGACGAATTACCGCCTGAAACAAGGGACGGAGAAAAAGATTAAGGAATTAGTGTAGAGACGCGATACCTCGCGTCTTTCATATTTCTCACAAACAAAAAACCTCCCAAGAATTTCTCGGGAGGTTTTAATTGAACAGAATCAAAATTGTTTTCATTCAACCTTAATTTAAAAACTAATTAAACTTTTACTCTAACCAAAGAAATCCTAGTTTCATGAGCAAGTAAGCAGACATTGCTTCTCAATTATCCGACTAATTATCAATAAGAAAATTAATAACACAAATATCAGTTGATATTAATTGTTTATTCTTCAATGAAATCCAAATCTTTATCGTGGGTCTCAGATATAGAGACGATAGCCCAAAATCCAATTGAAAAACAAATTAGACCAATACTTGCGCCGGCATTAATTACTCCATAAAATGGTTTAAGTAAACCAAAAAGTGCGGTCATTCCTACTACGGTTCCTCGCACCATATTAGGAATGGTGGTGGCAGCGGTTGCACGAAGATTCGTTCCAAACTGTTCAGCTCCTATAGTAACAAACATGGCCCAGTAGCCAATACCTATTCCCATCAAAAGACATCCTACGTATAATTGTGTCGCGTTTGTAAGTCCTAAAAAAAGATAAAGGATACTGAAAAGCAATGTAAATGCCATCATCAGGCCAACTGCCTTTTTACGAGATTGAAGTACATGACTGAGCATTCCACTGAATAAATCACCGATTGACAAGCCAACATAACACCACATAATCGCCAAACCGGGCTTAATGTCAATGATATCCATAGCATTGCCAAATTCATTGCTAAATGTAGTCAGAATACCTATGACAAACCATGTGGGGAGACCTATAGCAATACATTGAAGATATCTTAAGAGCCGATTCGAGTTCGTAAAAAATGAAAAGAAGTTCCCACGCTGAACATGCTTTTGCTCTTTAATTGCAGAAAATGCGCTCGATTCAAAAACACCAATGCGCAACAAGAGAAGTGAAAATCCCATTCCACCCCCAATGAAATATGCGGTTCGCCAAGCAAAAATCTCAACAGTGAAATAAGCAAAAACGGCTCCCAATAATCCTATACCTGCCACAAGTGAAGTCCCCATGGCGCGCAGATTTTTAGGTAAACTCTCTGAGACTAAGGTGATACCGGCTCCTAGTTCTCCAGCTAATCCAATACCTGCAATAAATCGAATAAGCTTATAAAGTTCAGGATTTTGAACAAATCCACATGCAATATTGGCTAATGAATAAGTCAATATAGATCCAAAAAGAACGGAAAGTCGGCCCTTTTTATCCCCCAAAACTCCCCAAAGAATTCCGCCTATTAGAAGCCCGGTCATTTGCCAATTTAGGATGCTTGCCCCAACACTGGAAACCTCTGTTTCGTTTAATCCCAGATCCTTTAAACTTGGAATTCTAACTATACCGAAAAGTAATAAATCATATATATCAACGAAATAGCCCAATGCTGCAACAATCACTGGAATACTAAAAAGATACCGGAGATTTGTTTTTTCTTTTGAAAAAATCATTTATCGTTTTTGTTTAATGTCGAAAACACTATTATGTTTTTCCAATAATATCAAAACATTCAAGATGTAGATTTATTAAAATCCGCCACACTATTCATACCAAGATTCAGTTTGACATTTAATTTTAATATTTCTCACTCCTTAATTCTCCAAAACCTGATAATCTTTTAATAATACTTGACGTAGCCTTTCATATGGCAGTTTTTGTAGTGAAACCTTATTTTCAATGGCCAAAACCGCTGCTGTGGCTGCCGATTGCCCCAAAACCATAAAAACAGGTTCCATACGGATAGACCCAAAAGCAATATGTGTAGCACTTAAACATATCGGGACTGCCAAATTTTTACACTCTGTTTCTTTTGGTATTATGGCATCATAACCGATTGAAAAAGGCTTTGCTAATTTGGATTCTACATTTCCTTCATTCTTAACAAAGCCGTCTTTTGTAACATACCTTTGAACATGGTGCGAATCCATTCCGTAAGCTGCCATTCCAACTGACTTTGATGCAACTACTAGGGCTTCACAATGCTGTTGGGTCATCACCAAATCACTCCTCATTCTTCTTGCTTCTCTAACATAAAGCTGCTGTTGCCAACCCTGTCCTTCTATAAACTCATCTTTACACAAACCCCATTTCGAGATTTCGTTTCTCATAACTTCTGGAATTCTGTGATGATAAGCTAAGGTCCACATCAGACCTTTCTGATAGTTTAGATGTCTTTCTGCAATCACTTCTCTTTCTTTGTAAGTTGCTTCCGGATAAGCATAATTTTGGCCTATGAAGTCAGTTGAAAACCCGCGTCTGTTGTTTGTATCAGTTTTTCGATTGGGCATACTTGAGTTAATCCAAGGAAAATCATTAACTTTTTCGCCTGCTTCAAAATTACGAATCAACAGTTCATACGTCAATTCATTGTAGTTGGTAGGTTTTTGAAAAGAAATTTTATTTTCTGGATGATTAGTTAAACACATTCTATAGCAATATGCCTGTATACGTTTATCGCCAGTTCCATCTTCGGATGGATGTTCATTTTCGATAAATGGAAGTAACCCACTTTTAGGATTGCCTTTTTCGATATAGGGATCAACTCCGTCTACAAAATTGTGATTAAATCCATTTTTTGATACGACGCCCATCAATGAGAAGCTTGTAATATTAGCTTGAACACCGTTTAGGCTTTCGCCAAATTCGTCATTAGATTCTCTTCCAACGGTATACGAAATGCCTGCAAGGGCCAATAGGTCGCCCTCGTAGGTAGCATCAATAAACATTTTGCCACCATACCACTGCCCATTTTCCATTTGTATGGCACTAATTACCCCCGACTTTTTACGAATCCCTTTTAGTGTTCTATTCAATCGCTGTTCATACACAAGGGTGATATTTTTCTCAACTAATAACATAGCTTGTAAGACTTTCAACGCGGCTGATGGCTCAAAAGTCCACATGGTAGCTTCTCCTCTTTCTGTTCTTGTCTGACACCGTCCTGATATTCTTGCTTTTGTTGCCATTTCCAATTGGCTGAATTGTCGTAGTATTTTTTTATGTTTTGGTAAAACTCTCTGCTTATCCCTCCAATTGCCTGTTTGTTCCCAATATCAGTTTGGCCCAAACCACCTGTTGTTAAGCCTCCTATTCTGTTAGTAGGTTCGATGAGTACAACAGATTTGCCAAGACGTGATGATTGTATTGCGGCACTTACCCCTGCGGATGTGCCACCATAGACAACAATATCAAAATTTTTCTGTTGGGCGCTGGTATAAAAAACACAGAATAATGAAATGATAATTGCGGTTATTGATTTTTGAAAGATGGACATGGTTTAGATTTATGGTGTGATTTACAATTCTAATTTTTGATTACCCTCAACAAGTACTTTGCGTAATTTTTCATAGGGTATTTTTTGGGGTGACATTTTGTTTTCGATCGCTAAAACTGCTGCAGCAGCCGCAGATTGCCCCAAAATCATAAAAACAGGTTCCATCCGAATTGAACCATAGGCTATATGCGAACTTGAAACACAAACTGAAACCAACAGATTATTACATTCCTTTTCTTTAGGCAGTATTGAGCCATATGCTATAGAATAAGGTTTATCGGGCTTCACACCAATATCTCCTTCATTTTGTACATAACCATCACTTTTTACATAGCGTTGTGCATTGTGCGAGTCTAATGAATATGACCCCATTCCCACAGAATTTGGCACTTTTGTTTTAGCAAGCACATCGGCTTCTGTCATCACAAATTCGCCAATCATTCGGCGAGCTTCTCTAATGTAAAGTTGGTGAGGCCAACCTCCATTATCGGTAAACTCATCTTTTGGCAAGCCCCATTGTTTCATTTTATCTTGTACATCGGCAGGTACTTTGGGGTCATTTTGCATAAAATACATTAACCCTTTTTGGTATAATTCGTGGTCTTTGATTATCTCTCTACGCCTTTCGTATGAAGCTTCGGGATAATCATAATTTTTACCAATATAGTCGGTACTAAACGGGCCATGATTATTAGTATCTGTTTTCCGGTTGGGAATAAGGTCATATTTGTTGAATGTTTCACGCCATCCCGCGGCAAAAACACGTGCTAATAGCTCATAGCGGGCGGGATCATAGCCTTCTGGTTTAGAAAAAAGTATGCGGTTATCTGGGTGATTGCTTAGGCACATTCTAAAACAATAGGCTTGTAATTTTTTATCACCTGAACCGTATGCTGCGGCAGGTTCAGGAGATACTTCAGGTAAAAGACCACTGCTTGGATCTCCCGCAATTTTATATGGGCTAATTTTAGTTTGGAAATAATGACCGTGCTGAAAAACCTCCGTTTGTACACCATTCCATTTTTCATTATAAACACTATTCGCTTCACGACCAACATGATAGTTTACACCTGCCGCCGCCATGAGGTCGCCTTCGTATGTAGCATCAATGAACATTTTTCCAGTAAAAATATTGCCGGTTAACGTTTTAAAAGAAACAATTTTTCCTTCTTTTTTTAAAGTTCCTTTTGAAGATCGGTCCAGCCACTCATTTCGTAAAACTTGTATTTCGTACTCTTTTACAAATTGATCAAAAGTATTTTCAGCTACATGGGGTTCAAATATCCACATGCTTTTAAGAGTTCCGTCTAAGGCTACGGTACTTTGTCCTTTATTGCCAAATTCAGACTTTTTTTGCCAAATCCAAGCCTTATCACTGTCATAATGGGTAAAAAGTCGTTGATAAAACTCTTTTGAAAGTCCACCAATTACTTCCTTATTACCTGTATCTGTAAATCCTAAACCGCCAGATGAAAGCCCTCCCAAATGTTTATCAGGTGATACGACAATAACTGATTTACCCATCTTTTTAACTTGTACGGCAGCCATAACCGCTGAGGCCGTACCGCCATAAATAATGACATCGGCTTTAAAGTTTTTTTGGCCAAAAGAAAATTGGTAAACAAAAAACATCAAAAGGCTTATTTGAAAAGTTATTTTAAATTTCATGTTTGATAAAGGTATTTATTGAGAAAATTAGTTGAATCAGATTTTCAAAAAAGGCATTGAGCTATACACTTTGCATCTCAATACCCAATAAATTTTTAATGATTAATATCCAGGATTTTGGTCAGCTGGCTTCATATCTGGATTATTATCAATTTCTACTTTAGGAATTGGCCATAGTAAATGCACGTCTTTTACATCCTTATTCAATGATTCCTTTATTTTTGATTTCAAATAAGGTGTACCCATACGCTTGAGATCGAACCACCGTTTAAACTCAAGCATAAATTCATAAGCTCGTTCAACTAAAACAGTTTCACGAAATGCTTCTTTGCTTAGACCAGTTTTCACGTCAATTGCCGAAGGGACTGTTTGACTTAATCCGTATGCTCTTCTTTTTACCATGTTTAGACGTTCTAAAGCAAGTTCGCTGGGGCCATTTTCAGCCATTGCGGCTGCTTCTGCGTATATAAGTAGGGCATCAGCATAACGATAAAAATAATAGTCATTACCCGAGGCGCTGCCAGATGGAGCTGCACCATCTCTGTATTTTCTGAAACAAATAGGCTCTGCTGCAGGAAGAGTCACTACTTTATTAGTTACTCTATCAACATAATCTGTATAAAGGTTAAAATCTTTTCGAAGGTCTTCTTTTGCCCAATCTCTAATTAAAGGAAAAGTTGGACGAGTAAAGTGAGCCCTATTGCCTCCTGGTGAATAGGGCGTGTTTGTAGCATGAGGGAAAACAACATAACCCCACCCTAACCCGTTAATTCGTGAAAATTTTAAAGAAAAAATATCCTCAGTATTTGATTGAACAGTTGGACCAAATATTTTTAAAAAATCATCAGATACTTTTACTTCTACCAACGAAAATTTTCTAGATTTTATAACCTCATCTGACTTATTGGCGGCTTTTTGCCATTGCTCAGTTGTTAGGTAAGCATCTGCTAAGAGTGTTTTAGCTGCCCATTTGTTGGGGCGGCCTTCTTGAACACCTTTATCAGGCAAATCAGTTTCGGCTTGAGTTAAATCAGCTTCAATAAGTTTATAAACTTCTGCTACTGGCATCCTCTTACCCGCTACCTTAGTAATATCCAAAAATGGCTCGGTACGAATAGGAATAGCACCAAAAAGTCGAACTAAATTAAAATAGTTTAAGGCTCTTAAAAACTTAGCCTCAGCAATTAGTTCTTTCTTTTGGGTTTCATTCATTCCAACTTTTGGTATTTCTTGTATCGAAATATTTGAATAGTTAATGCTTTGGTACAACCTTTGCCAAACAAGCTCAGCCCGCACAATATTAGTACCATCAAGACCTTGATATTCACTAATGGCTACTTGAGAACCTCTTCCAAAAGTATAGTCATTTAGGTTAGTAAGCATAGCTGGAAACCACGTTTTATATGACTGATCCTCACGCATGGGCGCATATATTCCAAATACTGACGATTCAGCATCTTGTGCAGTTTTAAAAAATGTTTCTTGCGAAAGGCTATTTTTAGGCATTTCGACAAGTAGATCGCTACAAGATGTTACTATAAAAAGACTCGCAACGGACAGGATTTCTATATATTTTTTCATTCTCAAATTCATTTTAAAGATTAAATTAAAAACCTAAACGTAAACCAATTGTATATGATTTTGCTAGAGGATAACTTGAACCATCAATCCCAAGCGTTAATCCATTGCCACGTGTACTAACTTCAGGGTCGTACCACGAATATTTAGTAAAAGTGAATAGATTTTGACCACTAATATATATCTGACTTGAACGCAACCAAGGTATTCTACTAATAGGTAAGTTGTAAGTCAATTGCACTGTTTTTAATCTTAAAAATGAACCATCTTCCACATATCTATCGGATTCTCTAAACTTTGTATTAACACTTAGCTTCGGATATGGAGCATTAGGATTTGGGTTAGCAGTATTCCAGCGGTTAAGCATAGCTTTGGTTTGATTTTCACCAAAATTGAAGCTGTTTTCGTGTCCTGATTTATTGAAATTAAATATGTCATTTCCCTGCACTCCTTGGAAAAAGAAGTTCAATTCAAAACCTTTAAAACTTAGGTTCGAATTTAGTCCATAAATAAAGTCAGGGTTGGGGTCTCCAATAATCTCACGATCATTGGCATTTATTACTTTATCGTTATTTAAATCTTTATATTTTATTTGACCCGTTTCATCGAGACCGTCTTCACGATAAGCAAAAAATACTCCAACAGGCTGACCTTCACGAATCAGGTTAACGGGAACATTAAACGGTATTTCCAAAGCTGAACCAAAAATATCGGCACCACCAGCCAGTTTAAGAGCTTTATTTTTATTTGTCGAAATATTAAACCCAACGTCCCAACGAAGACTGTTTAGATTCATAACATTCGCATTTAATCCAAACTCTATGCCTCTATTTTGTACCGAACCTACATTTTTAATAGAACTCGTATAACCCGTTGTGGAAGGTAATAACACAGAGGCAAGCAAATCTGTAGTTTCTTTGTTATAAAAATCTAAGGTAGCAGTGATTTTTTGGTTGAGAAATCCAACATCTAAACCAAAATTTGTCTGAGTGGTAGTTTCCCACTTCAGGTTTGGATTAGGAAAACTCACATTAGGGGTAAATCCTACAAATATGGCATCGTTAAATATCACCTGTTGTGAACTTAGTAAATTTAAAGTTTGGTAAGGTGATACCGCGGTGCTACCTGTCGAACCCCAGCTTGCTCTAACTTTTAAATCAGAAATGGTCTTAGAATTTTTGAGAAAAGCTTCTTCGTTTAGCCTGTAAGCTATGGCACCAGAAGGGAAATAACCCCATTTATTGTCCTTTCCAAAACGGGATGAACCGTCACTTCTACCACTCAGAGTTACTAAAATTTTATCTTTAAATGTATAATTAATTCGCCCTAAATACGAAAGGATTGTCCAATCTTGGTAGCTAGTATTGGGCACTCCGGGCACACTACCTGACTGCAAATTATAAAATGAAAGGGCGTCAGATGGAAACCCTGCAGCACCTGATGAAAGACTATTGTTTATGTTGTTTTGAAAGGTAAAACCTACCAACGCAGAAATGGAATGGTTTGTGTTGAATTGTTTTTGATAGCTCAAAATATTTTCGTTCAAATAACTAACGCTTTGGCTAAAGCCAACATTGGCAGAGCCAGTGGGTGTACCTCTTAATAATCTAGTAGAATAACGATCATTACGTTGGTTAAAATTTTGTAGGCCGCCCGAAAGCTTTAAATTTAACCCTTCAATTATTTTAAAGTTGATGGCGGAATTAAGAATTAACTCATCACTGCTACCAGTGTCAGTAATTTCGTTTAAAAATACCAAAGGGCTTTCTAACACATTAGGGCTAAACGAATAGGCGTCTACACGATTATAGCCTCCCGTGGAGTTATAGGGCGCAATTGTAGGAGGTGCAGACAATGCAGCTGTCAACGCTCCACTACCCCTTGCACTGTTATCAGATCTCAAACGAGTGTTGGCCGTTTTACTATAAATTGTACTTAAAGAAAGGCTAACTACTTCATTTACTTCAGAATTTATATTGGCACGAATGCTTCCTCTACCAAAACCCGAGTTTTTGATGATACCTTTTTGGTCAAACCAGCTACCTCCAATTGAATATTTAGTTTTATCGTTACCACCCGAAAATGTAAGTGAGTAATTTTGTATTGGCGCCGACCTAAAAATTTCATTCTGCCAGTCTGTACCCTCACCATAACTCGCTATTTCGTTTTGAGTGAAATAAGGGGAAGCAACTTTGTCGTTCATGGCTCGCTCATTCATTAATGTAGCAAATTCAGTTGCATTAAGTAATTCTAATTTTTTGATTACTTGTTGTGTCGAATAATATGTTTCAAAATCAATTCTTCCTTTTCCACTTTTTCCACTTTTAGTTGTAATCATAACCACACCATTGGCACCTCTTGATCCATAAATGGCAGTAGCCGAAGCGTCTTTTAGAATTTCCATCGATTCAATATCGGCAGGATTTAAGGCATTAATATTTCCTGTGAGCGGAAAGCCATCAACTACATAAAGTGGCTCATTGCTGCCTTGTAGTGAGTTCCCCCCCCGAATTTTTACACTTAAGGGACCACCAGGGGCTCCTGAATTTTGAACAACGTGTACTCCCGTAGCCCTACCATTGAGACTTTGCATAGCATTTTGGACAGGAAAAGCATTAATTTCTTGTGATTTTATAGAAGATACTGAGCCCGTTATATCTGATTTTCTCACAGTTCCATATCCTACAACTATAACTTCTTCTAAGTCCTTATTATCTTCAATCAGTACTAAATTCAAAATAGAATTACTGCCAACAAGTATTTCCTGAGACTTATAACCAACAAAACTGATCACTAAAACTGATTTATAATCAGGTACAGCAATCGTAAATTCTCCATTTGAATTCGTTGATGTTCCACGCTTTGAACCCTTAACGGCAACATTTACACCCGGAAGTTTTTCGCCTTTGGCATCTGCTACCGTACCTCTAATAACCAGTTCATCAACTAGTTGATTATCAAGAATTGAAGATCCGTCTGATTGAGAGATTGCTTTTTTATCTTCTCTTCGTAAGACTATTCTATTACTTACCTGAACATAAGAAATATCAAGTGGAGTTAGCAGTCTACTTAAAACGCTCGAAAGCGACTCATTATGAGCGCTTATGTTTACTTTTTGCGTAAGCTTTAAGGCCCGCGAATTATACGAAAATTTAACCTGAGACGTTTTTTCTATTTCCCGAATTGAATTTTCTAAGCTGACATTGCTAAGAGATAGATTTACTTTAGTGTCAAGTAATTCTTGTGCCTTTGCTGGCATTGCCATGGTTATACTCGAAAAAATGAGGTAAATGGCTAATTGCGTTATTGATACTTTCACGATGTAACGGAATAACCGCAGATTAATAAGATTTATTTTCATAATTTTGAAAAGTAAGGTTAATACTATTTGACTGGTGTTGACTTAGCTTCCAATCCTTTACAGAGGTTTTGGGAGATTTAAGAGCGTCTGAAATGTTACAGCATTTCGGCGCTTTTTTTGGTTGGTCATTATTTAATCATAGGCTATATGCTTGTTTATTTACATCCATTTGAAATAATTTTAATTTGATTTCCATTCATTTCATACCGCGTATTATTACCCAAACTCGCACAAATGATCTTGAGCTTTTCTGGTAATGGTTCATCAATTAACGAGCTTGTTAAATAACACTCCTTCAATTTCTCCACCGGAAAATCAATGGAGACTAAATAGGCTTGTTCAATTGTTGCAAAAATTTGAGAAACAGGAATATCTTGGAATTCAAAATTCAATCGTTCAATCGATTTTGCACTTTGCAATAAGGATTCATCTTGCGTAAGATCTAGGATCTTTTCAAAAACTTGATTTTTTCTTTCAAACCTAGCCGCTTGATTTGGGTAAAGGGTAACTTCGTTTGATGCATTTGATTTTGATTTCTGGATTCCACTCACCTTAACCTTACCCGTTCGTACCAAAACCTCTACGCGCGGTTGATTGGAATAGGCAACAATTCGAAAACTTGTACCAAATACTTTAGTCACCGTTTCATTGGCATAGACCATGAATGGCTTGTTTGCATCTTTACTAATTTCAAAAAATGCCTCCCCTGAAAGGTATACTTTACGGTCATTCCCCTTAAAGTTCATTGGGTAACTTAACTTACTTTTAGGCTGAAGTAGAATTGAACTCGCATCCGAAAGGGTAATCAACTGTGGTTTATCCGTATTATTTATCTGCTCAATTAATCCATTCGAATGCTCCTGAACTACGAATTGATTTAGTGCGGTTATATTAGTTTCACTGAATGAAAACTTCATGTAAATACCCGCAGTAACTAATCCGATCAATAAAACAGCCGCAGCTGCCCGATAGAAGTTGGCCTGAAAAAGGCGGGTAATCCTAGATGATGAATTTGACTTCCTTATTTTGCTCCAAGTAAGAAACAAGGCTTCTTGGGTTTCTTGATTCGAAACCGATTCTTCCTCAACCCGCATGGCAAGAATCCACTGCCGCGCTTCTTCGACAAGTTTAGCCCTTTCTGTATTTTCAAGTGTCCATTCATCCCAATTTGACAAATCCTTCTTTTCTCTCACCCATCGCTGAAATGATTCATCCGTTATGAAATCAAGAACCGACTTGTAAAAATCTCTATTTTGCATCTACTATTATAGCTTTTCAGATACAGAGAGGACACGAAGTACTTTTGGTACTCAGTTAATTGTGTTTTTTTTTAAAAACTTAAAAATGTGTTGGGTAATTGATCAATAGAGCCAAAAATGAAACGGGGAAATCACTTCTAAGACGCGAAATAGTTCTGTGCAGCAGGTTTTTCGTCGACTGATAATTCATGTCAAGAACTTCTGCCACCTGTTCAACTGTAAGCCCTTGGTGGTACCGAAGATACAAGGCTTCTTTTTGCCTATCTGGCAAATTATTAATGCACTGATTTAAATATTCAACCTTACTGGCCATTGTTTCATCCGCAATTAGACGCTCCTCGACTGAAAAATCAAACAAAAAATCAAACGAGACAACATCTTTTACATGTGAGAAAATATAATCCCGCTCCCGAAATCTAGCAATGCGGTTACGGACACATGAAAACAAATAAGCTTTGACAACAATGGCTGGATTAAGTTTTTCGGAGTATTTCCATATATCCACAAAAACATCCTGAACACAGTCTTTTACGATATCTTCCGAGGACATTAAGGTTTTACCATAATTAACTAAGGAACCATAATACCGTTCAAAAAGCATGGAGAACGACTCTTCATCGCCTGCTTTTAACTGGCTCCAAAGAACTGAATCGCTAATCTTATTCCCAAAAGATTTAATTTTTTCCAAAAAATAGAACTTTACAAACCAAAACTAAAATTTATTTTATATTTATCAAATCGTAATCAATTTTCGATAAACAATACTCATTTTAAAATTTAGCTAGGCAAACAGTTTACAACATGATTCACAGAAGCATTAATATCCTAAAGGAGGCTTAATCAGCTAAATTAAGGCTTTGGGCCTATGAAAACCCTATTTTAGATACGCGATACCTCGCGCTTTATCACGGCCATTTATCTCCAAATACCCAAACAAAATTGATATCCTCAGCCTGCACATTTGAATTGGTTAGATGCCAGTCGAAATCGCCTCCCGTGCGATGCGTATTTACATAAAATACCCGATGCCCCCAAGCTAATTTCCGATCACCCGACTGGTAAATGGGCGCATCCGCCATGTTTTGATCAAACTGACAATTGACCAAAAAGAATTGAGCCTCCCGGTGATAACGACCGAGCTTATACCCTTTATCTCCCATAAAACGGCAGTTTTTGAGCACCGACTTCGCCCCTTCTTCACCCGATCCATCATGCCAAATCGCCGCACTCATGTTGTGGCAAATGAACGTGCAATTCTCAGCAAACGCATATCCTCGCGGACAATACAAATCCACACCCCCCTCTATCTCACAATCATTGAAATAATACATCCCCGCATTCACATCCCACGGACTCATGGTATCTCCTCCCCCCGACCGAAATGTGCAATGTTCAAAGCGTAGGCGTGTGGCACCTGGCATCGTCCGAACGGCGAATTGATGACCGTCCACACGAACAATCTTTTCTCCATCCTTCTCACCTGACTCCCGTGGCAAGGCATATTTTTGAACCGTGCTCGCAGTGGATTTACCTGCCTCATTCAGGCATAGAATGGTGATATCATTTTTCGTAATCAAACCATAATCATTGATTACCGTTAAATTTTCAAAGCTCAAATCATGGCCTTTGATATTCAACACCCCAGCCCCATAATCATCCGGATTTGAACATCGCCAAATATCCCGAGCCTGCGTAAATGTTAACACGACGCCAGAACGGGATTGCCCTAAAATCCGTAGGTCATGTCGCAGCGAATCGATAAACACCTTCTCTTTGTATACGCCATTTTTAATATAAATAGTCTGATTATTTTGACCTAGATTAATCGCCTCTTGAATAGTTCTAACATCACCACTTCCGTCTTGTGCGACTGTTATTTGCTGCATAAATTGATCCATCAGTTGGACCGTTTTATCGAACCAACGGGTAAACAACAGAAACGTATGCGGTGAATTTTCATGGGTATACACATCTGTAAAAATGCCAAATTGGCCCATCTGAGCACGAAAATCATCCCTTCCCGCATGCATGCGCGCATTACCAGAATTGATAAATAAGACCGGTGGATCTTGTTTGGACACATGATGCAAGGCAGATGCCTGATTCCAAAGTGCCGGATTTTCTGTTTTCGAATAGCCAAAATAAGA
>JACCDH011045510.1_pt1 | contig 13505 bp, 8 predicted proteins | sample 7442481 | NCBI WGS metagenome assembly JACCDH01 (sample SAMN15323433, study PRJNA562643) | freshwater metagenome | isolation source: river surface water | place: USA:Blue River Watershed | collected 2017-08-15
CTCGCTTGCCAGCAGTGCCTGCAACTCCTGATGAATCTGGTAAAGCGCAAATTCGCTCATCTCCACCAGCAGTAGCTGCTTGGGATTGGTCTTGAGAATTTGTCGGCACAGCTCGCTGCCGATGCTGCCGCCCGCCCCAGTTACCAACACCGTTTTGTGGTGGGTGTTGAGGTTTAGCAGCAGCCCATTGGGCTTGACGGGCTCTCGGCCCAGCAGGTCGTCAATGTCCAGCTCGCGCACATCGCTCAGGCTCACCTTGCCGGTGGCAATATCACTCAAGCCCGGCAGGGTGCGCACCGCCAACTTGTGGGGCTTGAGGGTGTTGAGAATGTCGTTCCGCCGCTGGCGCGACTCACTGGGCATAGCCAGCAGGACATCGGTAATGGCCGAGCTGTTGAGCACCTCGTCCAAATCAGCAGGGTTGTGTATGGGCAGGCCATTGAGCACATGGCCGTGCAGGCGGTCGTCGTCGTCTAAAAAGCCCACCACGCGAATCTCGGGGCTGTTGGCCATGGCCGATGCCAGTTGGCGGCCCGCGCTGCCCGCACCGTAAATGAGCGCTTGGGGCAAGGCCGCTTTGTGGATCTGCTGGTTGTACAAGCCCCCTAGCCACAACCGCGCCGCCGCACGCGATGCCCCCACTAGCAAAAACAGCACAATGGGCTGAATCAAGCCCACTGAGCGGGGCACGCCCTCTACCTTGTGAAAAAAGGTGAATACCGCCGCAAACAGCACGCCATACAGCAGCATCGCGCGGCCCACCGCCATCATGGCGGGCAAGCCGCTGTAGCGGAAGATGGCCCTGTAAAGCCCAGCCGACACAAAAATAGGCAAGGCAAGCACCACCGAGCCCAGCGCCGCCCACAGGGCCGGGCCTCTGAGGGGCACAAAATTTTCTAGGCGCAGGTAAAACGCCAGCCACACCGCCAGCACGCAAAGCGCAGCGTCTAGGGCCAGCACCAACAAACGCTTGGCAGGGCGCGGCAGCGCCAGCACAGGCTTGGCAGAGCGGCTGAGGGAGCCTATTATGGCATCATCCATAATGTGAAACACCCCTGAGCCCTGCGTCCTGACTTTTCATTTTGTTTTTACTCCGTCACCAGCGCCTTTGCCTAGGACTGTTTGAAAAATGAACTTGAAGTAGTTGCTGACGCTCAACTCGCACAGCATGCGGGCGTCGGTTTGTGCCAGTAAGTCGGGGGTGGACATGTCGATGCCGTTAACTTGGGCCAGGCCGGTGATGCCAGGGCGGGCTGCGTAGACGCCGTGGGCGGTGCGGGATTGGGTGAGGTCGTGCTGGTTAAACAGGCCGGGGCGTGGGCCTACTAGGCTCATGTGGCCCAGAAGCACGTTCCACAGCTGGGGCAGCTCGTCGAGTTTGGTGCGGCGCAGCACCGCGCCCAGCGGGGTAATGGACGAGCTGCTGGCCAGGTGCGAGGCCACATGCGCCGTATCGCGCCGCATGGTCCGAAACTTGACCAACACAAACGGCCGCTGGTGGCGCCCAACCCGCTCTTGGCGCAGCAGGGGCGCGCCGGTGTCAAATAAGCCCAGCGCATACAACACCAGCAGCAGCGGCCACAGCCCCAGCAGGCCCACTCCAGCCAGCAGCACGTCGAGCAGGCGCAGCACTGCTCGGGTGGCCAACGGCATGCAGTGGGCCGTTGCCAGGGTGCAGGTAAACATGGCGGCCAGCTGCTGCTCCATGGTCACCACCGGGCGCCAGCCCAGCAGAGTGCGGGCCTTGGAGGCGTCTACCTGCAGGTTGCCCAGCAGGCGGTCGGCCACGGCGCGCTTGCCCAGCAGCGTGGCCCCTGCATGCATCAGCCGAGCTGGCACCGGCACCAAGCGGCTGGGGCAGCCTGCGGCTTGGGCCACCTTGCGCAGCAGGGTGGTGGTAGAAACATCTTGCCCATCGGCTACCACAAACACCTGGTTGGCCGCCTGGGGCGAGCGCTCGCGGTCTGCACACAGCAACACCAGGTTCACCAAGTTGTCTATCGCCACCAACGAGCGCTGGTTGTGCACTGCACCCAAAGGCAGAGGCAGGCCGCGCTGCACCCAGCGTACCAAGTTACCAAAGTCGCCTGGCGCATTGGGGCCATACACCAGCGGTGGGCGAATGATAACCACCTCCATGCCTGTTTGAGTCGCCAGTGCGAGCAAGGCATTTTCAGCTTCGAGTTTAGAAACGGCATACGCATTGTGGGGCTTGGGTGCGTCTGCCTCGGTAAACGGGGTGGCGTTTTGGTTGCCATTGACACCAATGGAGCTTAAAAACACAAACCGGCGCACCCCAGCCGCTACTGCTTGCTCAGCCAGGCGCAGCGTGCCCTGCACATTCACCTCGCGGTAGGCGGCCAGGGCATCGACAGCCTGCTCCCGCATCACATGGGCGCGGGCTGCGCAATGCACAACAACCTTAACACCTTCAAGTGCAGGCATCCAATTGGTGCTACTGCCAATACTTTCAATAGCAATTAATTTATGGTCATCACGAAAATCAACGATCTTCACCAAGTCCCTGGCACACAAAACAAGAGACGGCACATCCTCGCGTGTAGACTTGGCCAAAGATCGGCCAATAAATCCACCTGCACCAGTTATTAAATACATACAATCAAGGTTGATGTTAAGCTTTTTCAATAGACTCAATGTAGAAGTTCGCAAGCAGCTTAAAGTCTCTATTTTTAATCAACCAAGAACGACCTCTCGCTCCCATTAGATCCAAATCAAAAGGATCCATCGAAGAAATCTCAACCACCTTATTTGCCAACGCGATGTGATCCTCTGCAGGCGTAAAAAAGCCACACTCAGCCTCATTAACCATTGATTTAAATCCGCTGTAAGAAGCAATAATAGGCCGCCCTGAAAGCATATAATCAACCACCTTATTCAAAGACTGCCCATAATGCCAAACTTTAGATTTATAGGTCGAAAAATAAACCAAGCTTGATTTACTTAAAACCGAATGAACCTGCGCCTTAGAAACCTTGGGCGCAAATACCACATTTTTAAGATGTTTAAACTTCTTCTCATACTCAGCCCTGAGATTGCCATCACCGACAATTACAAACCTTATATTTTCATTTTCGACGATTAATTGAGCTGCAGCAAATAACGTCTCAAGGGCATTCGTTATACCAATAGTACCTGCATAAACAACATTAAAATATTTGTTGTTCAGATATTTCTCAAGATAGCTATCCGGAATACTCGCACCTTGCTTCAGCATTTCCACACTAACACCCATTGGAATACAGATAACTTTATCATTATCCCCAATTATATTTTTGACATGCTCCTGCAAATTCGGCATTGTTCCGACAATCAAATCTGAATACTTATATCCCAAATATTCAATGATTGCCAAGGTCATCACAAATGGGTTCCACTTACTGTAACCACCCTCTTCAATAATAGTCAATGGCCATATATCTCTTATTTCAAAAATCAATTTTGAACCAAACCTCCACCGTAACAAAAACCCATTAATTATTGTAAGCAGGGATAAACTCGATATAATAATCGCATCAGGCTTCTCAATTGTCAATTTTTTTAGTAATAGAAGCCTCCATTCAAAGTGAATCCAGTTTAATATTCTAAATACAGAACTGGCATTTTTATATTTAAATGTTTTAACCCAAACCATATTTACACCATCAACATTTTCAGAGAAATAATTTCCCTTGAACTCAGGGCAGTTAGCCAAATGATTAGAGTCAGAACCAAAAGCAGTTACCACAACACCACACGAAACAAAATCTTTAAGCAAAAACCACGCCCGCGTTCCAATATCACTCCTATCACCTGGTGCAAAATATTTTGAGATATACCATACTGATTTCATATGCTATCCGTTTCGTTTTACCTGCAAAGCTTTGGGATAGCATTAATCACCGGAATCACTTTGTCAAACTCCATGCCAATGGCATCCAAGTACCACTTGATATTGGGATAACGTGGGCGGTTCTCATCATCCACCAACACAAGCGCTTCTTCGCGGGTCATGTCGCCTTCCCGGATCTGATTACTGCGGAAGGTATCGTGTTCGGTAAAACCCGCTACGGTGTAATAGATGTAGTTGTAAATGGCGGCGGTGCCATCACCAATGCGCCAAGTGGTATTGGTGTCTGGCGCGGTTTCCCAGTCGTATTGGTTGATCAGCGTGTCGTCAATGATCTTTTCGTCCCAGCGCCAGTAATCAAAGATGTGGTGGTAGTCCGTTCTCTTGTTGAAGCTGCGGTAGTACTCACCCGACAAGGTATCCCATAGCGAGCTGTTGAAATAGCCGGGGCTTTGCAACATCGCTTTCAATCGCAGCCATTGGTAGCGTAGTTGTTTCAATGCTCCGCTGGAGTAGACCCTTTCTTCTTCAAAGTCAGGCGGCACCCCCAAAAAACCAGCTTTAAAGTAAGTCACCTCCAAGGGGTTCACCCCCCAGAGGTTCAGCGAAATACCGGTTTGCTGCTTCACCGTCTCAACATGGCGGAAAAAGTGTTTATCGCCCGCCGTGAGAATGCTCACCATACCCAAGTGGGGCGATTTCAGCCATGCCTGCAAATTCATGGCTATGTTGCGGCGCTTGAGTGCAATGTCATCGGCCACTATGATGTTTTCAATGCCCATCTGCGCGCACATGCGGCTGATGTTGCGGCGACCCAAATCAGTCACCATGCCCCAGTCATAGGTGTAGGTGATGGGCTTCATCTTCAGCTCTTTGGCAATCAGGTGCAGACCATAGCAGCTGTCTCGCCCGCCCGAAAACGGCACGATGCAATCATCGCCATGAACCCGTCGAAACGGCTCCACCAAATTGAACAACTGCTCCACGGGCTTAGACTTGTTACGTGGTTTGTATTGATGGCAGTAGTTACAAATGCCCGCTTCGTCAAAGCGAATGTAAGGCATGGTCTCGGGCAAGATGCAACGTGCGCAACGGCGCAAGTTGTAGCGCTTGTATTCCAGCATTGCCTCTTCGGCCTTGTGCGTGCCCAAGCTCGGAATCAGGTTGGTCGTTCGCTGCGCATGCTCGTGAATGGTGGGGTCGGCTGTGGCCACTGGAATGTCCAACACCAAGCCATCAGCCCTCACTTGTATAACCGTTTCACAATTGAGCTGCGTGAGCGGGTAGCATTCTGACGCAAAGTAGTGCACTCCGCCTTTGACGCCGTGGTAAAGGCTGCCATTGTTAGAAAACAAACACAGCTTGCCAAACTTGGGTAATGCCAAGGCGCAAGCCACTACGCCCTTACACAACCCCAGCACACTGCCAGCTATATCTTCCACCAGCCCACCTCTTTCAAGGTGGTCGGCCGCAATGGCAGCGATGATTTCGGTGTCAATCTCTTGTTTTGGGGTTTTGCCCAGCTGGCCCCACAGAAGCTCGTGGTTTACCACAATACCGTTGTGGATCACACATACCCCATCGCGATACACCGGTTGGTTGTCAGCCAGGCCATTGGTGATCAAACGGCTGTGACCCATGACAACACCTTTAGTAGTAATACTTACCCGCTTGAGCAAAGCAGTAATGGCCGTGTTGGCACGGTGAAGGTCATACTCTTGGTAGTTGCTTATAAACAAACCACTGGAATCTCTCCCTCGCTGCTCTGCATGATGGGTCAGCAGGCCAATCTCATTTTCTTTAATTATCTTATTTGAAATAATCCCAAAAATTCCACACATTTTTTTCCTTTAGTTAAAAAAATAGGACAGAGAACGTCAATAAATCGGATTAGTTTTAAGGATTTCGCATAACACACTTTAATTAAATTGACCTGCCCTCCGAGCCGTACCACTGAATTAGAAGTTGGTCTGCAGTGTCAAGGTTATTCAAAAACTGGATGATTGATGTTTGCCGCAGCACATGAATTCATTCGGTACTGTTGCGCGAACATAGCCGGTAGTATCCAACCCAAACTGCTGTACGGCCTGACTTCTTTGTAGTCTCTGCGCCACTCAGCGATGCACTCCCTGGCCTGTGGTAAGGTCTCAACCATTGCTCGTTCAGGCACTCGGCACGAAACTTTACACTGAAGGTCTCGATGTAGTCGTTTTGCATGGGTCGTCCCGGCCGAATCAAGATATAGCACAGGCAATGCGCCGTTATTCAGTCAACAGTTACTCGATAAAAAATATTAAGTAAATCAGTTATTTGCAAGTGTCGATTAGCGGCGTGTAACTTTTGTGTAATCTTTGGCACGAAAACAAGCTTCCTTATAGTTGAATTAAGTGCATACCTTGCTTAAATTTTACTTTTTTTCGATACACAGGATGCGAATGAATAATTAAGTCAAATTTTACCTCACAACACCGTCTAAACATGTTCAAAGTACCATTAAAGGCTCTCAGTAAGCCAAATAAATTACGAATTCTTAGTCGAAGTAAGGCGCCAAAAGGTTATTCACTTGAAATCTGCTTCCAGCAACAGATAAATGATCATCGTCTGCGTATAGCAAAGAGCCGTTCTCGTCGAATATTATACATTTATCGCTTCGACAAAAGACAGGGATGCTATCAATATAAGTAATATTTCGAAGATTAGAAAAACTCTTACGATATTCCGCCTGTCTAGCATAAACAGTCTCTTTGAGTAGAGTACATTTTTTTGTTACTACCTTAAATGGGCGTGCCAAACAAGACTCGGGGTGAAAGTTAAGTTCTGGATTCTCACCAACATAAAAAATAGTCTTATCTTTTGACTTAAGTCGATCGAATGAACTTTGAGCAGAATTAAAAAATTGATGTAAAGGAATACTAGACACACCCAGCTTCTTATCACCAGACAAAGGCTCAGTGTTGGTAGTGTAACTAGGCCCTCTGGTAAAAACAAATATTTTCTTAATATCTTTCTTACTTTCAACAACCTTAAGTAACTGCTCTACTCTATCTGTACAAGCATCTAACTCAGTTTGATTATTACCTGTTGGACTCCCTAAAAATGGTGGACAACCGCTGTTGGCAAGAAGCACAGTATTCTTTCCACGAGAAGCTAGAAATTCCGAAATTCCAGGATAAGCTACATGTGCGTGACTATCACCAATCACAGCTACCGTCTCATCAGAACTTACATTAGTAAAACGACAATACGGGAATAATGGTGATTTTAAATCAACGTATGACAAACAAGCATCGTCAGAAGCTGGTGTTCTTAAAAGTTCATTAGTATTATTTACAAAACCTTTTATCCTACTTCTAGAAGCATAGCCATCCTTGATGTAAGTGGTGTAGCCAAGAATACCCATTAGAGCCATAAGCACGACAAGTACCCATATCTTAGCTTTTCCACCTTTACCTAAGCGTATAGGACGTTCTACAAGCTTATATGTAAGCCAAGCTAACAGTATAGAAAGCACTACTGCCGCAATACGTATGCTACGATTTGGCACTACGCTTTCTACTATTCGAGCGAAAGATAACAGCGGCCAATGCCACAAGTAGAGAGGGAAGCTGATTAAGCCAAACCAAACAACAATCTTATTAGAAAGTATCTTTCGATTAATCCACGCTTTAGGGCCAGCAAGAATAATAAAGATTGCGCCTAAGACAGGGATAACAGCCCACTTTCCGGGAAAGCTTATCTCTTTGGTGATTCTCCAAAATCCATACGCCAAAAGTAAGCTACCAACGAAAGCAATAAGGTTAGACAGCGTCTTACCATCCGCCTCAACAGACTCTCTATAGATTACTTTGACAAGCCAACCATCAATCCTTAAAGTATATGAATAGTAGGCATTCTTCTTGTAGATTGCGAACCAGGCCAAAAGACTTCCGCTCAACATCTCCCAAAATCTAGTTTGAGGCGAGTAGAAGGTTGCGACTGCGTCCTGCCTAATGCCTTTTAGATTAAGACTGAAAGAAATTAACGTAACAATGACGGTTAATGTAAGAAGGTTGAATTTCCGCTTCCAAGCAAACCATAAGACAAACGGCCAGACAATGTAAAATTGCTCTTCAATCCCTAAGCTCCATAGATGTAGCAATGGTTTAGTTTCTGCGGAATTGTCGAAGTAGCCTGCTTCACTCAATAAAACCAAATTTGAAACAAAACCAGCACCTGCAGCAATGTGCTTACCTAACTGCTTGTACTCATCCGCAAGCAGGGCAAACCATCCAAAAGCAAAACTTGCTATGAACACCAACAACAAAGCCGGGAAGATACGCTTAATGCGCCTAGCGTAGAACTCAGCAAAGCTGAATGTTCCCTTATCTAGGTTATCAAAGATGATTGTGGAAATCAGAAAACCAGAGATAACAAAGAAAACGTCAACACCAACAAATCCCCCCTTCATCCAAGATGGGAAAGCATGAAAGGCTACAACGGACAGCACAGCGACAGCTCTTAAGCCGTCTATGTCGGGACGATACTTTGGATGTGACAAATGATGTTTCGGTGTTGTCATTGCAGCTAGACTAACTGTAGCTGGCACTTGCCAAGCCTAGGCGACGGGGTAGAATATAAAAAACTTCTAAAGTTTATATCTCGATATGACTGCAGGATTCAATGACTCACCCCACTCCAACTTGTGAGAGGAGTTCCAATACAGCTTGCATTTGCCACCATCATCGTATTTATCCTTTTAACCAGCTTATTAGTAGTCACATTTATACTGATTTATTTGCTACGCATTAAAAAAAGAATGAAAATCCCCAAAACTATTCCGTGTGTCATCATTGAAGTTGGCAAATCAGCACTAGTTATTAAAGAATGCATTGGAATTATAAGTATTGAAATAGAGAACCATATAGGCATACTTTTATACGCCAGCGAATCATAAATACGCAAAATAAGTCCAAAAATAAGACCATACAACAATATACCCAAAAAACCGGAGTGCATATATCCAGCAACAATGAAAGAATTATTCGCATGACCTGAAGGCTCACCAATGTACCGACTTATCATTTCCGCCGCATTGACGTCATATGGATATTCAATAAAAAATGACATAAAATTCTGAGACCAGAAGATGAATTTATTGTCCTGAAAAAATTCTATATAAATAAACGACAGATAAGCAGGAACAAAAAAATTTCGCCTAACAAGCAAGGAAAATACAAAAAGGTCATCAAACAACAAATAAATAAAAACCGAACAAATACAAACCATAAATAAAACAAGCGGCATTACATATAGTTTTGAATTATTTGAAAATGCATATTTTACAAATAAAATTAAAAAGGGATAAAAAACAATTCCTTTTGCTGACGTAACACCATAAAAAAATACATGCAAAACCATAATCAAGAAAGCAAATAAATATTTTTTATACAAAAAACAGATTGCAAGCAAAAACGGAGCAGCAACGCTTGAGGCCCAAGAAATAATATAAGAAAAGATTCCAACATTGATTATTCCATTAACATCATCTCTGTAATTATATACAAGATCCATATTAATGTTGAATTTACCAATACCGCCTGATATTACCATCCAAATACTGGCAGCAAAAACAATCAACAAACACATACCCACAGGAAAATATCGAGGAAAATTAAAATAATTGATTTTAACGCAAGGAAACATCCGGACCAGAAGTATTATAGGCAAAATAGAAAAAATAAGATAAAATTTATCTCGCGACGAACCTGACCAACAGAAGAAAACAATTATAGGCGTAAGCACAAAAAATACCATATAACAAATATAAAAATCTGATGGTTTTTTTAATTGAAGAGGCATAAATTGCAAAATAAAAATATAAAAAATCCAAGTCTCTATTAGTCTAATGATGTTAAATTCGTATAAAAAACCAGCATATTCATAATACGGAAACAATACATACGCATATGAAATATCAAGAGATATTCTGTAAACAACAGAACAAAACATAAAGAGCAAATAATTTGAATTAAAGAATGCCTTCATTGAAATTAGTTTAGTTTACTATATCGAGCCAATAAATAATTCTTTAAAAATATATGTTTGCAATTCTATTTTTAAGCACTTAGAAGAAATTTACAAGAATAATATTTTGAGCAATAATTATTACTCAATAATTTTGATAATTTTTCCCCAACAAAATGGACTCGTAATAGGATCGTTCCTCATCTTTTAAAAGCGAGCAATTATGCCAAAGCAATGTAAAGTTACCCTTATAAAATTCACAAATCGATTTTAAATGCATGATTTTTTCAAATCCTTTAGAGCTAAGACCAAATTTCATATACCCAGTTATTGTACCGTCCATAACTATGAGAGGTCGAATTCGAATAGTCAACAACTTATCATTATTTATATCAAATCCCGGGTAATCAAAGCATGTACCGCATCTAAAACCTACATGATCTGCATAACCCAATGTCGTATCATATGCTATTTTCGCAGCATCCAAAGAAATTAATGTATCTTGATGGATCCACCTCAAATAATGCATTCTTGATCCAATGGACTCCTGTTTTATATTAAGGTCATTTAAAACTTTTCTGAGTTGTTTAGCCTCATTAAAAATTATATTTCGGTCCTTACTACTATTGTAACTTGGATGCAGTCCAACCTCATGACCTCGCTCTTTAATTTTTTGAATCAAATTTACTACTGATCGATTATTTATTTCATAGTCCGAATCATATCTTTTCGAAGTATTACCGCACAAAAAATAAAATGCACTCTTAATATTGCAAGCCTCCGAAACAGCCATTATGTACTCAAAAGTATTGAATGGATCTCGACTATACAATGTCTCGGCTGTTTTATATCTTATTAATGGACCCATATATATACTAGAAATTTTTTTATATTTCACCAAATCAATAACAATATTCAATGCCAATTTGGTTATTGAATTAAATCCAAAACGACTTGGTCTATCAACATCATGCGATAAGAGAAAAGAAAAAGTATGTTTTTTAAGTTCAATTGAAGGCATAGTAATTTTCAACAATTCTCCAATCACGCTCAACCACTCATCAACAATTGGACGCTCAAGGTAATTATATTTAAATGCGTGTGATTTACTTGCCGGGAATCTCCCATGAACGTCAAGACAATCTTTTCTACTTTCTTCAATTCGTAAGAACATCCAGTAAATTAAGCCTATGATATCATAACGGACAAAAGTTGAATTTTTTATAAAACATATTAAAGGACTTTGTAATTTTAATGCGCCAGGGGCTATTAATGTCAAATTCAAGAGGGAATACCGACCTTCTGAATTTGCATTCCAGTAAGCACATGGAAGGTCAGATGCGTTTTTGCAACTAACGGGAAAATCTGATGGAAAATGAATTCCTGCATTAACTCCATCTATTTTTAATAAATACCCCAATTCACATCTTTGCAACAATAAGTCATCATTAAATCTCTCTTTTAAAATTTTTTCAACCCATTTTAATGCATTATCTGTAATCATAAGATTTTAGAAGTTTTTTAATTAATTAATAATTTTGTATCATTAGTAATATTTATAAATTTAATAAGTTAAATATTTTAATTATGATTTTATCGTTATTTTTCTAAATAAAGAATTTAAATTACTTTTATTTGCCGCCATTAAAAAATTTTTGGCTTACGATAATATCGTAATGAGTTAGCAAGACTTCTGGCAGAACTTGAACAAGGAGCCGCAGCCGCTAACCAATATTACTTGACTAGTTAATTCTTTTGTCGTCATGCGGATGAAGCAACTGGAACTGATTGCGCCGCGCAGACTGCGAACCAATACATGCCCCGTTCACCACTAGATCTCGAGAGTACATGGTGTGAGCATACGCTTCTTATAGATGTAGTTCAGCCCGACCGAATAGGCGAAATATTGTTCGAGTCCTCGCTGCATCGTTTGTTCGCCATGCTGAGCAGTGTCGAGCGCATTATCGACCGAACCAGTAGCGAGCGCTTTTGACACTTGCAGTACGTACACTATCTGTCCAAACAAATCTTGACCATTGTCAACAACAGGACTCAACAAAGGGTTGATACTCAGGAAAGACAATATCATGAATTTTAAGCCTCACCGGCCAAACGCCCTTGTGGTAAATTTTAAAAACATCCGATTTGTTCTCATCCGGAGTTTTAAAGTCCTAGCGGGCACTACTACAAAGCTTTTATTGCATCCTTTCGCAATGAAAAATAATATCCAGCAATATAATCAATAACATACATAATACACTGCTGCCCGACAAATAATATAAGAAAACTTTTAAATGTAAGTGAATTGGCAATTGTCAAATAACAAATAATAGCAGTTGTCAAAGTTCTTAAGGCATGCCAAAATATAATATACAATGATGCCTTTACAACAAGACTACCCTTATCTAATGGCGTTGAAAGAAATGAAAATAAGGCACTCACACAAAGATATTTAGCATATTCACCAGTATCCCTCCATTCTTCACCGAAAGCGATAGGATAAAGAATAGGGGATACAATGAAAATCAATGTATATACCGGCAATCCAATTACAATCAAATTAAATGATGTTTTTTTCCATAAATGGTCAAAAGATCCAACAAGATTATATTCCCTTGCAGCTCTTTGATAATATACTTGGCCGATTGCATTTCCTATTAGACTTGTAGGGAGACTTAATGTCGCTGCAACTAAAGCATATTGACCAAGTACACTACTACCATACATTTTCTCAATCATCACTACCGGGATCATTGTACCGAACAACATCAAAAAGTTTGATAAAGTCGCAGAAATACTTATTTTACAGTATTTTTCAAAAATTCTAATTATTGAAAGCCATAAATTAATATTATTTTTTTTAATATCACCAATAGAAAAAAATTGTTGCAAGTATATTATTTTAACAAAGTATCCTAATATAAATGAATAAATTAACCAGCTCTCTAGTTTGCATAATATTGCTCCACCAATGGATGAGATTGCAAAAAAAAGTTTATTTATAATCTCAGAATTTCCTGAAATTTTAAATTCACCCTTCCTTTGGATTTTAAAAAGCATGAGATTACTTACACATATTAATATTGAAGCAACCGGTATAGCTATAATCCAATATTCTTTCTGCCCATCTCCAATTAAATTAACTAGATTATCATGTAGAAATACTATAGATAACGCATAGCAAATAATCCAAAATAAACACAGTGCTAAAGCAATAATTATTATTGAATCAGCCTCTTCTTCCTGTTTGGGTAAATTAATCAAATATTCCAAACGAAGAGTTATCACTGATATTACAATTGCGGTAATTTGCAAAAAAATTGTTTGTTCGCCAAATTCTTTAGGGGCATATAATCGTGTGATAATTGGAAGTGACATCAAATTGATCAATTGAGCAACCCCATTACCATAGGTTTGCCACATTATATCACCGACATATTTTGATTTTTTAATTAGTTTAACATAATATTTAATCATTTGTTTTTTACAATTAATAATATCTATTATTTAATTTATTTTAGTTCTTATCTGCTATTTTTTTCTTAAGATATTATTTAAATTTTTAACAGCAGCACATAGCCTAAAGAGTTTGCGGATGCTTGGAGGATGGATTACTATCTTTTTTTTAGTTTTGACGGCTCCCATGATTAGCTAA
>JACCDH010588357.1_pt1 | contig 13502 bp, 10 predicted proteins | sample 7442481 | NCBI WGS metagenome assembly JACCDH01 (sample SAMN15323433, study PRJNA562643) | freshwater metagenome | isolation source: river surface water | place: USA:Blue River Watershed | collected 2017-08-15
GCAAAGCTTTCGGCATCACTTCCCGATAGGAGGGCAAACACACGATTGCCGCACTAGCAAACAAGGGAATCATATCACCTACATGACCCAACCACTCAATAACTCCATCTAATTGCCAAGCTTCCAATTCTTCGGGTGATATAGCACTCGGATTATCATAATCTGCAGCGCCTGCGAGCAAAAATCTCCATTCGGGTTCGACACTATGAATAAACTTGGCCGCCATAATAAACTCAATGATACCTTTGTCTCTTATCATGCGGGCTGGTAGCAATACGATTTTTTCTTTAGCAAAGACTGAGCAACCAACATAATTTGTTAGGTTTACGCCTGAACCAGGAATCAACACCACTTGTTTCTTCGCAGCTAGAGAACTGTCTATGATTAATTGTTGGTCGTCTTTATTTTGAACAATCACGCGCAAATTTGGGTGCCCAAATGAAAAGTGGGCAACAGCTTGATATGCCATTCTAACCAACCATCTCCGGAAGCTTGATTTTTTGGAAATGGTGAATGCATATCCCATACCAGAAACAGCTAAGACAAGCCCTTTCGAGCCACTGAATCGAGCGGCAAGACCTCCGTACAATATACCCTTTGGGGATGCACAGTGAATGATATCTGGTCGATATCGAAAAATACCCCAAATTAACTGGGTCAATCCAAATATTTCCTCAAGGGGATTAATTCCTGCGCTACGAAAGCTAACTTTTTTGTGAATAATTCCGGCTTCACGAAGTGACTTATCTGCGAAGGCTTCCATTAACGCACTACCAGGTTGACCAGTAAACAACCGTACTTCACAACCTTCCTGCAATGCGCGCATAGCAAGAGGCAAACGATGAGATACAAAAAATGCCTGATTATTTACAATAAAAGCGATACGCTTAAGAGGCAGTTTCATTTTCTAGCCAAGCCTGAAACATAAGTACATTCCATAATTGATATTGCCAGTTTCGAACCCCGGATAAATGCTCAGTCCACTTTATTCGAATTAGCCTTGGATCAAAGAACCCCTCTTGGCAAAGGCGTCTCTCATTCAACAACTCCTCTGCCCACTCACGAAGTGGACCTCGCAACCAGGAGTCAATTGGAATACCAAACCCCATCTTAGGTCGCTCTACCAATTCTTTGGGTACATATTTATACAAGACCTGGCGCAAAATCCATTTTCCTACCCCATCTTTTAGTTTTAGAGACTGCGGCATCCTCCAAGCAAACTCAACAACTCTATGATCCAAAAACGGGACCCTCCCCTCTAACGAAACGGCCATTGCCGCTCGATCTAGTTTCACCAAGATATCATCAGGCAAATAGCTGATTGAATCAATTAGCATCATTTTTTGAACGTTATCAAACCCCCTAAGTACAGGGAACACTTGATCAACATAAGTTAATGGCTCCGAAGCTCCTAGAACCAACTCTTCTGGTCGCCAATGCGACACAATCCCAGCATATAGACTATCTATGCTATTCGATGTCAAAACGTCAGCACCTTTATACAACTTATCCCCAATATTTGCCATACGCAATGATGAGGGCAGGATTGGATTAATAGGGGAGAAAATCTTATTCCACATGCTTGGCGATAATCCATAGATTGCTTGAGCAATAGTTGATCTAACAATTTCAGGCAATCTATCCAACCTACCCCATAGATTATCAACAAAAACGTATCGGTTATATCCTGCAAAAAGCTCATCTCCACCATCCCCAGATAGAGATACTGTTACCTTTTTTTTGGCTAATTGAGACACCAAAAAGGTAGGAATCTGGGATGAATCCGCAAATGGTTCACAAAATATTTGAGGTAACTTGGGGATAAGACTTAAAGCTTCTTTAGACGTCACATAAAGCTCAGTGTGATCCGAACCTAAATGTCTTGCAACCGCTTGGGCATACTCAGCTTCATTATGACTTTTCTCATTAAATCCAATAGTAAATGTTTTAATGGGTTGCGCTGAATGGGATTGCATTATTGCAGCAATTGTTGTTGAATCAATTCCACCAGACAAAAAAGCTCCGACGGGAACGTCAGCTACCATCTGTTGGGATACAGATGATTTAAGCAATTCATCCAACTGACTCACAGCATCTTGAGGATTTCCTGAAAACGAATCTGAATTACCTGAAGCTGCCACATTAATCATTGACCAGTAACTTTCTATTTTTGGATTCCTACTTTCCAATGAAACTTGCAATAATGTTCCTGGCATCATTTTATAAATACCGCAAAAGATACTATGAGGACCAGGGACATAGCCGTAGCGCATGAAAAGGCAAAGTGATGCACGGCTTATTTCACCCTCAAAAGACGGATGTTGTTTTAAGGCATTAAGTTCCGAACCAAAAATAAATGCAGCTTCACCACCAGAACCTTGCCAGCCGTAATAAAGAGGCTTTTCTCCAATTCGATCTCGTCCTAGCGTCAACTTTTTGAGATACCGATCCCAAACAGCAAACGCAAACATGCCAATGCAGCGCTCTATGGTTGACTTTATACCCCAGATCATGAACCCAGCCAATAACGTTTCTGTATCAGTGCCGGTTAGCCAAACATTTTTATTATTGCTGTCTATTTCATCACGTAATTTTAAATGATTATAAATTTCGCCATTAAATATTAATACGTATCTGGAGTCTTTAGAGATCATTGGCTGCCGTCCTGAGGCAGTTGTATCGAGAATAGATAAACGGCGATGCGAAAATCCAATCCGGCTTTCTTGGTTACACCAGACCCCAGATTGATCAGGGCCACGACTTATTAATGCCGCCCCCATGTTTTCTAATATTTTTGGCGAGTTATATGAATCGCCTCCAAGAAATCCAGAAATTCCACACATTATGTATTAGTAAATAAAAAAAAGAGATAAGAGTAAGTGAAAATCATTTAACAATAATTACCTTTAATAAGAAAAATAAAGGGATGCAAACAACAAATAGAGGCCTACACAAAAAAACCCACCTCAACTTATTTAGAATTTATCTCATAAAATTGGCATATCGAAAACTATCAAATCGAAATAAAGTACTTTTAGCCCAACCTACCTCAGTAGCAATTAGAAAAGAAGATAGTTCATTTCTTACATCCGTAGTAAAAAGCTCAATACCCCACGCTGAATTTACAAAAACAATAACTGAATAAGATTAGTATTATTTGCTTGGATTATTATCCTTAAACGCGAGAGCAACCCAATATGGCGCAGATTCTGAGAATCTAATATTTTTGAACCCGCTTTTTTTTAGCATTTCATAAATTTCTTGCTTTGTATATCGATGCTCTATAGGCGTTCCAAATCTATCGAGCGCATCTGTTCGCATACAGTAGAACTTTTTATCTTTGTAGTAAGAGAGTGGAATATTGTCGACAGTCATTCCAACCTTACAAAGAGCTGCCGAAATTTGGGCAAGCGGAAAATACACAAAAACCGCAATTACCTGAGAAACAATATATCTCAACCAAAACGGAGCCCTAGAAATACAAATTCGAAATAGATTAGAAATCTTCCAAATATATTTATACATCTTAGGCTTATTATCCAATCCATAATATAAGTAAACTAAAAATGGGGCTCCAGGTTTTAAACATCTTGCGATAGATTTAATGCCATCAAAAGTATTAGGTATATGATGCAAAACCCCCAGAGAATAAGCAAAGTCGAGTGTATTCTCAGCCAAATCAATATCACATATATCAGAGTTAAGGTATTTGACATTGCTGAATTTTGATAAATTTTTTCTAGCAACGTTTAACGCTTCAGAGCTTGCATCTAACGCATACAATAAAGAACATTTTGGCGCGACAAAGCTTGCCCATCTACCGCTTCCACATCCCGCATCCATACATACAAAATTAGAGGGGAGCATTTCAAATGAAAAAATATTGAAATACTCATCAAAAATTTTTTTTAGATCTTGTTCATTAACATCTGAATGATCAAATTTTGACCACTCTTGACCAAAGTTCATTACAGTTCTTTTATCCATAGCTACTTACACCTGTAATTTATCAAATATTTTTTTGCAATAGAGTCTATAGAATAAATTGAATTAATTCTTTTTCGTAACTCTACAGTTATTTCAAAACGACTAACAGGATCATCGATATACTTTATCAAAAGATTCTTGTAAGCATCCACAGTATTAGCATTAGATACCAATGCTCTACTACCCATTATCTCTGCACAATCACCAACATCAGCGGTAATAGGACAGGATCCACACGCCATTGCCTCGCCCAAAATATTGGGGAATGATTCTGCCAAAGAAGGTAATATCAAAAAATCTAAGCTACACAAAATATCAATCGTGTCATTAAGTTCTCCAAGTAAAATTACACGATCTCGTGGTAAGTTGTTAGAACCTTCAATCAAATCTTGATTACCCCACACAACATTTGTACCAGCCATGACAAAATACATCGATTCCTTTAGTGGCAGCATATTAGCCACGAGCTCTAAAAAAATTTTATGATTTTTAAAAGGGTCATATCTTCCAATCATTCCAATAATGACAGCATCGATTGGGATTTGGTTTTTGATTCTAAATCGTGCGTGCGAAGCCACACTAAACTTGTATCTTGTAAGATCAAACCCATTTGGAATATGCTTCAATTTTTTTGGACTATAACCAATACCCTTATGTACATCAATAGCACTCTTTGAATTGGCAAAAATTTTCTTGGGAACCACATAAGAGAAAGCAGCACAAAAATATCTCAATAAAATTGTAGTTTTACTTGTTACATTAAATGGCAATTCAGCACTGCGAATACCCCAAAAAATGTTAGTTACCCCCGCGATTCTTCCCGCGATACCGCCTATGAAATCGGAATGATACATCCAAGTATGAATTACGTCAGGCCTGATTTTTTTTATCGCAAAAATAAGATTTATGAGGTTTTTCAGAGAAATGAATGGGTTATAAGTGAATTCAAAAAAATAGAACTTGGCATTACATAAAGCATTCGGGATGTAAGTCTTCTTATCAGGCTTTATAATAAATATAGACACCTCGTGACCTAGCTTTAATACACTTGAAGCTAGAAGAGTCAGGGCTCGCTCCGCCCCACCTTTCCTAAAGTTTGTGATGATAAACACTATTTTCATATGACATCTAGTAATAGGACTATATAAGGTAGCATAGTGATTATTAAGATATAAAGAAAGTCTATTTTTTTTGCCCTACATAATTTAAATGTATAAATGATATACGGAGGAAGTGCAGTCACAAAAAGTCTCGTTAAGTCGATTTCAAAAAATGGGGCGATTAATAATGAAAGATATATCCCCATTAATAAAAACCAAAAGTATCGTAACTCTTGCGAAGGCGGATTTCGTAATAACCTTATAAATGGGTATAAGGACAGCAAAGCAATCTTAAAACTAAACTCATAATTCATCACTAATGATTCTCTAGTCACAAACGAATCAATTATGATTTCTTTTATATAAAAAGAAATTGAGATAAAAATAATTACAATTGAAAGCAGAAGGAATTTATTAAGCTTTGATAATATTGCTTGATAGAGTGCGACTGGTGCCATAAAAACATAACTACTATAGTGAACTAATACTGAAACGTAAGGTAAGAATTTATTACGATTAGCAAATGATAAGCAAAGAATAGCGCAAACAAGTGCAGATCTTAGCTGTCCAAATACCAAAACCTGGAAAAATGGATTTATTAAACAAAGAACAAGTAGCGGCAAACCCACACGGCAGTAAATACAAAAGACTATTATCAAAAATGATGTTAGCGAAATGATATCGATTACAAACCATGGCGCAATAAAACTCTTCGACGCAACAAACAATAATCCCTCCCAGCCAATTTCACCAAAGAAAAAGTTGCTCAGGACGACTTGTGAAATGAATTCAAAACCGCTAATATCGGTATATACAGTAACTCTTTCGATGTAACTTAATCTATCTTCATAATAACCATAATTAATACACACTCCATATAAAAGTATACTTGTTAAAAAAATTATGGAGAACTCAAAGCATTTTGATTTTTTTATAAACATAATTCGGAATTAGCATAATAATGATTTGTTTGGCAGATTGATATACTACTGCTGGATAACTAATAAAAGAATTATGTCTAAATCGAGCTCTTATACTATTTGCGAGTTGCCTCCACTTTTTTTGACTACTAATTCCATCATCAGCCCACACCCAATCTACGAGTGGCTCAGCAATTGTATGAATCGCATATTTTTTATACATTCTCATCCATAATTCAAAATCCTGAGATGTATCAAACGTTTCGTCATAGCCTCCAATCTCTAAAACTGCGTTTTTTTCAAACATTGCAGATGAATGTGCAAATGGATTTACTAACAAACAATTTTCGATTTCATTTAACTTCATAGCCGGCATGAGCACATAACCCTCTTTATTAAGGACATTAGCACTAGATCCAACAAGCTTGATTTTTTTGTTCGAGCGAAGTATGTCAACCTGAGTTGCAACTCTTTTTTGGTGAGCAATATCTCCGCAGTCAAGCCTAGCAATGTATTCACCGGAGCAATTAGAAATTCCAATATTTAATGATTTAGTCAATCCAAGATTCGATACATTACTAAATATCTTTAGCCTTTTCCCGAAGATAGATAATTGACTATGCAATACATCAAGTGTGCCGTCGGTTGATCCATCATTGACTACAACAACCTCAATTCTTGGATAGGTTTGATTGAAGGCCGAATAAATTGTGCTAGATATTTGACGTTTGCCATTTCTCACACATATTAAAAATGATACAAGTGGGAGTTCATCAATACTCATTAGTAACATCGCCTATAAATTTTGAATATTGTTTTGCAATTAGATTTATATCAAGCGATGACACCGCACGATATCTAGCTCGCAGCGAATGTTGCTCTAAACTGCACAGCACATTTTCAACAGCCTCTACATATTTATTAAGTGGAAATGCGGGCAAGTGGAAATGAGAGTACAAATTCGTATAATCAAAATTCAATTTCTCTTTTACAACCCACTCTTGATTTGTATTACCAACCAATTCGCTTGCACCGCTTTCATAAGGTGTAATAACCGGCAAGCCACAAGCTAGCCCCTCACAAACCACGTTGGGGCACGGATCCCATATGCTAAGGGATAACTGTATATCAGCACCACCATAAAAACTAGCTAGCTTACCTTGGGGTACTCTTCCATGGAAAATACAAGAGCTTAAATCTAATTTTGCAACAACCTCTTTTGTTAAAAAATCAAGGTTCCCCAGAATATGTAAATTAATACTTGGGTATTTTTGACGAAGTAAGTTGGTAAGAAGAATTGCCTCCTGCAATCTTTTATGCAATCGAAATGTTGATGCTGAGATAATAAGGGCTGGGTAACCACTAAGCCTTGTTTGCGATTGCCCTGAAAACTCACTCAAGTCGACTCCATTGTTGATGATCGCGTATTTTTTATTATTAAGACTGTAGTTGCCAAACTCTAAATGCATTTTTAATGAAAGCTCTGACTGAAAAACAATCCCCATACTATTTTGAACAAGCCACTTAGAATTTCTATTAATCCTGTCATTAAGCAATTTATTAAGGAATCTCGGAAATTTGTAACATGTAGGCACCAGTTTTGCCGCAAGAAATTTTTCATTTGCTAACAAATACGATCGAAGCGATGTGTAACTAAAATCGTTATAAGCGAGACCATCTAATCTTGCAATTAACACCCGATCTTTTTCTAATTTCTTAGCTATTCTTACATCAGCATTAGAGGGGTTAGAAATGAATACCTTACTACCTATTACTAAATGCTTTTGCAACCTATGAATAAAGACCTTAGGACCTTCGTAAATTTCATTCATACTCAAGTTTATATAATGTGTGGAGATTATCTTTAAAAACTACAGCCCCAAGATTTTCCCTACTACCCTTTACCAGGACATAATTTACTTGATTAATCTTGGATTGCACTTTTAATTGATTTGAGTCCAGTTCATTGTAGCAGCTATCAAAATCAAATTTTACTGCGCGATACTTGCCATTAAAATTTTGATAACTGTATTCCCCATAGATATCACACCTCTCACTTACAGACAACTTCCTTGACCACTCGACTATAGAAGCATCAGTAAATCCAAACGATTTGAATGTTATCGACTGATTCAAATACAACCACGATTGGTTGTATTTAGGCGGGCCAATAAAACTTATTTTATGATTGTGAATATACTCCATCATCGAAAATTCTGTTTTTTTTGTACACAATCCTTGGAAGCGCAGACTATTTTTAGATATAGAAAACACAGTTATAGCAACGGTTAAAATAATCGGAAAATTATATTTATTTTTTCTAAAAAAATTAACTATAGAAAATCTTGTTATATGTAAATTAGCGGCCAGATTAATAATGGCACACCCAATTATGAGCATAGATGCAAAGTAAGCATAATTTAAAAGTCTGATTGTATACAGCTTAAAAAATGTGAGGCTAATGAAGTAATATGCATTAATTTCATACAATATAAAAGATACATAACTTGTCAGCGCTACGGTATATACGTACTTAAGAAGCTTTGTTTGTAATGAAAAATGATGACTTTTTTTTCTAAATAAATAAAAAATTGCAATACTGGTAACTAATAATGCAGTTATTGGAGTTGCTATAGCAACTGGTGTGTTGTTAGTAAAAATTAAATACGGCGCTCTGACATAGAGCCACAGCCACATGACATAGTTTTTGTCTATTGGTAGATGGTTTTCAGTTGAAAAATATACTACAAGAACAAACCACCCGCCACAGATAACATAGCAAATTAGGTTCAACATTGAATACTTAAAAGATGTCTTTAGAGTTGTCAAATGTGAATTGCGCAATGTGTAAATTTTTGAAACAAGAAGCATCATGAAAACTATTAATGTATTAGAAACATGTACCAATGAAGCCAAACCAAGAAGGGATGATGCAACTCGTTCTCTATTAATCATAAATAGGTAAAACGCAATTAATCCAATAGCATTACTTATTGTCCTTGGCGCTAGGCCACCATCAATTTGTAAAAACATCCCATAAACCCATGGATTACCAATGGTGGCAAATGTAATTGTGTGAAGTAATATTACAGTTATACCTAAAACATGTTTACCCGTTAACTCCTCTGAAATCTTAGCTATTGCAAAATACTGTATAGACAAGAAGCTTATATATAAAAATGATCTCCATTGCTCAATACAATCAGTTAGGTACTTCCCCAACCATATTAGCTTTGCATAGAAATAATATAAATTTGTGGAAACAGCAACATTTGTATACCAATCATTGCCAGTTTGATTGAATATGTAATGATTAACTGCAGGATCATGAATTAATCTATCGGGTCCACGTGTTAAAGGATGTACGATGAGATCAAATGAAACACCGAATATCACAAAGCATATAAGCTTAAATTGCCGCGATTTCAAAAAATTATTTTTCAAAACTTATAACCCTACTATGTAAAGCGTAGCTTACCATTGCAATTAGAGGCAAGTTTCTGACTGTTGCAAAAATATCTTAAAACACAAAGATCTTACGCAAAAATAGACGGGGTTATAAATAACCCCGAACGTTAATATCAAGATGCAAAAAAAATTACTACTTGCCGATATGGTTTTCCATCACCTGATTAAAAAGCCAATGCCTCTTCAATAAAAATTTCATAGGATGGAAACGAAATTGACAATGATTGACAAAAAATTAAAGGAAAATAAAAAAATTGGGTAGCCAGAAACATTCACCTCTATCAAAAGAACGCCCACGTCTTCTGCTGCAAAATTCAATAAATTTTTAATTTTTTAACCTTGGCAAATCTAAATCTAATCACCGTATAAATCGCCACAAAGAAATCACGTAACCGTATTTTTTTACCTTCAGCTTTTGTTCGTGGAATGTAGCATATCTCCACCTCAAAAATCTTGCAATTTAATTTAAACAATTTAACCAATAGCTCATGATCAGTCTCAAATCCATACGTTTGAATTTTTATATCTCTTAAAAGATGTCCCGGCATCATCTTGTAACCTGAAAGGCTGTCATTGATATATTTAAAAAAAAGTAAAAAATATATTAATGACAATATTCTATTTGCAAGATGCGTTAAATAATCTTTACCTTTAGGCTTACCAAATAATGGGTTCAATCTATCAATAATCGTCTTAGGGTAAGGAAGTCTTGTGCCTATAACAATAGATTTTGAATGATTAATTTGTGCCAAAATTTTTTTAATATCTGCGGGGTCGTACTCACAATCTGCATCTTGGATTATCACATATTCACCTCTAGAATTTTCTATCCCTAACCTTACAGCGTCCCCTTTACCAATATTATTTGATATTTTATATTTCCTTATCCAGTCAAATTCATTAATGATTTTTTCTGTATCATCAGTAGAGCCATTATTAACCAATATATACTCAAAAGAAAATTCCTTTAAAGTCTCGGTTTCATTCTTTAATCTATTGAGGAGTGGCCGCAGCGAATTTTCTTCGTTGTAAGCTGGTATTATGATCGTGATTAACAAGATGTTAGCTTGACTTTAATAATTGCAAAAATACATTTGAGACCATCGAGTGCTGTTATTTTTTTTCCTTGGTCGTACTTTCTGGGATTGTAGTTTTTAATTGGCACTTCCAGAACAAGCTCTTTTGATTTCATGCATCGTGAAATTATTTCTGTATCAAGGTCAAAGCCTTTGGATTTTAGGCGCCAACTGTTAAAAATCTTTCTATTAAAGCCCTTAATACCACTTAAAGGATCACTTAGATATCTTCCAAAGAAAATTAAAAATCCGAGTGACAGTGCAACACCACCGACCTTACTTATATAATAATTTAAAAAATTTTCACCATAAATGTGCTTTAACGGCACATTTAGATCGGATATTCCGTACGACCTACTTCCAACTACTATGTTATAGCCACCCAAAGCAAGTGGTGAAATAATAGCGTCAATATCAGCAACCTCATACTCATTATCAGAAGGAAAAAAAACAATTAAATCACCAGATGCATGCTTCAACCCATGGAGTAAAGAGACCCCTCTTCCAAATGCTCCTTTCGGAAGTTGGAATGATTTAACCCCTGGAATATTGGAAGCAATTAGAAATGTTTTATCGCTAGAGCCTCCATCAACGAAGATAATTTCAACATCAATATTGAATTGATCGGCGTTATAGGCTGATAGTTTTTTCAGTACAGTAGCAACTGTAGTTTCCTCGTTGAAGCCGGGCACAATTATTGATATTTTATGTGAGGCATTACCTATTTTAGATCTTAATCTTGGGTGAATATTTTCTAGCAGGGTAAGGAGTGTTTTTGACCCCGAATGCTTCCCATACTCATCAGAAAAGTCAACTACTCGTATTTTTTCCTCTTTGACAGGAAATTCCGTCAACTTTATTTCAAGTGCATTTTTATCATTTTTCATCTTACTATCTTGAAAAAAAAGCCCATCTACCAATCTATCACAGCCGCCCTCATCAACCGTGCTGTAACGAGTGATGTAGTGTAGAAATGAGTTAAACAAACTATTAACTGACTCAAATTTAATATCATTGTCCTTCGAAACATTTGATATAAATATTTTCTCAGCACTTTCATTAGCTGTAATGGCCTCTAAAACACCATCTGTCAGATAAGATGGAAACAGCGAGGAATATTGCGTTCCCGGCCCATAAATAATTATGTCAGCTTTCCTCAGAGCCACTTCAGCATGTTGATTTATTGTAGGAGTAATACGCAAGCTTTTAAGCACAGACTCCCGTTGAGATGATTTTTTTACGCTATGTACTGCTTCTTCTTTAATTAAATAAATCTCTTTAATTTTATGATTTTGAAAGTTGTTGACAATGCCCGCTTCGTCCTCAATAAACACATTATCGTTCGTAACTGCTGTTAATAACAATGGTTGGCCATCAGTTATATTCAATAAATTATGCTTTATTTTTGATAAAGCGGTAAATTTTTCAAGTGCCTCATTGAAATTAGCTGACTTGATAAATAAACCAGCAAGAACCAAGTTACCAAATGACATGTCGTTAAAGGTGAAATCATGATTTTTATTAATTTTATAATAATTTAAAAATTCATTTATTGCGTCAGCTATAGTATTAGCTGCAGAGACCTTAATGTTCAGCAGAAGTGCTGATAAATCTGGGGAGTCTAATAAATTGTATTTTTTATTTGCTATAGCTATTAAATCACCTGGAATTCCTGATTCATCAGAATTTAATACCAACCTTAGCTCAAGTAGTTCGCTTAGACTTTTATCTGAACTATCTCCTGTTAAGGATAAAAATCTGCTATAGTTTTTTCTAAAGTCTGAGGGGCCTAACATGCTAGGAATTAATCTCCTGACCATTCCTGTAGAAAGCCCGTCATCGTATCCATTGACCAAAAGGGTCATTGTGATATTTTTATACTTTGACAAACTTTTTGTAATTGTCTCAGTACCTCTTCCTCCTGAAAAAATAACAATACTTACAGGAATAGCATCGCGGTCATAACTAATCATCTATAACAGACTCCAGTTTTTTTAAATCATCCATAGTGTTGAGGCCGATGGATTCGATTTTATTCTTAACGTAGAATGAGCCAATGCCTGATAAGCTATCTACCAATTCCAGTATAGGTAAAAAGTTCCATTCACCTGTTAATTTTCCATGCATTCCTTTTGTATGCGAAAGTGAACGTAATAAATAATCAGACTCAAATGCAAAAACCCCACAATCGCCTATACCAATCTTAGGCAATGTATCTCCTTCGCGCAAATGTAATACTTTCTCCAATTTTCCACTGCTTGATATATTGAATGCAATATATGGGTTTATTTTTTTCACAAGCGGAACACAACACTTAAACCCTTGATTAACAACATTAACCATACACAATGCAGTTTGTCGGCTTATTGCTGGTTGATCACCCCATATCACAATTGTGTACTTACTTGACACATTAATCATACCTTGGTGGACGGTGTCAGCCATACCATCTGTGTGATCAATCTTAATTAATTCTACTGCTCCACCTATACCCTCAAGTGAGGAATTAATTTTTGCATATGATGCATTACTAGTAATCAATAATTTTTTTTGACAAATTCCGTCAAAAGTCCGAAGGATACGCGTCAATATAGGAATACCCTTAATTGGATACAATACCTTCGGCAAGTCTGCGCCCAACCTCGTTCCCTTGCCAACTGCGGCAATTAGCAAGGTCCAATCTAATGAGGAGTGCCTAGATACCCTATGAGAATCAATTTCTGTACGGCTAAATATTTTCATATTTAAAATCCAGAATACTATTTAACTCCGTTAAGCTTCTTATAACAGCAAAATTTTTGGTTTGATTCAAAAAAGATGGGTCATACTTGATTACCTTAGCTCCAGCCGCAAGGGCAGACTTCACCCCAGCATCCGAATCCTCAACCACTAACACGCTTGAGGCAACTACAGATAAATTACTGATAGCCCTAATATATGGCTCTGGATCA
>JACCDH011746289.1_pt1 | contig 13502 bp, 10 predicted proteins | sample 7442481 | NCBI WGS metagenome assembly JACCDH01 (sample SAMN15323433, study PRJNA562643) | freshwater metagenome | isolation source: river surface water | place: USA:Blue River Watershed | collected 2017-08-15
AGTGTAACTTTATCATCTATTTTTTTTAGCTTAATTTTTATTGTTTTACCATTTGGAGTAAATTTTATTGCATTTTGTACAAAATTTTGTAAAATCTGATTAAAAAGAGTTTCTTGAATCATCATTTGTAAACTAGATACATTTGAACTAAACTTTATTGTAATACTTTTTTTAGCTGCAAGCATATTGTAATCATTTGTTTTATATTTTATAAACTCAACTAAATCAATATTTTTTGCTTGCTCAAATTGTGCTCCCTCTGTTCTTCCAATATCTAAAATAGAGCTAATCATAACATTCATACCATCTATCTCTTTAATTGTAAGCCTAATCGCATCTTCATATTGAGAAATTTCTCTTGTTTTTTTTAACATTAACTCATTTTTTAACTTCATAACAGCAAGTGGCGTTTTAAGCTCATGAGCTATTCCAATAAAAAGCTCTTTTTTAAACTTTAAATAAGTCCCTATTCTATTTGTAAGCGAGTTTATAGAGTTTGCCAAAGTTAAAAACTCTTCTGGTAAATCTTTTTTATCAATTTGAGATAGTGAATTTTCATCCATATTTGATAGTTTTTTATTTATTTGAACTATTGGTTTTAAAAGTGATTTTGCAACTATTAATGCATAAATTAACATAAAAATAAAACCAGGAATTGCAAGTGCAAAAAAGTTTTTAAATATTATTAAATAAAGAATATCTTTTTCCAAACTTATATCTTTTGTAATTTGTAAAATTGCATTATCATGCATTAAAAACTCTAATCTAATAAAAGATTTATCACCTTTTGAAAATTTTGAAAATTCTATCTGTTTTGTTGTGTTTTTATTATTTTCTATTAATTCAATAATTTGAGAAGAGGATATTACATTTTGGAACTTATCAAAACTTATGTAACCTTTTTCTATCTGTTTTGCTTGAAAGAGCAAATTGTCTTGAATGTTGTCATAAAATGAGTTTTTTGTATATTCAAAAAAAATAAAAGAGAGAATAATAAGAAAAAGAGAAGTTGCAAATATAAGCTTTATATAAAACTGCTTATAAATACTTCTACTCTCCATAATAAATCAGCTAAAAATTACTTTTCTTCTACCTGATTTGGGTAACAAAATCTATAACCTCTTCTTCTAATAGTCTCAATAGTTGATATATTTAAAGGTTTATCCATTTTTTGTCTAATTTGATTTATTGCAACCTCAATAACATTTGGAGTTACAAGCTCTGGTTCTTCCCAAATAGCATCAAGAAGTTGCTCTTTTGAAACAATTTGATCTCTATGACGTGCAAGGTGAGTTAAAACTTCAAAAGGTTTACCTTTTAACTCTATCTCTTCACCAGCATATTCTATTTTTTCTTCATCAGGGTTGATAATTAAATCATCAATCTCTATAATATTTGTTCCACCAAATCTTAATCTTGCTTCAATTCTTGCAAGTAAAATATCAAAATCAAATGGTTTTTTAATAAAATCATCCGCTCCTGATTTAAGTGCTTCAATTTCACTCTCTTTATCATCTCTAGCAGAGATAATAACAACAGCAGTTCTTGAACTTCTATTTTTTACAATTTTGCAAAGTTCAATTCCATCACCATCTGGTAACATCCAATCTGTTAAAACCAAATCATAGTTTCTAATATCGATAAAATACTCAGCATCTTTATAGTTTTCAGCAGTATCAACTTGATAACCAAAATCTATTAATCCCTCTTGTAGTGTTCTGTTTAATGTAATTTCATCTTCAATAATTAAAATTCTCATAAAAATCCTTAAGTTAAATTTAATCTTAAAATTGCTTGCAAGTATATCACAAAATTTTCAAAATTTAAAGCTTTTTTAAGGTAAATGTTAAAAATCGTAAATCTTTTTTAAAATAATTATAAAATTATATAAAAATAAACTATTTATTAACTCGAAATGGATAAAATGTCGCAATTTAATTTTAAGGAAAAAAATGAAAAAAATAGTTATGAGCTTTATAGCTTCAATTGCTTTAATTTCAACATTAAATGCAGCTGATTTTTACGCTACTGTTGATGGGGATAAAATTACAAAAGATGATATCAATGTTCTTTTACAAGACCCAAGAGTTGATTTTGACAAACTTCCACAAGAAGCAAAGTCTCAAATTCTTGAAGGTGCAATAAATAGAAAACTAATTGCAAAAAAAGCAATAGATGATGGTATTGAAAAAGATCCTCAATATAAAGAGGCTATAGCAAAAATCAAAGAAGATTTAGCTCTTCAAGTTTGGCAAAAAAATGAGATTGATAAAATCAAATTTAGTGATACAGAAAAAAGAGCTTTTTATGATACAAACAAATCAAAATTCAATATTCCAGAGACATTTGAAGCATTTCATATTTTAGTAAATAGTGAAGCTGAAGCAAATGCTGTTATAAAAGATTTAGAAAAAGCTGCTGTAAATTCTAGAGAAACAAAATTTAAAGAGTTAGCAAATTCAAAATCAAAAGATGCAACTGCTAAAAATGGTGGATATTTAGGAAAATTTGCTGCTGAACAAATGGTTCCAGAGTTTGCAATGGCTGTAAAAGCTCTTCCAAAAGGTGGATATTCTAAAAGTCCTACAAAAACTCAATTTGGTTACCATGTAATATTTGTTAAAGAGATTTTCCCTGCAAAACAATTAACTTTTGATGAAGTAAAAGATAATATAAATCAAGCAATGATAGCTGAGAAATTCAATAAAAAAATTGATGAGCTAACAAAAGAGTTAAGAAAAGACGCAAAAATCGTAATTAAATAAGGAGATTAGATGGGTGTTTTAGATGTTGTAAATGCTGGAGTATTAACTGGAAGTGAAGCTAAAAAACTTTTTGCTTATGCAAAAAAAGAGGGTTTTGCAATTCCTGCTGTAAATGTTGTTGGAACAGATTCTATAAATGCTGTTTTGGAAGCTGCAAGCAAAGTTAAATCTCCAGTTATAGTACAATTTTCAAATGGTGGAGCTGGATTTTATGCAGGAAAAGGTTTGAAAACTAGTGATGCTGCTATTTTAGGAGCAATTAGTGGAGCAAATCATGTTCACACTATGGCAAAAGCTTATGGAATTCCAGTAATTTTACATACAGATCATGCTGCTAAAAAACTTCTTCCTTGGATTGATGGTTTACTTGATGCAGGAAAAGAGCATTTTGCAAAAACAGGAAGACCACTGTTTACATCTCATATGCTAGATCTTAGTGAAGAGAGCTTAGAAGAGAATATTGAAATTTGTGTTGAGTATTTTAAAAAAATGAATGCTATTGATATGATGATTGAAATTGAACTTGGAATTACAGGTGGAGAAGAAGATGGTGTTGATAACAGTGATGTTGACAATGCTCTACTTTATACACAGCCTGTTGAAGTTTGTTATGCATATGAAAAATTAAAAGAAGTTGGAGATAATTTTACAATTGCTGCAAGTTTTGGAAATGTTCATGGAGTTTATAAACCAGGAAATGTTGTATTAAGTCCAAAAATTTTAGATAACTCTCAAAAATTTATAGAAGAGAAATATAAAACTTCTAAAAATCCAGTTGATTTTGTATTCCATGGAGGTTCAGGTTCATTATTAAGTGAAATAAGAGAAGCTATCTCTTATGGTGTTATTAAAATGAATATTGATACAGATACTCAGTGGGCAACTTGGGATGGTGTTAGAGCTTATGAAGCGAAATATCATGGTTATTTACAAGGACAAATTGGAAATCCTGAAGGTGAAGATAAACCAAACAAAAACTACTACGACCCACGAAAATGGTTAAGAGCTGGTCAAGAGACTATGATAACTAGACTTGAAACTGCTTTTAGTGATTTATTAGCCCTAAACAAAAACTAACAACTTAAATAAAAATTGATTAAAACCTAGTTTTTAATCAATTTTTGATAAAATCTTCTAAAATTTCTCAAAAAAAGATACAAAATGATTACATTAAATGATATAAAAGATGCTAAAAAAAGGTTAGATGGTACAGTTTACAAAACTCCACTTATGAAAGCTCCTTTTTTAAGTACTGAAAAAAATGCTGAAATTTTCTTCAAAGAGGATAATCTTCAACTAACAGGAAGCTTTAAATTAAGAGGAGCTTTCAACAAAGTTGCAATGCTTGATGATGTAAAAAAAGCAGCTGGAGTTGTAGCTGCAAGTGCTGGAAATCATGCTCAAGGCTTAGCTTTTGCAGCTTCTTATTTTAAATGTGAAGCAACTATTTTTATGCCAGAAGCAACTCCACTTACAAAAGTTTTAGGAGTTAAATCTTACGGTGCAAACGTTGTTTTAACTGGTGAAAATTTTGATGAAGCATATGCTAGTGCAATAAAATTTGCAAAAGATAACAACAAAGAGTTTGTTCATCCATTTGCAGATGATGAAGTAATAGCAGGACAAGGAACTATTGCTTTAGAAATTTTAGAAAAAATTGAAGATATTGACCAGATAATTGTACCAATTGGTGGTGGTGGATTAATCTCAGGAATTGCAATTGCTGCAAAAAGTATAAATCCAAATATAAAAATCACAGGTGTAGTTGCTAGTGGTGCAAAGGGTATGAAAGAGAGTTTTGAAGCGAGAATGCCAATAGACTCATCAAGTGTTAGAACTATTGCAGATGGAATTGCCGTTCGTGATGTTAATCCAAAGTTACTAGATATTATTTTGGAGTATGTTGATGAAATTGTTGAAGTTAGTGATAATGAAACAGCAAATGCAATTCTTTTTTTACTAGAAAAACATAAACTTATGGTTGAAGGTGCTGGTGCTGTTAGTGTTGCAGCTATTATGCACGATAAAGTAAGTATTGAAAATAAAAAAGTATGTGCGGTTGTAAGTGGTGGAAATATAGATGTTACTATGCTTTCAATAATAATAGAAAAAGGTTTAATAAAATCTCATAGAAAAATGAATTTAATAGTAACTTTAATGGATAAACCAGGTGCTTTAATGCACTTAACAGATATTTTCACTCAATGTTCAGCAAATATTGTAGAGATTGATTTTGATAGAAATTCTGTAAAATTAGAGTTTGGAGAAGCTTATGTAACTATTGCTTTGGCAACAAAGGGTGAAGAGCATCAAGAGCAAATAAGAGAAAATTTGAAACAAAATGGATATAGATTTAAACAAATTTAGATTAATTTTTTATATTTATAAAGATTTTAGAAAACAAATATTATAATCAGCGCATAATTTAGTAATAGTAGAAAAGAAAAAAGGAAGAAAATGGAAGGAAGATTGTTTACATTCTTAGGAACTATTGGTGGTCACGGACAAGAGTGGATAATTTTATCTCACTTTGTTTTAGTAATTGGAATTATTTTTCTAGTTTCTAGAATGGCTACAAGAAAAATGCAACTAGTTCCAACAGGAAGTCAAAATGTTATGGAAGCATTTGTAGGTGGTGTTATTGCTATGGGTAGCGATACTATGGGTGAAAAAAATGCTAGAATTTATATGCCATTGATTGGTTCTTTAGCTTTAGTTATATTTGTTAGTAACATGATAGGAGTAATTCCAGGTTTTGAAGCACCTACAAGTAATATTAACTTTACTGCATCTTTAGCTATCATTGTTTTTGTATATTACAACTATTTAGGAATCAAGAAAAATGGTTTTGTAAACTATTTTAAACATTTTATGGGTCCAATGCCAGTATTAGCTCCTTTAATGTTCCCAATTGAGATTATCTCACACTTTTCAAGAATAATATCTCTATCTTTTAGGTTATTTGGTTCAATTAGAGGTGATGATATGTTCTTAATGGTACTTTTAATGTTAGTTCCATGGATTTTACCACTACCAGGGTTTTTCCTATTAACTGCATTTGGTGTTTTACAAGCATTTATTTTTAGTATCCTAACATATGTTTATATTGCTGGATCTATTATGATGGAAGAAGAACATCACTAAGAAGTTCTTAGTATAAATAAATCAAGAAAGGGAGTGAGTTTTGCTTACTCCCTTTTTTATTTGGAAGAAAATATGAGAAATATAAAATCTTATCTAATAACAGATCCAAACTATTTTTCTGATAATAAAGAAATTTTTAAAGAAAAATTAATAGCTGTTTTAAAAAATCATAAAATTGATTTCGCTTGTTTTAGAGATAAAAGTTCTAAAAATATTGAAGAGTTAGCAAAAATATTTTTACAAATTTGTAAAGAGTTTAAAATAGAAAATATTTTAATTAACTCAAATATATCATTAGCAATCAAATTAGGTTTTGATGGAGTTCATCTAAATTCACAACAGTTTGATAAAATCGAAAATGCAAAAAAATCAAATCTTATCACAATTATATCTTGTCATAATTTAGAAGAGTTAGAAAAAGCAATGAATAAAAATATAGATTTTGTAACATACTCACCTATTTTTGATACACCAAACAAAGGTCAATCAAAAGGAGTAGATAAATTAAATGAAGTTATAGAAAAATTTCCAAATCTAAAAATATTTGCACTTGGTGGAATAATACAAAATGAGCAGATAAAAGAGATAGAAAAAACTAAAGCTTACGGTTTTGCATCTATTAGATATTTTATTTAAACTTCAAAAAATTCTATACTATCTTCTTTTAAATAAACTAGATATCCATCCACATTTTTAATATTAAAAATTTCACTAACAGCTTTTTTATAATACTCAACTTGTGTTTTATGAGAATATAAAACTTCTGTTGTCGTTTTATAATCAACAATAATAAATCTATCATTTTTATATAAAAGTAGGTCTATAACCTTTATCTCTTCATTGTAAATCAAAGCTTGTTCTTGCACTATTTGTGAATCTTTGATTAAATTTTGAAATTTATCATTTCTAATTAAATTTTGAATAATCTTTTTTATAGATACAAAATCAAGTTCGTCTAAATAGTTAAAATATTTTGCTTTTGATAAATTCAAACTATGGTTTAAAGCTTTTTCATCAAAATTACTCATCATTTCTAAAGTATAGTGAGTAGCTAGCCCAAAATATTTTGATTTTAATATATCACTATTTACAATATTATCTTTTGAAGATTTTATATCTTGTTTACCTAAATTTAATGCTTCATAATCAATCTTTTTATTCCTATTTTTTGTATGTACTACTTCACTCAAAATTAAATTTCCAAATTTAAAAGCTTTTATATTCAAAATATCAAATACACTACTTTTCTCTTTTTTAAATACAATTAGATTATTTTTTGCACGAGTTAGTGCAACATAAAGAACATTTTTCTCATCATCAAGATTTAGATTTTTCTCTTTTTCCAAAGCTTTTTTATAGTTCTCATCAAAATTTTCATAACCAGAAACCTTATAATATATATTTTCTAAATTAATATTTTCATAATCAAACAAAAGAGAACTTTTATCATGATTTTTTCTTTTTATTCTATCAATTAAAATAGTTGTATGAAACTCTAAACCTTTTGATTTAAAAATTGTAAGTATTTGTAAACCAGAGTTCTCACTATTTTCAATACTAATATCTAATTTATCAATCTCATAAATAAAATCAACTATATTAAAATAAGTATTTGATTGCTCTATTAATTTTATAATATTCTCATCTACAATATCAAAATAAGTTGCAATAAAATAGATAACTTTTTCTACACTTAACTCATTTAAATCAATATCTAACAAAAATTCACTATTTATATCTTTTCCTACAAGAGCATTAAAATTTTCTCTGTAAATATCCTCTTTAAAATATATATATTTTATAGCATTTATAAGTGCTTTTACATTTTGTTGATTAATTAATTTAGAACTCATATCTGTTCTAATTTTTAGATTTGGTAATTTTTCTTTTAAATAGTAAAAAAGTTCTAAAACATCACTATTTGTATAACATAAAATTGCAATATCATTTTCATTAATACCACTATTTAATAGCTCATTTATTTTATTAAAAATAGATATAAACTTCTCATCACTTTGTAAATTTGGATCTTCTATCACCTCTACAAATCCATCTTTTCTAATACTTTTTTGAGCTAAATAATCATAGTTTGAAAGATTTAAAAAAGTATCATTTACAAAATCAATAATATTTTTAGAAGACCTATAGTTTGTATTTAGATCTTCAAGTTTTATATTACTATTTTCACTCAAAACAAAATCAAAAAGCTCTCTTTTTCCCCCACGAAATCTATAAATACTCTGTTTTGGATCTCCAACATAAAAAAATGTTTTAAATTTTTCACTATCTCCAGCAATCACCTCATCAATTAAGGGTTTAAGAATTTTATATTGTAAAATTGAAGTATCTTGAAACTCATCTATTAAAATATGGTTATAGTTACTATCTAATCTAAAATATAAAAAATCTTTATTGATTTTATTACTTAAAAGTTCGTAAACTAAATTTGAAATATCATTAAACTCAAAATAGTTTTTTTCAATATTAAAGCTCTTCTTAAACTCTTTAAAATTTATATATAACTTAAATATTTTGTTTAGACTATATGAAGTTCTTAATTTATAGTAATTTAACAAACTATCTCTAAGTTCTAAAAATAGAATATTTATCTCTTCATTTGCACATTTTTTAAAATATGAGTAATCATACATACTCTCTTTTTCTATCCAAGTATTTGCAAAAAGTTCATCAAAGTTTGTAAAAGATACAGCTTTTATAGCACTATTACTAGCATTTGGACAGTTTAAAATATGCTCTTTTATCTTAAAAGCTTTTTGCAAAATATCATCTTTTATAAGATTAATTAATTTTGCATCTATTTCTACTGGATTTATATTTTCATTTTTTTCAATTAATATTTTAAATAGTTCAAAAATAGAGTTAAATTTTTTCTTCTCATATAAAGAGAACTCAACTAACTCTTTGAAGCCATTCTCATCTAAACTTTGTAAAAATTTATAACTCAAAACTTCCATATCATCATTTGCAATTTTAAAATCATCACTTATTCCAATATATCCACAAAATTCTCGTAAAATCTTATTTACGAACTTATCAATAGTAAAAATACTTGAACTATCATTTATAAATAGTTTTATAAGTAGTGATTTTTTAGATAAGATTTGCTCTTTTGTAAAATTTGATACTTTTATAATCTCATTTAAATATGCTTCGTCATCACCTAATGTTTGAAGTGTATTAAAAACTCTTTGACTCATCTCAGCTGCTGCTTTATTTGTAAAAGTTAGAGTTAAGATTTCGCTAGGTTTTGCACCTTTTAGAAGTAAACTAATATATCTTACCGTTAATGCAAAAGTTTTTCCACTCCCTGCACTGGCTTTTAATGCTAAATATTTTTCCATAAATTCATTTTACTATATTTCATTTTAAAAGAGATTTTTAGATACAATCAAGACTTTAAAATTTACAAGGATATTTTTTATGACAAAAACAAATCCAAAAGTTCAAACTCTAATAGATGCCATTCCATATTTTAAAAAATTTTATGGAAAAACAATAGTTATAAAGTATGGTGGAAGCGCACAAACAAGTGATGATTTAAAAGAAAAATTTGCTCAAGATATAGTTTTGCTAACACTTTTAGGAATAAAACCTATAGTTGTTCATGGTGGAGGAGCAAGAATTACAGAACTTTTAACAAAACTTGAAATTCCTTCACATTTTGTAGATGGATACAGAGTTACTTGTAAAGAGAGCATGAGAGTTGTTGAGATGGTTTTAAGTGGAGAGATAAACAAAAATCTTGCTTCACTATTAAATCATCATGGTGCAAAAGCTATTGGAATATCTGGAAAAGATAGTGGAATAATTAAAGCTGTTCCAAAAGATGGTGGGAAGTTTGGTTACACTGGAGATATAACTTCTGTAAATGGAGAGATAATAAACAATCTTATAAAAGAGGGATTTATTCCAGTAATTGCTCCTATTGCAAATGGTGATGAACCAAATCATCCAGGTTATAATATAAATGCTGATGTAGCAGCTTGCGAAATTGCAATGGCTGTAAAAGCTCAAAAAGTTATATTCCTAACTGATACAGTTGGTGTTTTAAATAAAAGTGGTGAGCTAATCCAAACTTTAGATAAAGCAAATGTTGAGATGTTTAAAAAAGATGGAACAATTGCTGGCGGAATGATTCCAAAAGTTGATTCTTGTATAGAGGCTATTCATAATGGTGTAAATAAAGCTCATATTATAGATGGTAGAGTTGAGCACTCAATATTACTTGAGTTATTTACAAGTGATGGAATAGGAACTCAATTTATAAGAGTTGATAATCCAAATAATGGAATTGATATAGAAAAATTATTAAATAGTTAAAAGGAAGATGGTATGGGATTTATTGAAACAAGAGGAAATGATGGTAAAAGAGCAAAAGAAGTAAGCTTTAGTGAAGCTATTTTAAATCCAAGTAGCTCTTTTGGTGGACTTTATGTACCAAAAAATTTACCAAATTTAGGTGATAACTTTATAGAAAACCATATAAACAAAAGTTATAAAGAGTTAGCTTTTGATATTTTAAAAGCTTTTGAGATTGATATTGATGATAGTGAAATACAAAAAGCATTAGATTTATATGATAATTTTGATAATCCTTTAAATCCAAGTCCTGTTGTAAAAGTTAAAGATGATTTATATGTAAATGAGCAGTATCACGGTCCTACACGTGCTTTTAAAGATATGGCTCTTCAACCTTTTGGAAGTATTTTTAGCTCTATTGCACAAAAAAGAGGTGAAAATTACCTAATACTAGCAGCAACTTCTGGAGATACAGGACCAGCTGCTTTAAATACTTTTAGAAATAAAAAAAATATTCAAGTTGTTTGTCTATACCCAGATGGAGGAACTTCTGATGTTCAAAGACTTCAAATGGTTTGTGAAGATGGAGAAAATCTAAAAGTTTTAGGAATAAAAGGAAACTTTGATGATGCACAAAATGCTCTAAAATCTCTTTTAGCTTCAAATAGTTTTAAAGCAGAATTAGAAAAAGATGATATTAAATTAAGTGCTGCAAATAGTGTAAATTTTGGAAGAATTATTTTTCAAATAATCTATCACTTCTGGTCATATTTAGAACTTATTCGTCAAAATGCTATTAAAAATGGTGAAAATATATATTTAGTTGTTCCTAGTGGAAATTTTGGAAACGTTCTTGGAGCTTATTATGCTCAAAAGATGGGATTAAATATAGAGAAACTTTTAGTGGCTTCAAATGAAAATAACATTTTAACACAATGGATAAACACAGGAGTTTATGATATCAGAGATAAAGCTCTAAAACTTACAAAATCACCTGCTATGGATATTTTAAAATCTTCAAATATAGAAAGAGTAATTTTTGATCTATTTGGAAGCACTAGAACAAAAGAGTTGATGGAAAATTTAAATAAAAATAATATATTTACAATGACTCAAGATGAGACAAAAGAGTTACAAAAATATTTTAGTGCTACTTTTAGTAATGACTCATTTGGTAACACTACAATAAAAGAGTTTTTAGATAGTGGTTATTTAATGGATCCTCATACTGCAACTTGCATAAAAGCTTACAATGACTTAAGAGAAAAACCACTAAAAACTGTAATCTACTCAACAGCAGAGTGGACAAAATTCTCACCAACTGTTTTAAATGCTTTAAAGCAAGACTCTAAAAAGTATAGTGATAAAGAGGCTTTAGAAGAGATTAGTTCAAAATTTGGTGCTAGTTTACCTCAATCTATTAAAAATCTTTTTAATGCTAAAATAAATCACTCTTTAGTAATAAACAAAGAAAATATTGAATCTGAAATAATAAAATTTATTAGAAAATCATAAGATTTTCTAATAAGAAGCAAATTAAACTATTTTTAAATATTCTATTTTTACACATTTCATTAATCTTTCGTTTATAAAATTGACTAAAATCAATCTTTCTTAAGTATCTTTATATTAAAATCAAAGCCGATTCTAATTTTAAAAAAAGGAAGCCAAATATGTCTAAAGATACAAATAGACGAGATTTTATTGGCTACTCATTTGCTGCAGTTGCTGCAGTTGGAGGAGCCGCATCTTTGTATGGTATGAAACAGGTATGGGATCCACTTCCTAGCGTTTTAGCTGGTGGATTTACAACTATTGATTTATCTGCTTTAAAAGCAGGAGAACCAGGAACTTTCACTTGGAGAGGGAAACCTATCTTTGTTTTAAAGAAAACTGCTGACATGGAAAGTAGTACAAGAGATTTAGTTATAGGTAGCGACAGATATACTGTTGCAATTGGACTTTGTACTCACCTTGGATGTATTCCGGCATGGAAAAAAGATACTTGGAAATGTGCATGTCACGGTGGAGAGTTTGATGCAAGTGGTAAAGAGACTTTTGGACCACCACCAAGACCTCTTGATTTACCTCCATTTAGTTTAAAAGGGACTGTTATCACTTTAGGTGAACAAGGTCCTGAACACCAAGCAATCGCAGCAGCGATGAAAGCGTAAGGAGTAATTAATGGCAAAATTTGAAAAAGCTAACTCTGTTGGGGAATGGTTAGACCAAAGATTAAATCTAACTACTTTCAACAAAGTTATGATGACTGAATATTGGATTCCAAAAGATATTAACTTCTTATGGGCAATGGGTGTTTTATTAGCTACTACATTCGGTATTTTAATCATTTCTGGTATATTCTTAATGATGTATTACAAACCAGATGTTAATTTAGCATTTGATTCTGTTAACTATACAATTATGCAAGAGGTTGCATTTGGTTGGCTATTTAGACATATACATGGTGTTGCGGCATCTGTTGTTTTCTTGGTTATTTATATTCACATGTTTACAGGTATCTATTATGGTTCTTATAAACAAGGTAGAGAGATGATTTGGATTTCAGGTATGTTACTATTTATGACATTTTCTGCTGCTGGATTCTCTGGATATATGTTACCTTGGGGACAAATGTCTTACTGGGCAGCTATGGTTATTACAAACTTATTTGGTGGAGTTCCAGTTATTGGAGATGCTCTTGTAGTTTGGATTAGAGGTGACTTTAACGTTGCTGATGCTACATTAACAAGATTCTTCATGTTACACGTATTCTTATTACCTATTACTATTATGGGAATTATTGGTTTACACTTCTATACTTTAAGAATTCCTCATGTTAATAATCAAATTTCTGAAGAATTAGATTTTGATGCAGAAGCTGAAAAATATTTAGCAGGAAATAAAAAAGAATCAAAAGTTATTCCTTTCTGGCCAATCTTTATTTCTAAAGACTTAGCTGTATTAGGTGTTTTCTTAATTTTCTATTTCTATTTAGTATTCTTCCATTATAACTTTGCAATGGACCCAGTTAACTTTGACCCAGCTGATTCAATGGTAACACCTGCGCATATTTATCCAGAATGGTATTTCTTATGGTCATACGAAGTATTAAGAGGATTCTTCTTTGATATAGCTGGATTTAGTGCATTTGATATTGGATTAATTGCATTTGCTTTTGCAAATGGTATTTTCCTAGTGTTACCATGGTTAGATAGGGATCCAAAAATTTTACCAGCACATAGAAGACCTGCATTCTTTATTTGGTTCTGG